>Ga0310810_10009419_pt1 | contig 11298 bp, 8 predicted proteins | sample NCmetagenome_FD_207641 | JGI IMG/M metagenome (GOLD analysis project Ga0310810, IMG submission 207641) | Soil microbial communities from experimental microcosm in Duke University, North Carolina, United States - NC | ecosystem: Engineered > Artificial ecosystem > Soil microcosm > Unclassified ... | reverse complement strand
TGCTCCTGCCACGCCCGCACGATCTTCGCGGCGCGGACTCGGCCGATGCCTGAGACGCGCAAGACTTTGCTCGGCTCCTCGGAGAGCACTTTCAACGTGCTGAGGCCGAATGCGGCGACGAGACGCCTGGCGTAGCTGGGACCGATGCCTTTAATGAGGCCGGAGCCGAGATATTTCTGAATTCCTTCGAGCGTCGCCGGCTCGATCTTCTCCCAATGCTCGGCCTGGAATTGCAGACCGTAGCGCGGGTGCACCTTCCAGCTGCCGCCGACCTTGATCTCCTCCCCTTCGCTCACGGGGAAGATGCCGCCGACGACCGTGACCTCCTCCACATCATCGACCTCGAGACGAGCGACCGTGTAAGGCGCCGCGGCGTCCTGATAGGTGATGCGGGTAATCGTCCCTTTAAGCTCGGATCGCTCGCGGAGTTTATCTTCGGCCACGGTGTTTATCGCATCCTACTCTAAACGGGCGCCCCGCTCCAAGCCTTTGTTATAGCGGCGAAAACCGGTATGATCCTGTCCCTACGGAACCAGGCTAGAATACCCTAAAAGGGGGCAAATTCTATGTTTTTCGAAAGCTTGTGGTTCGAGATCGCGCTCATTTTATTCTTCATCTTGGTGAATGGCTTCTTCGCCGCCTCCGAGATCGCGATCATCGCCACGCGCAAGACGCGGATCGAAACCTTGCTGGAAAAAGGCGTTCGCGCCGCCGCCGCCGTTGCGCGCCTGAAAGACGACCCCGACCGTTTTCTCGCCACCGTCCAGATCGGCTGCACGATCATGGGGACGCTCGCCTCGGCGATCGGCGGCGCGGTCGCAATCGAGTTTTTAAAGCCGCTCATCCAGTCCATGCCTTTTGAGCCGGTGCAGGAATGGTCGGAATCGATTGCGATCGTGCTCGTGACGGTTCCGATCGCCTATTTCTCGCTGATCATGGGCGAGCTCGTGCCGAAGTCGCTGGCGCTGAGATTTTCCGAGCAGATCGCGTTTCTAGTCGCGCGGCCGATCGAGTTCTTCAGCCGCCTCACTTCCTTTTTCGTCGGCATCCTGACTGCATCGAGCAACACCGTGCTTCTGATCTTCGGCGGCAAGGGCGCCGGCGGGGCGACGTTCGTCTCCGAGGAGGAGGTCAAGTCGCTGATCCGCGAGGGCGCGGCGAAGGGCATCTTCAACGAGACCGAGAAAGAGCTGATCCACAGCGTATTCGAGTTCGTCGACACGCCCGTGAAGGCGGTCATGATCCCGCGCACCGAGATCCACGCGCTGGAAATCAACGCGACGTCGGAAGACGTTCTCAAGAGCTTCGTCGACAGCGGCTTTTCCCGGATACCGGTTTACGAGACCGAGCTCGACCGCGTCGTCGGCGTCCTCTACTATAAAGATCTTTTGCGCGCGATCCAGGAAAAAGCGGTCTTCCGCATCCGCGAGCATCTCCATCCGCCTTTCTTTGTCCCGAGCTCGCTGCCGATCAGCCAGCTGCTGAAGGATCTCCAGCGCCGCAGAATCGCGATCGCGCTCGTGGTGAATGAGTTCGGCGAGGTCGAGGGATTGGTCACGCTCGAAGATCTGCTCGAGGAGATCGTGGGCGAGATCCGCGACGAGTACGACCGCGAAGAGCGCGGTCCGGTCGAGCGGCTGCCCGACGGCTCGATGGTCATCCAAGGGTCGGCGCAGTTGAAAGACTTAAAGACCGACTACAATCTGCCTTTCGAAGAATCGCCGGATTATCTCACGCTCGCCGGATTCGTTCTCGCGAAATTGAAGCGCATCCCGCGCGGCGGCGAAGTGGTCGAGCACAACGGCTACCGGCTCACGATCGTCGACATGGAAGGGCGCCGCGTCGTCAAAGTGAAGCTCGAAGCGACGGAGGAAAAGCCCGGCGCGGAGTTAAAGTTTACTTGATGCCCAGCTTGGCGCGGATTCCGGGCAGCGCTTCGTCCGCGGCCGTCATCCCGAGCGCGACGAGCTCTTTCTTGCGCGCGAAGTCCATGAAGCCGGCGCTCCCGAGCCTGGGGCGGATCACCACATCGGCCTGCCTTGATTTTATTTCGGACACCTGCCGCGCCATCAAAAAGACGCTCTGAAGCAGCGTCTCGAAGATATTATTCGCCTGCGCCGACGGTTTTCCGTCGGATAGATCGACGGCGATGACGATGTCGGCGCCCATTTTGCGCGCGGCGTCGATCGGCAGGTTGTCGGCGATGCAGCCGTCCGCCAGCAGCTTTCCCTGATAACTCACGGGGCTGAAGATTCCCGGCAGCGCGTTCGATGCGCGAACGGCGCGCGCGATCGACCCGGACTTGAGAGCGACGGCTTCGCCGCTCTCCAGGTCCGTGGCGACCGCGGCGAACGGCGTTCCCAACCGCTCGATATCCGCGGTCGACAGCCGTTTCGCGACGAACTCCTCGAGCCGCTCGCCGCGGGCGAAACCTTGCGTCGGGTTGATGAAGTTGTAGTCGAAGATGTCGCGCTCCTCGAGCGCGAGTACGATGCGCTCGAGATCGGACGCGCTCTTGCGGTCGGCATAGACGGCGGCGACGAGACTGCCGGTGTCGGCGCCGACGAGGATGTCGATCGGGATCTTCTGCCGCTCGAGGACGCGGATGACGCCGACGTGCGCGAAGCCGCGCGCCGCGCCGCCGGAAAGCACCAGGGCGACTTTCGGGCGGCCGCCGCTCCACGGCATGATTTTGGACGCGGAGCGCCAGGTGCATGAGCAGACAACGGACGCGGCGAAAAAGAGCGCCGCAAAAAAAGCGAGCTTTCGAAGCGTGAGAAGATGGATCGTATTGGTCAAGGCTTTGCTGCCTTTTCGGTCACTGGCGTTTTGGCCTTTTCTCTCTTCCACCATTCGTCGATTTTTTGCAACGCGGCGCGATTCTCCGCCGCGCTGCGCTCGGCGCGGTATCCGAACCTCTGTCCCGCCTGCTGCTCGAGCAGCTCGCCCGCCTGCTGGCGCGCGAGCGCCGCCTCGCCCTGTTTTAAAATCTGGATCAGGACGGCTATGCCCTGCCGATCGCCGAGCGCGAGCTCCGCTCTGGCGATCGAGAGCTTGAGAAAGTCGTCGTGCTGTCCCTCGGCCGCGAGTCTCAGCGCGACGACGGCGCGCGCATCGCGCTGCTTTTTCAAAGCCTCGACCACCGCCTCCGCCACCTGCGGCGATTGCGTGCGCGACAGCACATCGCTCAATGCCGGCACGATTCTGCCATCGCGCAGCTCCGAGAGATGGGCCACCGCGTCGAGCTGGTGCACCTCCTCCTCGCCCTTGAGCTCCTGCAACAGGAGATCGACCGGAGCCGCCTGATGCTTCGGAGCGCCAACGTCCGCTTTCTTGAAATACGACAGCCCGCCGAAGAAACCCACGACAAATAGCGCCAGTGCGGCGACGTTTCCGGTGGCCTTTATTTTGAATGGCGAATGACCGACGTAGTAGACGGCGCTGGAGACGACCAGCAGGAGGCCGAGCATGACGACGACCGCCGGTCCGGTCGGATAGTCGGAGTAAAAAGACCAGGCGATTCCGAGCACGCTCGCGAGCACGGCGATGAGCCAGCCGAACCAAAGCCTGCCCAACACCGTTTCGCTGTACATCTGGGCGATGACCGCCGGAACCACGAGGTAAGAAAAGACGAGCAGCACGCCGACGATGACGACCGACTTGACGATGACGACGCCAAACGACATGTAAAAAAGAATGTCCCACAAACGTATATTCATACCCGAGGCCTCGGCGCCTTCGGGATCGAGCGAAATGCGCAGAAACTGCCGGCGGAAGATGATGTGAAAAACTCCGATGGCTGCGTAAAGCACCGTCATGTTGGCGACGTCGGCGAGCGACACGAGGAGCACGTCGCCGACAAGCATGTGCTTCAATTCCTCGCCGCCCGTCGCTGATTTGGACAGCAGCAGGATCGCCGCGGCCGAAGTCACGGCGTAGATGATGCCGATGAATGCTTCCTGCGGCACTCGCTCTTTGCGCATACGGGCGATCGCGAAGGCGCCGGCGCCGGCGAAGGTGAACGCGAGCGAGAAAAGCGCGATCGCAAGCACGTCCGCGTTGGGATCGTATCCGAGTGAGACCGCATAGGTCGCGCCGAGCGCCGCGATCTGCGCCAGGGCCAGATCGACGAAGATGACCTTGCGCGAAATGACGTGAATACCCAGATAGACGTGATTGATCGAGAGAACCAGGCAGGCGAGAAACGGCACCGCCATCCATCGCAGTTCGGCAAGTCCGGCCATCGCTCCTCCCTACCCTACTTTTTCAGCGCCGCCGTCATCTGGCGGATAATGTGATCGATGAGATCGAAATAGCTTTTGATTCCCGGCTCGCCGGCGACCTGATCCGGCAACAAAACCACTTTGGCGCCGGTCTGCTCCGCGATGCGATTCGGCAGCGACGGATCGTAGAAATTATCGACCAGGATCAGCGGAATCTTCTCCGCCTCGATCGCACGCGTCACTTCGAGCACATGCTGCGGCCCCGGCGGTATGCCGGGCTTTTCCTCGATCGTCCCGGCGATTTGAAAACCGAAGGCGCGCGCGAAGTAGGCCCACACCTTGTGAAACTCAAAAACACGGACGCCCTTGAGCGGCGCGGCGGCGCGGAGCCACCCGCCCGCCTTACTCGCGAGCGGCTGGCCGCCCACTTTATTTTCGTCCAGGAACGACTGGAGCTGTCCGCTCGCGACCAGACGCGTCAGCTTTTGAATACCGACCTGCTCGAGCAGCTCGGGTCCGAACATCGTCGCGTCGAGGCGCTTGAAGAAATCCGCTTTGCGCCCGTCATAGTAAGCGGCGCCGGCGGGATCGGCCGCCTTGAGCGCGTTGGCGATATTTCCCGCCTGCGTCTTCGCCAGCAGCGGATCGAGCCAAACATGCGGGTTGCCCTGCGGATGGATGTCGCCCATCTCGCGCGTGACGACCGTGGGCACTTCCATCGCGGCGATGCCGTTGCCGGCGACGATTCTGCCGGGCGTGCCGCGAAAAATCCTGCTGTTGCCCGAGCCGTTCGCCACTTGATCGGCCCACAGCTCGAGCGAGAAGCCGTTCTCGATGAAGAGGTTCGCGCTCCGTGTCCGCTGCATAAGCACCGGCGTCGGCGTCACGAAGTGCGGGTCCTGATCGCCCTTGGCGAGCGCGATGACTTCCACGCGCTCGCCGCCCACCTCCTCGGTGAGCGCTTTGAGCGTCGGCAGCGTGCAGACCACCTGCAGCTTTTTCGTCTGCGCGATGGCCGGCGAACCGACCGCGAAGCAAACCAGAAGTACGAATGCAAATTTGGCAAACTTCATGGCAATCTCCCTACTTGTTGACCCAGAAAGGCTCCGGCGGATGCGAGCCGAAGACCCAATTGAGCTCGAAGAAAAATGAATTCCGGTTGTTTTCCGTGAAGAAATCGCTCCAGCGATGCTCGTAGCTCAGTCGCGCGCGCAGGAACTCGCTCAAATAATAAGAGAGATACGGCGTGGCGCTCATGCGCATGAGATTGGGATTAAAAAGCGTCGTGGTCTGGTCCCAGCGGACACCCGCGTAGGTTCTTTGATTGAACTGCCACTGGCCGAAAAGCGAGTAGCCCCATGGGGTTCCCTGGCCGGGCTCGAGACTGCGGCGCTTGATGGCGCGCTCGACATCGGCGGGCTCGTCGGCGTGCGGGTAGGCGCGCCGCGCGAACATCGCCTCGCCGCCTAAGAGGAATGATTGGTATTCACCCCGCCGGAGCGGCTTCCAGCGATAAAGAAAATCGAGCCCGTGGAAATCGGCGGAGCCGGCTCCGCCGTCGGGGTGAACGTAGCTCGACCAGCCGAGTTCGACGCTGTGTGCGTCATAGAAGGTCCGGTACCAGCGCAAATGACCGAGCGAGGCGGGACCCCCCTTGATCTTCGGCGAGATCGCGACGTCGCCGCCGTTCATGAGCTCGATGGTCGCGTCCAGACTCGACTCCTCGTCCCAAGGCGTCGGAATGAAGAAATTCGCCGAGCCCCCGTTCTGAATGAAGCCCTCCTCGCCCATGAACTCCTCGGTCGGGAGCGAGCGAAACGTCGTCGGGAGATCGTGCGTGTGAAGAATATTGAATTTGCCGAACGTCGGCCGGAAGCGCCCGACTTTGAGCTTCATCCCGAGCGGCGGCTCGTCGAGAAACGGCAGCTTCTTGATCGTCACGTATCCTTCCTCGATCGACGCGGAAAATTTTCCCGGACTGGCCGATTCGAGCGACGCGATCAAAACGCCGTCGGCGTAGGGGTCGATCGGCGCCCGAAGATCGAGTTCGGCCTCCCGGATATTGATTTTGTTGTCGACGCGGTCACCGTCTGAATTGCGCACGCTCTTGGTGTCGCCACGCGCGACGAAATTCGTGATGACCGAGATCGCCGGATTCAGCGCGCCGAGAATGCTTTGCGGCTGCTGCGCCGGCGCCGGCGGGGGCTCGGCCTCGACGGTCTTTTCTTTTTCCAACTGCTCGATGCGTTCCATGAGCTGTTTCATTTGCTGCTGCATCTCCGCAACCTGACTCTTCAGCGCCTCGATCACCGCGCTCTGCGCGCGGACATCGACCGGGAAGAGCATCGCGAAAAGGGCCAGGGACAGCCAAACGGCTAAATGCTTTTTGATGCGATTCATCATCCGCCTCCATAAACGGCAAACGTATCCCCCTCCCACCGAACAGGAGGGAAAGCCTTCGTCAATCGCTATTTTTGATTTACGTTTGACTAAACGGAAGGCGGTGCGCGAATAGAACTAAACGGTAGCGCGAGCCGGCTGAGAACTTGCGGCTCGAAGTATGCCATCGGCAAAGCCTCGAGCACTGGAGCCCATTGCGCCGGCGCGGTAACCGCGACCGCGTAGGTGCGGGCGCCTTGATAGCAGCTGCACTCTTGCGACAGCTGCGCGATCGGAGTGAAAACGTGGAAATGGAACGGAAGCGCCAGGATCGCGAGCAGAATAACCGTGGCGGTCAGGTGATGAGAAGCGCTCTGAAGCCGGTATGACAGGGTCCGCGGCACAGTGAAGCATTATGCCCGTCGATCGATACTTGTCAAGATGATGGCTTTGTTGCTAATACATGGCCTTACATGCGATTCCGACAAGCTCTCATCCTAACGGCATTCACTTCACTCTATATTTTCCTTTCTCAAGCGGCCTTCGCCGCCCGTCCGTTGGTGGTGGACGACGCGCGCCCGGTCGCCGAAAACAACGTGCAGTTTTCCATCGGCTTCACGCACACCGTGCCGGAAAAAGGCGGGCTCGATCAGCAGGCGCCGACGATGACGCTGGGTTTCGGCGTCGTCAAAGATCTCGAGCTCGGCTTGACGCTCGACCGCATCAATACGGACCTCAAGGGAGAGTCGCCGGCGCGCGGCTTCGAGGACCTGCATCTGTACTCGAAATACAACTTCGTCGAAGAGATCGAAAAGGGCTATGTGCCGGCCATGACGTTTATCTTCGATCTCAAGGTGCCGACGGCGAACAGCCACAACGGCTTGTCGACCGGCAAGTTCGACGAGGGATTTCTCTTGATCGTGACCAAGCATTGGTTTCCCGCGGCGGTCGATCTGAATCTCGGATACACCGTCGTCGGCCGCCGCCAGGGAGAGAAGCTGGAGAACCAGTTTTTCGGGGGCGTCGCGCTGCGCTACGGCCTGAACGAGAACTGGCGCGTCGTCGGCGACATCTACGGCTTGTCGCGCGAGGCCAAGGGCGAAAGAGCCGCCGGCAATTTTCAGGTCGGCATCCGCTACCGGCCCAATCTCCCCGCCTATTTCGACGTGGCGGTCGGACGCAGCCTGCTCGCGACCGGCGATCGCTTTCAGGTCACTTTAGGCATGACGTGGTCGACGGCTTTGAAGTTTTGAAACGTTAAGGCCGACAGGGCTCGCCGCGCTAGCGATAAAATTCATTTTGTGGTGAACTAGCTCCATGCGCGGACGCACCATCGCCTTATTCATCCTCGCTCTGCTCATCCTGCTCATTTTGCCGGCTGCGTTCTGGCGCAGCGCCGCACGCACCGGCGGCGACGCCGGGACATTCGCCCGGCGCTATCTCGCGGCGCTTTATGCGCGCGACTACGGCCGGATCTATTCGTGGCTCTCGGCCGAGGACCGCCACGCCAAGAGCCGCGCGGAATACTTGAGCGAAAACCCGCCGTTTTCCGGCGCCGCGCTCGATATGTCGCGCCGGCTTGCGCGCATGATCGAGATCACCAATGTCCGCGAGGAGACGCGCGGCGAGCGGACGACGGTGCGCTTTTCGTTCCGCGCGCCCGACGCCAACGACGAGACGGTCGAGCAACTCGTCTATGACTTCGATCCCGACCGCCTCGGCCGCTTGAGCGAGAACGACAGGCGCGCCATCGGGCGCCGGCTCGAGGCGATGAAAGAGCAGAACATGCTGGCGATGATCGATGGCGAAGACCGGCTCGAGCTCGCAAGGGAGTCGGGCGAATGGAAAATCGTCACCGATTGGAGCGGCGCGATTCGCGTCAACTTCAAGGGCGAAGTCAAAGAAGGGCTCGCCTGGGATTTTCACCCGGTGAAAGAAACCGTGCTCGCCAAGCCCGGCGAGACGCTGCGCGTCATTTATACCGCTAAAAATCTTTCTGCGCAGGAGCTGACAGGCAAGGCGCGGCATCTCGACGAACCAAAAGACGCTGAGAAATACCTGGAGATTATCCAGTGCTTCTGCTTCATCCGCGAGAGGCTAAAACCGGGAGAAACTAAAGAGCTGCCGCTCGTCTTCCGCATCAGGGGTGAGGTGCCCAAGGATATCAAAGAATTCACGCTCGACTACCAATTTTATCCGATCGAGAAATTTCCCGCGTCTTAATTCGAGGAGGACGGACTTTGGCGAATGCAGCAAAAATTAAAAAATTCGTAGCGGCGCCCGAGCCGGCGCGGAGCGCGCCGAACTGGGCGCTTTTAGCGATCGCGATTCTGGGAATGGCGCTGACGGCGTATCTCAGCGCCGCCGCCTGGCGCGGGCAGGCGGTCGCCGGCTGCACGGCGGGAAGCGTTTGCGACGTCGTGCTCGGAAGCCGCTGGGCGAAGCTTTTCGGCGTGCCGACATCGTTTTGGGGATTCCTCGCGTATGCGACGCTCGCCGCCGTCGCGTTCGTGAAACGGGCATGGCTCCACTGGAAGCTCGCCTTTGTCGTTTCGTTCTTCGGCGTGCTCTACAGCGCTTATTTGACGAGCGTCTCGCTGCTCGTGCTCGAAGCCGCGTGTCCCTATTGCCTCACTTCCTTCGCTCTCATGAGCGCGGCCTTCGCGCTCACGATTTATCAACGGCCGGCGGATCTGCCGCGCTTCTCGTGGACGCCGTGGCTCGCCAAGACGCTCCCCGCAGCCCTGGTCGTCATTCTCGCGCTGCATCTCCAGTACTCCGGCGTTTTTGACGCGACCCCTGCGCCGACCGATTCGAAGCTCGTGGGATTGGCGGATTATTTGACGACCGTCAACGCCAAATTTTACGGCGCGTCATGGTGTCCGCATTGTAAGGACCAGAAAACGATGTTCGGCGCCGCTGCCGCTCGACTGCCGTACGTCGAATGCAGCCCGGAAGGTCCAAGAGGCCCGGAGGCGCCGATCTGCAAGACGATGCAGATCGTCGGCTATCCCACTTGGATCATCAACGGGCGTCGCTATGAAGGCGTGCTGAGCCCCGAAGACTTGGCGCGATTGAGCGGTTATTCGTTTAAGTAGCGAAGCCCGCTCCCGCTCTTACGAGCTGAGCGCGAGCGGTGCGACGCCGGCGAAGTCGACCTTCCCCATGACGGCTCAATCGCCGCTGTATTCGATGCGATTCTTTCCCAAGCCTTTCGCTTTATAAAGCGCGAAATCGGCGTCTTTGACGACGCTGTAGCCGTCGTTGTAGCGGCGCGCCGAGGTGGACGCGACGCCGATACTCACCGTCGCGCAAAACAGCACGCCCGAATCGGCCGCGAATTGCAACGAGGCGATCGCCTGGCGCAGCTTTTCCGCCGCCTGCACGCCGCCCTCGAGCGGGATCTCCGGCAACAGCACGATGAATTCCTCGCCGCCGTATCGGGCGGAGATGTCGCTCTTACGGGTCTTGTCGCCGATCGCCGCCGCGATGCCCTTGAGGACAGCGTCGCCGCAGTGGTGCCCATGCTGATCGTTGATCTTCTTGAAATCGTCGACGTCGACCATCAAGACGGAAAGCGGACGACCGTACCGGCGGGCGCGCTCGAATTCGTGGTTCAAGCGCTCCTCGAAGAGTCTTCGATTGTGCAGCCCGGTGAGAGCATCGTGCGCCGCCTGCTTCTCGATCTCGCGGCGCTGCCGCGTCAGCCTTTCGCCGACGCTCAGGCGCGCCATGAGCTCAGGCACATAATACGGCTTGGTCATATAATCGTTCCCGCCGAGCTCCAAGCCTTTCACCCGGTCCTCGCCGGAGACCATCGCGGTGAGAAAAATCACATAGATATTTTTGAGCTTGTCGTCTTCACGGATGCGCCGGCAGACCTCGAGACCGGTGATTTTCGGCATCATGATATCGAGCAGCGCGATATCGACGGGCTCGCTGTTGAGCTTCGCCCACGCCTCTTCCTCGGCGATGAGCACGGTGAGCTTCTCTTCCCCCGCCGGAGCTGCAGGCGGCGCCGGCGCCTCGGTCGGCTGGTTTGCGGGCGCGTCCGAGGCCGCCGTGGATTTTTCCGGCTCGCGAAAGAAATCGACGGCGAGGATTTGCGGATCGATGTACTGGCTCTCGCCGAACTTGATGAACGCCTCGACCACATTTCGATCCAGGCGCCCCTCGGCGGCTTCCTGACGCAGGATCTCGACGCTCTTCTCGAGAGAAAATGGCGGCTTGTAGGAGCGCTCGTTCCGCAAGGCATCGTAAATTTCGATCGTGGCGACGATGCGGGCAAGGAATGGAATATCCTTGTCCTTGAGCCTCCGCGGATAGCCGCTGCCGTCGAGCTTCTCATGATGCGCGGCCACGAGCGGGGCGATTTCCTCGAGCGGGCCAAGCTTGAGGCAGATCTCCGCGCTCAAAACCGGATGGGTCTTCATCACTTCGAATTCTTCCGGCGTGAGCGGCCCGGGTTTTTGCAGGATCGCGTCGGGAATCGAGATCTTGCCCGCATCGTGAAAAAAAGTCGCGAGATAAAGCAGTCTCATCTCATCGTCGGAAAGACCGATGTATCGTCCGAAATTGAGGGCGTAAAAGCACGCCCGCTGAACGTGCGCCTCGAAATAAGGCTCGACCTTCGCCAACCGGTCGACAAAGACCTCGAGGCGCTTATGTTCGTCGCCTTGCCAGTTCAGCGGATAGG
>Ga0310810_10009418_pt1 | contig 11299 bp, 12 predicted proteins | sample NCmetagenome_FD_207641 | JGI IMG/M metagenome (GOLD analysis project Ga0310810, IMG submission 207641) | Soil microbial communities from experimental microcosm in Duke University, North Carolina, United States - NC | ecosystem: Engineered > Artificial ecosystem > Soil microcosm > Unclassified ... | reverse complement strand
TCCGGCCCTGAGACGGCGGCCGACGGTCGCACGCATTTCGGGATCTTCGCGCCGCAGGTCTGGAAACTCTTCCCGCGCGGCCAGACGATTCATCTGAACTTCTGGGACTACAACGACGTGGCGCCAGCCTACTTCGCGGCGGCCGAGATCGCGGCACGCGAGAAGAAAGTGGGGATCGTCACGCTCGAGGTCGCACGTCCCGACTTCCCCGTGGCCGATCGTTCCACGTTTGCCGACACCGATGTGCGCGCGGCGGCGAAAGGCTTCTACGTGATTCGCGATTTCAAGCCGGGCCAGCCGCGTCACGGCTATGTGGTCACGCAGGGCTCGAGCTCCACGGTCAATCTGGTGAGCGTGCTGCCGAAGCTGGAGGCTGCGGGGATCAACGTGAAGGTCGTCGCCGCGATCAGCGAGGAGTTGTTCGATCGGCAACCCGAGTCGTACCGCGATTCCGTGCTGCCGCGCGAGGCGTACTACGATCTGATGATCGTATCGACCGGCACGCGGCGGATGTGGCCGCTCAAGGACGTCGGGCCGCTCACCGACGAATACTCAATGACGTCGGACTGGGAACATCAGTGGCTCACCAGCGGCCTCGAGCCCGATGTGATTGCCGAAGCGCACCTCGATACTGCGTCGATCCTGAGCGGCATCCAGCGCTTCGCGCGCGATCGCGAGTCGCGGATCTCGCGGCAGCGCGATCTGTTCGGCAAACTGTAACCACGACGTTCACGGAGACGGCGAAGATCATGAAGGCTCGCCACTATCTGTAGCAATCGAACGCGCGATCGAGCCGGTCAGCGACGACCTGGTTCAGATACTCCGCATCCGCTGGCGACAGCTCCCGCGCGTGCCCGCCGATGTCTCCTTTGCGGAATCTGAACGCATCCGGCTCGAGCGACGCCCCCTGATACGAACGGTTCGATCGCTCCTGGTCCTTGAGACGATCGAACCTCGATGCGGCAACCGCCTGCTCCACGGCGGCCGGATCGAGTGGCGCTTGGAGGAACGTCATCGCCGCGGAAAACGTCCCCGCGGTGTCACGTTTCAAAGACTCATAGGTGCACAGCCAGATGTTCTTATGGTGCTCCCCGAGCGCGGCGCCGAACAGGTTCATGAAACGGACGATCCGCTCGATGCCCCACGGTCCGCGAATGAAGCCGCTGAGAGCGAGGCTGGGATCGAGCACTCCACCCACGGCTCGCAGGTGATGGTAGTGGCTGACGACCACGTCGCGAGGATCGCGCACGATGAGGACCGCCGGGCGCTTGAGCAGCGAATGGGCCTTGTCGGGCCATGGCTCCTGACTCGACTCGAATGGTTTCCGGCCCGAGAACCCGAGATGCGTGAAGACGCACACGGGAAACGCGCCGTTCTTCGCCTTGTCCGCGAGCAGTTGTTGAAACGCGAGGTTTCGATCGGGCATGTGCAGGCTTTGCTGCACGATCTCCGGTGCGCCGAGCACGGCGCGGGCGTAGTGGAAGTACAGCGTCGAGAACCAGGTCCTGCCGGACTTGGGATAGGACACGACGGTGGCGAAGCGATAGGCGTCGTCGGCGCTCGCGGATTGAAATGCCTGCCGATGGGGCGTCATCACCCGCGGGGGCGCTTGCGGTGATTCTTGGCGGCGCTCGAGCCGTTGCTCGAGGCGCCGGCGTCGTCGCTTCTCGTCCTCGAGCCGTCGTTGCTGCGTGTCGAGCCGCGCGCGGAGCCGCGCGATCTCCTGCCGCTTGTCGGCGAGCTCCCGATGGGCCTCATTCAGCGCGTGCCGCGATCCTGTCAAGAACCGGAAAACCCGCCACGTGGACCAGCTCATTCGACGCAATCATGACACGTGCTTCGACGCGGTCTTGATCGACAGGGTATGACATCGATCAATTTTTTCCGCTGGTTGTTCCATTTGCCCGGGTCAAACGTTCTGTTCGTTGTCGGCACGCGAGGCCAATACGGGGGAGGACTGTCAATGGCCAGAAAGGCATCGAGCACGTCCGCACGATCGCACACGACCAGGCGAGTCACCTCGCGCAAGGCCGCCCCGCGCAGGACCGCGACGGCCTCCCGCCGGTCGTCCCGGCTGCAGCCCTCGAAGTTTCCGAGCAACTCCAGCCTCGATGCGCTGTACGCCAGCCTGTTGAAGTATCCGAACGTCGAGGGCTGTTACGTTGGCCGGAAGTCTCGAGGCAACCGCCTGACGAACGAACTGGCCATCGTGTGCTGCGTGCGTAAGAAAGGGACCGAAGGGCTCACCGCCGGTCAGTGCATTCCGAAGCGGCTGCGGTGGCCTCGGACTCGACGCGAATCGTTCGACCTTGTGACTGACGTCCGTGAGATCGGCGCCAGCGAGCTTCAGCAACTTCCGGCGGTGGTGGGGCCGGGCGACGAGCTGCGGCCATCGCCGGTCAACGGCGCCGCCACCATCGGTGTGGCCATGCGGCATCCAACGCTCGGACGCGTCGTGACCACAGCCGGTCATGCACTGATGGGCGAAGCCGCCGGCACGATGGTGTTCGACGCGAGCACGCCACCGGTTCGCATTGGCAACGTTGGCGCAGAGGGCTCGTTCTCCGCCGTTCCCCTGAAGGCGGTCCGCATGCCGGTCGCCGACTATGCGCTGCTCCGGCCGGTTGCCGAGCCGCGCAACCTCTTTCAGGATCGCTTCAACCTGTCCGGGCTGCGGCTCGCGCGGCCCGAAGACGAGGGAACGCCGCTCTTCGCGCTGACGCGGCGCCGTCCCGAGGCGACCGTCCTTCGTGGCGCCGCCGGCACGTTCACGATGGGCGGCATCCAGATGAGAGGCCTGCTGTTGACCGATCCCGTCACCGTGCCCGGGGATTCGGGCTGCTGCCTGGTCGATTCGGCGTTTCGGGTCTGGGGCCTGCTCGTGGGTCTCCAGTTCATCGATGGGAAGCCGATGTCGATATTCGCGTCAGCCGATTTCGTTCTTTCGCTCGAGACCGCGGAGTTCGGCTAGTGCGTTGTTCGCAACACCGTAGTGGCCGGCTTCCGCCTCGGCTGAAGCTACGACGGACCACTGTCGCCTTGGCAACGGTGGTTAGCCGGCCTTCCGGGTCCGCCTGAAGGCGGAGGCTGCTTCCGAAAACGCGCGAGCACGAAGGCGCTGTTAGATTCGCTCGAATCAGCCGTTTTCTACTACCGTGCCACGAGAGTGGCGGCGATCGGCGGCGACTCCCACGGGGGCACGCGTCGCGGAGTAGCAAAATGGCGACGTTAACGACACCGCGGTGGTCCCCCGATCCCGTGTCGGCGCTTCCGATCGCGACCACGATCACATTTACAGTGACGCCCGGCCCATTTGCCGGCCGGGGCATTCAGGTCGAATACGAGTTGTCTGCCCCTCGGGCGCGATTCGAAGCCTTCACGGGATCTCCCCCTCTCCCGACGGAAGAGAGCAACATGTCACTGCCGCAGGGCACTGACAAGTCATGTGCTCAGGCGACCAGTGGTCTGGCCGCATGTACGCGGGGCGCATTCCGAATCGTCGATCGCTATCCGGGAGCGACCGACGGAACGTCGCTTCAGATCACTCGGGTGCTGCGACTCGAGGCGTTGGAGATCGGCCTGCCGGCGTTGGCGCGAATCAAGGTATCCGTTTCCGACGTGACCACCTCGGGAGTGTTTACGCTTCCACGATCCAAGCTGGCCACCATCACGATCTGACGTCAGAAGCGAATCCAGGACCGACCGTCAGGGCGCTGAGCGCGCGGTAGGATGACGCGACCTGGGCGCGATGAGCCTCGCGCCACTTCACGGGGAGTGTCATGAAACGAGGAATCGTGCTTGGAACGTTGATCGGCGTGGCGACCCTCTCGCTGGTCGTATCGGGCCAGGGCCAGGGACCGTCGGCCGCGGCGATCAAGGCGACCCAGATCGAGAAGGTCAAAGACAACCTCTACGTCATCACCGGTTCCGGCGCCGCCGATCAGGCCGCGTTCAGTGGCGGCAACGTTGCGGTCTTCATTACTGACGCTGGCGTGACGCTGGTGGACACGAAGCTGCCTGGATTCGGTCCCACGATCCTCGATCGCATCAAAACCGTCACGAACAAGCCGATCACGCGCATCATCAACACCCACACCCACGGTGATCACACCGGCGGCAACGGCTCCTTCGGCGCGTCGGTCGAAAGCATCGTCCATGAAAACACGAAGGCGAACATGGTGAAGATGAAGGAGTTCGCTGGCGCCAACGCGCAGTTCCTGCCGAAGCGAACCTACAAGGACAACTGACGGTCGGATCGGGCAAGGATCAGATCGATCTGTACTACTTCGGTCGCGGACACACCAACGGGGACACGTTCGTCGTCTTCCCCGCGCTACGGACGATGCATGTGGGCGATATGTTTGCGTGGAAGGCGTTGCCATATGTTGACACCGACAACGGCGGCAGCGTCGTCGAGCAGCCGGACTCGCTGGCGAAGGCTGTGGCGACGGTGAAGAACGTGGACACGATCATCAACGGGCATATCCCGGTGGGGACGTGGAACGACCTTCGTGAGTACGCCGATTTCACAAAGGACTTCGTCGACTTTGCGCGGGCATCGCTGAAGGCGGGGAAGACAGCGGAACAAGCCGCCGGCGAGTACAAGGTCGCGCCGAGATTCAAGGGCTACGACGTGAGCGTGAGCCCGTCGTTTGGCGGGGCGCTCGCGAATCTGAAGATCGCATACGGAGAGCTCAAGAAGTAGCGGCGCGTCGGCGCACTCGTTCTGTAGCGGCGGGTCTTCAGACCCGCCGTGCCGCATACCTGCGTTTTGGTTGTAGCGGTGGGTCCGTAAACCCGCCGGAGCGGGAACCGCAACCCGGCGACGGTGTCCAACGAAGCGAACGGACTCGCCGGCGAGGCCCTCTTCCCAAGGAGGCCTATGCGGAAATACACGCTCATCTTCTCGATTGCTGCGCACGCAGCAGTTGTCGCCGCGTTGATCGTCGCGCCTGCACTTGCGACGCATGATCTTCCCGAGCCTCGTCGAACGACCGCGTTCATCATCGTTCGCCCGCAGGCGCCGCCGCCGGTTCCCATTGCTACGCGGCGTGACGTGGCGGCTTCAGTGCCGACTCCGGCACCGTTGACGCCACCTGAAGGCATCGTGCCGGAGCCCGTTCGAGAACCGATCGACCTGCCGAATGTCGGCCCAGTGCCGCTGTCGTTTGGAACCGCTGTCGGAGACGCCGTTTCGACCGGGGACGTTGTTGCGCCGCCTCCCATCGTGCCGCGCGCGAAGCCTCCAGTCCGCGTCGGCGGAGTAATTCAGGCGCCGACGAAACTGGTGAACGTCGCGCCGATCTATCCGTCGATCGCCCTCGCTGCTCGCAAGGAGGGTCTCGTCATCCTCGAGGCGGTGATCGATGAAGACGGTGCGGTGCGCGAGGTGCGCTCGCTGCGGCCGGAGCCGCTGTTCGAGGACGCCGCGATGACGGCGGTCAGACAATGGCGATTTTCACCGACCCGGCTCAACGGCGATGCTGTTCCTGTCGTGATGACCGTGACCGTGTCGTTCACGCTGAACAGGTGATCCCGTAGGACGCGTCTGGCTCTTTGTGAGAGCGGCGTCAACTCCTACGGTCACTGTTTAGCGCGTGGAGGAGGCGCTCGCAGTCGAGGCGCGAACGATCGCCGCGGGCAGCGGTGTGACGCTGGCGGGCCCCGAGGTCGGGCGCGGAAGAAATGCGCCTCCGGCCGCGGCTCCGCGACCCACGTTTACCTACCGTGGCGGGCGCGACGCTGTCGCCAGGTGGACCGCCTCCGGCGGCATTTTTACCCGCTGCGATGACCGCGCCGCCTCGGGGCACCGCCGTCGTCACTACCGCTGCCCGGGCGTGGCTGGACCCTTTCAGCATTCTGTTGGACCCGGCGCGCCAGGGTTACAATTTCCCCGAATCGGGAGACGCCCTGCATGCGAACACGTCTGACGGCAGTCACACTCACCCTGCTCTTCTGTGCGGTCCCGCTTCTCGCGCATCACTCGTTTACGGCGGAGTACGACTCCAACCAGCCGGTCAAAATCACTGGTGTCGTCACCAAAGTGGACTGGCAGAATCCGCACATCTGGTTCTTCGTGGACGTGAAGGACGATCAAGGTAAGGTGACCAACTGGGGCTTTTCGGGTGGGCCTCCCGGTGTGCTGCAGCGCCGCGGAATTACCCGCGACGCGCTCAAGACCGGCGACGTGGTGGTCGTCGAGGGCTTCCGTGCGCGCGACGGCTCGAATAACGCGTCGGGCGGGAAGGTCACCTTCGCCGATGGGCGCAGTGTGTTCACCGCCTCGAACGAGGACAAGGCTCCGCGCTAGCGAGGGTGTCATGGCGAAGATTCTGACGAACGTCGCGACGTTCACCAGCGTGCTCGCGATTCTGCTTGTCGCGATGCTGAACGCGCAGTCGAAGCCGGCGGGGCAGGTTCCTCGCGCCGCCGATGGCAAACCTGACCTCTCAGGGATGTGGGACAACCCGAAAGAACCGGGCTCTCGCGCCGCGGCGACGGTGTTCGACCGATCGAAGATGGCGCCGTTCGTGCCCGGTGGCGAGGCGCTCTTCTACGAGCCGCGGACCGGCGACCCGCGGCACGACGAGCCGCGCGCCTTCTGCATGCCGTCGGGATTTCCGTCCGCGTTCCTCGGACCGTACCCGGTGCAGATGATTCAGACGCCGCAATATCTCGTGATGGCGACCGAGTTCATGAACGTGACGCGCATCATTCCGCTCGACGGCCGCGCGCACAAGACCGACATCGAGCCGACGTTCTACGGCGAGCCGGTCGGTCACTGGGACGGCGACACTCTCGTCATCGAAGCGCGCAACTACAAGCGTTGGTCGCTCGACGACTGGTACTACCAGAACCCGAAGGAGTATCGGATGCACACCGAGGCGCTGCACACCACCGAGCGCCTGCGGCGGACCGATGCCGACACGATCGCGTACGAATTCATCGTTGACGATCCCAAGATCTTCACCAAGCCGTGGTCGGTGCAGTGGGAGATGAAACGGCACCCGGAGTGGGCGAAGACCGGCCTCTACGAGATGGTGTGCAACGAGAACAACCGCTGTGAGGGAGGAAAGTGTCGCGACTCGAAATGAAAGTCACGATGATCAACGACACACTGAGGCACAGAGGTCACAGAGAAGAAATAGCTAAATGATCTCTGTGCCTCACTGCCTCTGTGTGTCGTGATTAGTTTGCTGGCCTCTTGAACACGGACTCGTTCTGCAGCAGCCTCTCGATCCGAAGCAGATCCTCGTTGTTCTCGATGCACTCGTACTCGCGAATGCGCTCGCCGGGGCGCAGCCGGAATATCTCCTCGGTGTGCCACGGCTTCGTAAACACCTCGGGATCGTCCATCGTCACCTGATACCGAATCGTGTTGAAGCTGTCGCGCGTGTAGCGCTCGGTCACGCGCAGCTGCTCGCTGTGGACGGTGCCGACGCCGATGAGCCACGTCTTGGTGTTGAAGCCGGTGACGTCCACGACCAGCGTGTCGCCGTCCCAGTGCGCGACTGAATCTCCCAGATAGGATGCCTCGATATCGTCGGGATGCGGCCGCCCGTCGGTCGGGATGACGCGGAACGCGTGATGGGTCTCGTAGAGGAAGACCATCTGGTCCGGCATCTGGATGATCTGAAACGGCAATGGCCTGAAGCTGATGCGCGGCACGCCGGATATGAGGCAGCGCGCCATCGGATCGTCGATGCCCCTGCGATCGAGGTAGTACTGCCGCTGTTTGTCCGCCTCGGGCTTGTAGGGCGCCGGCTCGGTGCGCGGCGCCGGCCGGCCTTCGTCGATATCAGCCTGACGCGCCGCGGCCAGTTCAGCCTCACCCGCCATCAGGCGCAACGCGCCGGTGGCGATCCAGATCCCCGAGAGATCAGGCTTGCCGTTCGCGGCCCGCGGCGCCGGCTTCGCCTTGGTCGGGCTCTGTGCGATCGGCGCCCCAGAGAGGGACACGGCAGCGATCGCGATGGCCATCCACGCCGCATGTCTCTTCATGTCGCTCTCCTGACGATCTCTATTGCCCGCCTGTTCCTGCCGGTGGTCCAGCGGTCAGCTTCGAGCCGTCCGCGAGCGTCACCTCACGCGCGGCGATGAGATGTGGTTCGATGCGCGCACGCCAGCCCTGCACCGTGACGATCATGCCCGGCTTCAGCGAGACGTCCTTCTTCCAGCCCTGGCGAACGAGCATGTTCGGCGGGTAGCCTTCGAACGCCCACTCGGTGACGGTGCCTTTCTCGTCCTTTACGTTGACGAAAAAGTGAAAGTGGGGATTCGTCCACTCGATCCTGGTGACGGTGCCGCTCATCGTGACCGGCTTGTCCGCGTCGTATTGAGCGGCGAACGAATGGTGAGCAGCAAGGGTTACCGTCCCCAGGAGAACACCAACGAGCGGCGTCAAGCCGCTCAGGCGGACGCGGCACAACAGGGTGCGCATCGAGGTCACGAGTCACACTCCTTCTCGCGACGTGGCCGCGAGCGGACGAAGTGTAGCGCTTGGCATATCAGAAGATCCAGTCAACAATCCCCACCTGATGCCGCCCGTCACCGCCTTCGACATCCGCCGCTTCATCGATGAGCAGCCGGTCGGCCGCTATCAACTGCTGATTGCCACGATGTGTTCGCTCGTCGTGTTCGTGGACGGGTTCGATGCGCAAGCGATGGGCTACGTTGCGCCGGCGCTCAGCGCAGCGATGCAGATCCCGCGCAACGTGCTGGGCCCGGTCATCTCGAGCGGCCTGGTCGGCATGATGGTGGGCGCGATGGTGAGCGGCCCGCTCGCTGATCAGTTCGGACGGCGGCCCGTGCTCATCGGCTGCGCGCTGATCTTCGGCGCGGGCTCGCTGCTGACGGCAACGGCCTCGTCGGTCGAATCGCTCTCTGCTTTTCGGGCGCTGACCGGTCTGGGCATGGGAGGCGCGATGCCCAATGCGATCGCGCTGACGTCCGAATACATGCCGCAGCGCCGCCGGGGCACGGCGGTGACGACGATGATCTGCGGCTTTTCGCTTGGTGCGGCGGTCGGCGGCTTCGTTGCGGCGGCGATCATCCCTCGCTTCGGATGGCAGTCCGTCTTCATCGTCGGCGGTGTGACGCCGCTGGCGATCGCGGGCATCGCGTTCGCGTGGCTGCCGGATTCGATACGCTTTCTCGTCGGCAAGAGCGGTCGCGAAGCGGAGGCACGAGAATCGTTGGCGAGAATCGCGCCGGGTGTCGCGATCCCATCGTCGTTGTCCGTTGACGGCGATGACAGTAGAACGAAGGGCGTCAGGCTGGTGGGTCAGTTATTCACCGCTCGACGAGGGTTGGTGACCGCGCTTATCTGGGTCATCTACTTCATGAACCTGCTGAACCTCTATTTCCTGAACAGTTGGTTGCCGACGATCATCAGCGACGCGAACATCCCCGTCGCCACGGCCATCCGGCTGACGGCGCTCTTCCAGATTGGCGGCATCGGCGGAGCTCTCGTCCTCGGCGCTCTGCTCGATCGCTACTTTTCGTTCTGGATTCTCGCCGTCTGTTATCTCTGGGCGGCGATCTGCGTGTTCTTCATCGGCGCGTCGAGCACCTCACCGCTCCTCCTGGGAATTACGATTGCGTCCGCCGGGTTGGGCATCATCGGTGGACAGAACGCGTGTCATGCGCTGACAGCGGGTTTCTATCCGACGGCGATTCGATCGACCGGTGTCGGCTGGGCGCTGGGGATCGGCCGCATTGGATCGATCGTGGGTCCGATCCTTGGCGGTCTCCTGCTGGCGCAGGGGACGCCAATCACGCACGTGTTCTGGGCCGCCGCCATTCCCGCCGTGATTGCCACGGTGGCGGCTGCCGGCATCGCGTCGGCGGCGAAGCGCGCGAAGACCTAGAGCAGCGGCGTCCTTTGTCCTTAGGCCTTGGTGCTTGGTCCGTCCTTTGGTTCCTCGTCCTTTGATCTCGCTGCGTCAAGGACCTGTGGACCTTGGACCAAGAACGGACCAGGGACCACCAACGAAGGACCAAGGACGAAGGTCCAAGGAGTAATCTAGGCCCATGCGCAGGACTGCTTTGATTCCGTTCGTTATTTTGGCGATGTGCGGATTGTCGGTGCTGGCGCAGGAGCCGCCAGCGAATACAACACAGCAGGTTCACGCCAATCTGAACCAGGTGATGCGCGGTGTCCTCTATCCGGCCGCCAACGTGGTGTTCTTCGCGCAAGCGGACGATCCCGGAGCGGTGAAGCCCATCCCCGGCAACGATCCCTCGATGGCGACCGACCCGCTCACGAGCACATTCGGAGGTTGGCAAGCCGTCGAGAACGCGGCGCTGGCGCTCTCAGAGTCCGCCAACTTGCTAGTAATTCCGGGACGAACGTGCGCCAATGGCGTGCCCGTTCCAACGAAGGATCCGGAGTGGGCGAAGTTCGTTGCGCAGCTTCGCGATGCCGGCACGACTGCGTACAAGGCAGCCCAGACCAAGAGTCAGGACAAGATGATCGAGATCTCGGAAGGACTCAGCGCGTCGTGCGCCGGCTGTCACCGCAAGTTCCGTGACCGGCGGATGCCGGCCGACCGCTGCAAGTCGGGAAGCTAGTCGTCCTTCGTCCTGCTGCGGACTAGCGTGTTACCGGTTCTGGTCTTTACTTGGCCGCCACGAACCTCTGTGCCCGCCGATTGGTGACGATTTCCGCCGTATATAGGTTGCCCTTCGAGTCGGCCGCCATGTGGTGCACGATGTCGAAGTCACCTGGCTTGGGGCCGCGCATGCCGATCGCACCGATTTGCGTCATCTTCTCGCGATCAAAGATCACGATGCGCATCGGGCCGGAGTCGACGACGTAGAGGAACTGTTGGTTCGGGTCCGGCGAGAACGCGAAGCCGGCCGGCACCGGCACGACGTCGCTGCCTTCGTTCGTGACGCGCACCTGCTTCAGAAACTTCCCGTCGCGCGTGAACAGCTGGATGCGGTTGTTGATGCGATCCGCGACGTAAACGACGCCGTCGCGCGACACCTTGATCGCGTGCGGCAAGCCGAACTCCGGCGGGCCGTCGGGCGTCGTCTGCGCTTGCGGGGTCGGCGGGTTCGCTGCGAACGTCGGCGGCGGCGGGTTGCCGAACGCGCCCCACATCCGCTTGAACTTCCCGGTCTCCGAGTCGAAGACGATGACGCGCTTGTTGCCGTAGCCGTCGGCGGCGTAGACCTCCTTCGCCTGCGTGTCGACGAAGACGTCCGTGGCCTGATGGACGTTTTCCGTATCGAGGTTGCCGGTGCTCTGTCCGCTCCGGCCGATCTGCATGACCAGCTCGCCGCTCATCGTGAA
>Ga0310810_10009417_pt1 | contig 11299 bp, 10 predicted proteins | sample NCmetagenome_FD_207641 | JGI IMG/M metagenome (GOLD analysis project Ga0310810, IMG submission 207641) | Soil microbial communities from experimental microcosm in Duke University, North Carolina, United States - NC | ecosystem: Engineered > Artificial ecosystem > Soil microcosm > Unclassified ... | reverse complement strand
GTGCGGTGCCGCCACACTCGACGACCCGCGCGGCGAGGCGGCAGACCTCCGCATGGTCGGTGGTGCTCATCTCGAGCCACAAAGCCCCGCGCGAGAGGCCCGCGAGCACTCCATCGGCCTCCTCCATTACTGCAGCGCAGATGGCGGGCGAGGGCAGGCAGGTAATGACGACATCCACGCCGGCGGCGAGCTCGCGCGCCGAGGTTGCGCTGCGGGCACCGCGCGCCACGAGCGGCGCGACACGCTCCGGATCGATGTCGCGGACCGCCAGATTGACGCCGTGTCGCAGCAGATTGCCGGCGAGCTGACTGCCGACGTTGCCGAGTCCAATGAAGCCGATGCGTTGGTCTCTCATCGGGCGCGCTTTAAGCGGACTTGTTGTCCCAGTACTGCGCCATGCGATGGCGCATGGACTCATCCGGCAGCCGCCCGCGGCCGGCAGCCTGGTTATCGATCAGGTGTCCGACCTGGGTGGAGCCGGGTATGGCGCAGGTGACCGCCGGATGCGAGAGGACGTACTTGAGGAAGTACTGCGCCCAGCTGTGCACGTCGATATCGGCCGCCCAGGGCGGCAAGGCGCGCCCTGCCGCCTCGCGGAAGAGCGAGGAGCGCCCGAACGGGAGATTCACCAGCACCGCGACCCTGCGCTCCGCGGCGAGCGGCAGCAGCTTCGCCGCGGCCTCGCGGTTATCGATGGAGTAGTCCACCTGGATGAAATCGAGCGGGTAGGCGCGCAGCGTAGCGATCATCTCCGAGTGTTGGCTCACCCTGGAGGTCGTTACACCGATATAGCGGATCTTCTTCTCCTTCTTCCACTGCCGCATCGCCGGCAGTATCGTCGCGACGCCGTTCAGGTTGTGGACCTGGAGGAGATCGATGCGATCGGTCTTGAGCCGCTCGAGCGAGCGCGCGAAGCTTTCGGCGCCATCGGAAGCGACCAGTTTGGTCGCGAGAAACATGTGCGCGCGCGTGCCGAGCTGCGCCAGGGCAGCACCGATCAGCGCTTCACTGTCGCCGTAGGCGGCGGCGGTGTCGATCACCGTGCCCCCGAGCGCGGCCATGCGTGCCAGCTCGGCGCGGATGTCCTCACGGGCGGACTCGCTGAAGGAATCCGTGCCGAGACCAATGGCGGGTAGCCGCTCGCCACTCGAGGGGATGGGCTTGGTGATCAGCGGCAGCGCGCTTTCGGCCTCGGCGGCCGGCAGCCGCCGTGCGAGCAGCGAGCCGATGCCAGCCGCCGCGGCGGCGGCAATGAAGCTGCGCCGAGCGATGTCGGGGCACTCGTTCCGGGGCATGGGCGGAGTATAGCGGGCCGGCCCGCGTTCACGAGCTGCGCGTCCGCGGCGTGTGCGTGCGTGCCGGCCGCGAGCCGACCCAGGCGATGAGCAGCCACAGGGCCTGGAACGCGAGCCACACCACCACGGCGAAGGCGAGCGCAAACAGTATTCCTTCCGCGGACAGCGCGAAGGTTGGTACCCAGTCGCGCAGCGTCGCGCTCACGAGGCCCGCATCGGCGTGCAGCGCGAGATACGCCGCCTGGTGGAACAGGCTCCCCTGCAGGGCATCCGCGGCGCTCTGCAGCTGCTGCGCCGTGAGCAGCAGTGAGCGGATGATCGCGCCCTCGGCGTGAAATTTCGGATCGCTGCTCTCGAGGTGATAGCGGATGAGCTGCTGGAGATCACCGTGGTAGTACTGCTCGGCCAGGCGTTGCCAGGGCGCCAGATCCAATCGTGCCTGATCGAGCCGGCCACCGAGACGCTGGCGATACTGGGCAATGAAGCCCGGCACGAGACCGCCTGCGACCACAGCGCATAGCAGCAGCAATCGGTCGAGCAGTCCTCTGACAAGTGACATCTGCGGGGCTCGGGCGGGCAGTGCCCGAATAGCTTGCATGCACGGCCGCGCGCTGCCAACTGGAGGCCGCGTATTCCGCTCGCGGAACCGGGGTCAGCGCACACTTCCCCATTGAGGCGCGAGAACTGCGTCACGCCGGTACATTTTCCACTGGCCGACCCACTGATTTGGCTGCAAATTTGCTCCTTCGGCACCGCGAGAACGGCATCCTCGAGGCCATGATCCGCCCCAGTGGGACACAACAACAATCCGAGGTGAACCCAGCCGCACCCGGACAGGCAATGCACTCCGGAACTGCGCCTCGCTGGGTCGACGGACTATTCATTGCACTCGTCATCTATGCGAGCACGATGACGGTGTGGATGTTGGGCGGCATCGGCGGACCGACGGTGACGCATTACATCGGACTCCTGTCCGATCTGCCGGCCGCCCTCATCAGCATCACCATCTCCGCGGCCACGGCCCGCCACTGTACGCGCGGTGCGCTGCGCAGCGCCTGGGTCGCGCTGGCCGTCGCGCAGGGGTTGTATTTCATCGGCACCGCGATTGGGGTGAGCTCCTGGCTGCAGCAGCAGGATCCCTTTCCGGGGCCCGCCGACATCTTCTATTGCGCGTTCTGCCTGGTGCTCGCCGGAGCATCGTTAGCATTCATCCGCGCCTACGCGGTGCGCGTCGCGTGGGTGCAGCTGGCGCTCGATGCGACTATTTTCGTCGTGGGTTTCGGCGCCTTCTTCTGGTTCCTGGTCATCCGGCCGGTGGCCGCGGGCGCGCAGATAGACCTGCTCAAGGAGGCATTGAGTGTCGCCTACCTGGCGCTCGACTGCGTGCTGCTGCTCATGCTGGGTGTGCTCCTCATCACCAGTAGTGGCACGGCCGGCGGGCGGCGCGTGCCGGCGCTCCTTCTGAGCGGCTTCGCGGCGACCTTCCTCGCAGACATCATCTGGTCCCTCGCCAAAGTCCGCGGCTACTACCTGTCGGGCGGCTTCCAGGACGTACTGTACCTTTCCTGTTACGTGCCGCTCGCCGCCGCCGGGCGGGAACAGATGCGCGCTCTGTCGGCGCCCGCCCGCACGCCCTCGCCGCGCTCCGATGCCTTCGCACGCTCGCTTCCCTACGCCTCGATGCTCGCGGCCTTCCTCGTGCTGGTGTATCTCGCACGCGGCGAAGTCGCCGGCCCCGCGAGCGTGATGACCATGATCGTGTTCGCGCTGACGCTGCTGTTCATGGTGCGCCAGAGCGTCGCCTGGCGCGGAATGGCGCTGGTGCGCGAGCGGCAGGCCGCGCGGCTCGTCGAGGACCGCTACGCCTCCCTCATTGCGAACGCTGCGGATGTCATCATGATCGTGGAGGCGGACGGGACTCTGCGCTTCGCCTCGCCGGCCGTCGAACGGACTTTCGGGTTGAAGCCCGAGCTCATCCTCGGGCAGAGCCTGGCGGAGCTGTGGTCGGGGGAGGATGCCGACAAACTGCGCAAGTTCCTTGCAGAGCTGGCCGCCATCCCCTCGGGCACCGTGGGCCCGCTCGAGCTGCGCCTCGAGCGCGGATCGCGGCGCTGTGTGCTCGAGAGCGTCGGCAGCAATCTGACCGAGGATCCCGCGGTGCGGGGGCTCGCGCTCAACTTCCGCGACATCAGCGAGCGTAAGGCGCTGGAGGAGCAGCTGCGGCAGCTGGCGTTCCATGATCCGCTGACGCTGCTCGCCAATCGCAACCTGTTTCGTGACCGGGTGCAGCACGCACTCACGCTCGCGCATCGCGGTCATAGCTCGGTCGCCGTCATGTTTCTCGATCTCGACAATTTCAAGAACATCAACGATTCACTCGGGCACGACGCCGGCGACCGGCTGTTGCAGGCAGCCGCGCAGCGCATCGTCAAGACCACGCGCTCATCCGACACTGTCGCCCGGCTCGGGGGCGACGAGTTCGCGGTGCTGGTGGAGGGAATCGCCTCCCAGCGTCACGTGGAGCAGCTGGCCGATGCGCTCATCGACACCATGAACCTGCCGTTCACACTCGAGGGCATCGAGGTGCGCGTGACCGCGAGCGTTGGTGTTGCGCTCTCGGCCGCGGAGGGCAGTGCCGAGACACTCCTCAGCAACGCCGACATTGCCATGTACCACGCCAAGGCCGCCGGCAAGAACCGCCATGTCAGCTTCCAGCCGCAGATGCAGGACATGTTGCAGGAGCGTTTGCGGCTCGAGGCGGACATCGGCCGCGCGCTTGCGCAGGAGGAGTTCTTCCTCGAATACCAGCCGATCGTGGATCTCGAGACGCGCAGTCTTCTGGGCGTCGAGGCCCTGGTGCGCTGGCGCCACCCGGATGCGGGAGTGCTGATGCCGGTGCGCTTCATCCAGGTGCTGGAAGAGTGCGGTCAGATCGGCAAGCTTGGCCGCTGGGTGCTGAGGAAGGCGTGCCGCGATTTCTGCGCCTGGCGCGGCCCGCTGGCGGCGGGGAGGGGGCTGCGCCTGGCGGTGAATATCTCCGGGCGTCACCTGCAGCACGGCGAGCTGGTGCAGGATGTCGCGCAGGCGCTGCAGGAATCGGGGCTCGAGCCTCACAATCTCGTGATCGAGCTCACCGAAAGCACCACCATGTACAACACCGACGCCAACCTCGACCGCTTTCATCGCGTCAAGGCGCTCGGTGTACGGCTCGCGATCGATGACTTCGGCACCGGCTATTCTTCGCTTTCCTATCTGCATCGCTTCCCGATCGACATTTTGAAAATCGATCGCTCGTTCGTGAGCCATCTCACCAACTCCGACAACGGGCCGGAACTGGCGCGCGCAGTGATCACCCTCGGCGAGACGCTCGGTCTGGAAACGGTAGCTGAGGGCATCGAGCTCGAGCCACAGGTGGAAGCACTGCTCGCCCTGGGATGCGTCGCAGGGCAGGGATTTCTGTTCGCGCGCGCGGGTTCCCTGGAACAACTGTCCCAGAGTTCGTTCGTTGCGCGCCGCAATGCGCTGTGGAGCGGACCCGCACGCGAGGATCTCGCCGACAGCGGCTGGTTCAAATCCCTCCGAATGGCGCGGCGGCGCGCCGGAGCGGCCTGAGCCGCTCAGATATCCTCGGCACCGGGTGGGGCCGAGGGCGGCGCACGCAGACTGCGTTCAAGTGCCGCATCGACCGACCACGCTCCGCCACCCACGCACAGCAGGTAAATCGCTCCGAGCAGCATGCAGAGATCCGCACGCGCTTCGTGCAGCATGCTCCACACCCCGTAACGGGCGAGGTGCGGGAGGCTGAAGCCCAAGAACTCGCGGCCGAGCAGTATCGGAATCTTCGTCGAAACAATCGCGACGATCATGATGATGATGAGCGGTATCGTTGCGAGCCGCGTCAACAGCCCGACGATCAGCAGCGCGCCGCACACGGTCTCCATCACCCCGACAAAAGGACCGAGCAACTGCGGCCAGGGAATCCCGATCGTCGCGAACCGCCCGGCGCCGAGCTGCGCCGGAAACAGCAGCTTCTGCAGGCCCTCGGGAAAGAACACCACCAGGCCCACCATCAGCCGTATCAAGACGACCGTCCCATCGCCGCGGGTCCTCAGGATGTCGCGAAGAGCCACGGTCCATTGTCGAAAAGCGCCGTTGCTGCCGTCAAGACAGCGCGCCTACCGACTGTCGCTTGGGCTCCCCTGTCAACTCGCTGTATCGTTGCACCATGATCGTGGTTACCGGAGGCGCGGGCTTCATCGGCTCCAATATCGTCGCCGCCCTTGCCGCGCGGGATGAGCGGATCGCCGTATGCGACCGGCTGCGGCAGACCGATAAGTGGCGCAACCTGAACCGCGTGGCGCTTTGCGCGGTCATCCCCCCGGAGGCGCTGCTCGAGTGGCTACCGGCGCACGCCGCTCACATCGAGGCGGTCGTGCACATGGGCGCGATCTCCTCGACCACAGAGCGGGACGTCGATCTGATCGTGGAGGTGAACTTCCGCCTTTCGCAGGCGCTGTGGCGCTGGTGCGCACGCGCGGGCAAGCGTCTCATCTACGCTTCATCCGCGGCCACTTACGGCGGCGGTGAGCAGGGGTTCGACGACGATCCGCGGCGCTTGCCGCTACTGCGCCCGCTCAATGCCTACGGGTGGAGCAAACAGCTGTTCGATCGCTGGGTTGCGCTGACGCTCGCCGCGGGCGAGCCGAGTCCCCCGCAGTGGGTGGGACTGAAGTTCTTCAATGTCTACGGACCCAACGAGTATCACAAGGGAACGATGCGCAGCGTGGTCGCGCAGAAGTATCCGCTCGCAGCCGCCGGCCAGGCGGTGACCCTCTTCAAATCGCATCGCGACGATGTGCCCGATGGCGGGCAGAAGCGCGATTTCATCTACGTGCGCGACTGCGTCGAAGTGGTGCAGTGGCTGCTCGACCACCGCGGAGTGAATGGCCTCTACAATCTCGGCACCGGCCGCGCGCGCAGCTTCGCCGATCTGGCGCAGGCGCTGTTTGCCGCGCTGCAACGGCCCGCGCGCATCGAGTACATCGATACACCGGCCGCGGTGCGCGCGCACTATCAGTACTTCACCGAGGCGCGCATGGAACGGTTGCGCGAGGTCGGATACACCCGCCCGTTCACTTCACTCGAGGATGGGGTGGCGGACTACGTGCAGCGTTATCTCGCCCAACCTGATCCGTACCTGTAGCTGCCGCGGCCACCATGAGCATCCGCCACGTGATCCTCGATCGCGACGGGGTTTTGAACTACGACGCACCCGCAGGCAGCTACGTGAGTGAGCCGGCCGAGTTCCGCTGGCTGCCCGGTGCACTCGAGGGGTTGGCGCTGCTGCGCGGCGCGGGGCTGCGACTCTCCGTGGCCACCAACCAGGCGGGCGTGGGACGCGGCGTCATGAGCCTCGAGCAGCTGACCGCCGTCCATGCGCGCATGCAGGCCGAAGCCGCAGCCCATGGGGGTGCGCTCGATGCGGTACTCTACTGCCCGCACGCGCCCGAGCAGCGGTGCTCCTGCCGCAAACCGGAACCCGGTTTGATTGCCGCGGCGGTCGCGGCTTCCGCTATCCCGGCAAGTGAGAGCATCATGGTCGGCGACGATCAGCGGGATCTCGAAGCGGCGCAGCGTGCGGGGGTGGCGGCGGCGCTCGTGCGCACCGGCAAAGGGCGCCTCACTGAGGAGGTATTGCAGGATGCCGCTGTTCGGGTCTATGACAATCTGCCGCAGCTGGCGCGCGCCATCATTGGAATGAGTCATGACGATAGCTGACACGTTCGCCGATCACGCGGCGGTCACTGCACGCGCGGCACTCGAGTTGCCGCCAGTGCTCGAGCAGATCGTCGCCACGCTGCACAAGTGCCTGCGCGGCGGCGGCAAGATTCTCGCCTGCGGCAACGGTGGGAGCGCGGCGGACGCGCAGCACCTGGCAGCCGAGCTGGTCGGGCGCTTCCGCGATGAACGCCACGCGCTGGCGGCCATCGCACTCACCGCCGATACTGCGACACTCACCGCCCTCAGTAACGACTACGGCTTCGAGCGCGTGTTTGCGCGCCAGGTGGAAGCGCTGGCGCGCCCCGGCGATGTGCTCATCGCCATCAGCACCAGCGGTAACTCGCCGAACGTGCTGCACGCGGCGCAGGCGGCGCGTGCCTGCGGCTGCAGCGTGGTCGCGCTCACCGGTGCGGGCGGTGGCCGGCTCGCCGGTCACGCCGACCTCATCCTCAAGGCCCCCTCCCAGATCGTGGCGCGGATCCAGGAGGTGCACTCGCTCTCGATCCATGTCATCTGCGAGGCGCTCGATGAGCTCGTGCGAGCGGGCGAGGCGCGATGAGCGGCTCGTCCAACATCTCCGCGCTGCTCGCGCTTCCGGATCGGTTCGCCGATCTCCATCTCTGGGTGATCGGTGACCTGATGTTGGATGAGTACGTCACCGGCTCGGTCGAGCGTATCTCGCCCGAGGCACCGGTACCCGTAGTGCGTGCACAGGCGACCGAGCACCGCCTCGGTGGCGCCGCCAACGTGGCGCGGCAGATCGCGACGCTCGGCGCACGCGTCAGCCTCGCCGGCATCTGCGGAGCGGACGCTGCGGGGGAAGACCTGCTGCGGCTGTGTGCACAGGCCGGCATCGACACGAATGCAGTCCTGAAGCCCGAGGGTCGGCACACCACACGCAAGCTGCGCGTGGTGAGTCACAGTCAGCAACTGCTGCGCCTCGACTGGGAGGACATTCAGCCATGCGCGGCCGCTGTCTCTTTGCAGATGCTCGAGAAGCTCGCATCGAGCCGGCCGCCCGATGCCGTCATACTCAGTGACTATGCCAAGGGCGTGCTGACCCCTGACACCATCGCTGCGGTCGCGCGCGCGCGCGGGGCGGTTCCGCTCGTCGTCGACCCCAAGCACCGGGACTTTGCACGCTATCGTGGCGCCACGACCGTGACGCCCAACCTGCACGAGCTCGAGCTGGCATGTGGTCTCACCCTGTCGGCCGATGACACTGCCGGCATCGCCGCAGCAGCGCGCAGGCTGATGGCGAGCTCGGGACTCGAGTCGATGGTGGTAACCCTCGGCAACCGCGGCATGCTCGTGGTGCTTCCCGATGCGCCCGAGGTGTCCGTGCCCGCCATGCGCCACGAGGTGTATGACGTCACTGGCGCCGGCGATACGGCGATCGCCGTGCTCGCGCTCGCACTCGCTGCGAGCTCACCGCTGCTCGAGGCGGCGCAACTTGCCAATGCCGCGGCCGGCGTAGCGGTGTGCCAGGTTGGAGCCGTGGCAGTCTCGGCGGCCAGCATCCGCGATGCGCTCGCTGCTCACCCCGATGGCAAGCTGCTCTCGCGGCACGAGCTGGCGGCGCGCGCCGTCACCTGGCGCGCCGAAGGTAAGCGCGTGGTCTTCAGCAACGGTTGTTTCGATCTGCTGCACGCCGGTCATCTCGCGCTCCTCAGCCATGCGGCGAAACTCGGCGATGTGCTCGTGCTGGCGATCAACAGCGACGCTTCGGTGCGCCGGCTCAAGGGGGCCGAGCGTCCGCTGGTCCCGCAGGCAGAGCGCGCGGCGCTGCTCGCCGCGCTCACCTTCGTCGATGCGGTGACCATCTTCGACGAGGACACTCCGCTCGCGGTGTTGCAGACCGTCAAGCCGCACGTACTGGTGAAGGGCGGAGACTATCAACCCTCGGAAGTCATCGGGCGCGAGCTCGTGGAGGGCGCCGGCGGGCGGGTGGTGATCGTGCCGTTGACGCCGGAGAAGTCGACCAGCTCTCTGGTGGCACGCATTCGCGGCGCGCGCAACTGATGTGATGCACCGGCATCGACCGGTGGCCGCCTGCTGATGGAATCGTTCCTGGTATCGATCTCCACCGTGGCGGTTGCGGAGATGGGCGACCGCACGCAGCTGCTTTCACTCATGCTCGCGGCACACTACCGCAAACCCTGGCCGATCCTTGCCGGCGTGCTGTGTGCGACGCTCGCCAATCACCTGCTCGCAGGTCTCATCGGCGTGCGGCTGGGAAAGTTCCTCACACCGGCAATACTGGACGCGACGGTCGGCATCAGCCTGATCGGCATGGCGCTGTGGGCGCTCCGCCCCGATGCGCTGCCGCAGGAGAGTGGCACGCGTCCGGCCGGGGCCTTTATCGCGACACTGGTGGCATTCTTCATCGCCGAGATCGGTGACAAGACGCAGATCGCGACCGTGGCGCTGGCCGCCGCTTATTCCAACCTCACCATGGTGGTCGCCGGCACCACCGCCGGAATGCTGCTCGCCAATGTACCGGTGGTGTTCCTCGGCAAGGCCTTTTCCGACCGCCTGCCGTTGACGGCGCTCCACCGCGTGGCGAGCGCGCTCTTCGGGATTCTCGGCGTGCTCTTCATCTACCGTGCACTGGGTCACACGATGCACCCGTGAGGAGTCTGCTAAGCTCCGCGCCGCAATGCCAAGCAACGACCTGGAGGTTCTGCTCCGCTCGCGCGTTCCGATCGTTGTCGTCGAGTCGCGTGACGAAGCACGCGTCCTGAAGTCGCTCGCGAGCGCATGCGCGCTGCTCACTCCCCCCGGCGTTGCGCCCGCGACGTCGCCGTCACTGCGCACGCAGGGATCGCACAGCGCTTTGCCGCTCTTCCAGTGGACCGTGACCGACGGCTTGAAGCGGCTCGATGTGGAGCTCGGGCCGCCCTTGCGCATGCTGGCCCAGCCTGCCGATGTGCTCAAGCACATCCGTGCAACCACGCTTGCCGGCGCCTACGCGCTGCTCGACTTTCATCCCTATCTGAACGATCCCACCATCGTGCGGTTGCTGAAGGACATTGCGCAGGATTACGAGCGTTGCCCCCGCACCGTGGTGCTGATCGGCTACGAAATCGAGATCCCCCATGAGCTCGAGCACCTCGCGGCGCGCGTCGTGCTGGCGCTGCCTGACCGCAACGAGCGGCGGCAGCTGGTGGAGGAGGTAGCGCGGCAATGGATGCGCGCCAATCCCCGCCAGGCGGTGCGCATCGATGCACGCGCGCTCGAGCTGCTGGTGGAGAACATGAGCGGCCTGTCCGGTGCGGATACTCAGCGGCTCGCGCGCAAGGCGATCTATGAGCATGGCGCCATCCAGCTGTCCGATGTGCCGATGGTCATGCGCGCCAAGTACGAGATGCTCAACCGCGGCGGGGTGTTGCGCTATGAGCCCGACACCGCGCAATTGAGTGAGGTCGGCGGGCTGGTGAACCTCAAGCACTGGTTACAGAAGCGCTGTGCCGCCTTCGACGGCTCGGCACCCGAGCTCGATACCCCCAAGGGAGTGCTGCTGCTCGGCGTGCAGGGTTGTGGTAAGAGCCTCGCCGCGCGTGCCTGCGCGGGCATCTTCAACATCCCGCTGCTGCGCCTCGACTGCTCGGCGCTGTACGACAAATACGTCGGCGAATCCGAGCGCAATCTGCGTGAATCCCTGGCCTCGGCCGATGTACTCGCGCCCTGCGTGCTGTGGATCGATGAGATCGAAAAGGGCTTCGCCGCGGGCGACTCCGATGGCGGGGCCACGCGGCGCGTGCTCGGGGCATTTCTCACCTGGCTCGCGGAGAAGAGCACGCGGGTATTCGTGGTGGCCACCGCGAATGACATCAGCGCCCTGCCTCCGGAACTGGTACGCAAGGGTCGCTTCGATGAGATCTTCTTCGTCGACTTGCCGAATCTGAATACGCGCAGCGAGATCCTGCGCATCCAGGCCGCGCGGCGCGGGATCGCGCTCGAGGAGGAGGCGCTCGCGGCGCTCGCGCGGGCGAGTGAGGGATTCTCCGGCGCCGAGATCGAGCAGGCTATCGTGGCGACGCTTTACAGCGCGCGCGCCAAGCACACCGTACCCGATGCGCAGCTGCTGCGGTCCGAGGTTGCGGCGACGCGTCCGCTCGCGGTGGTAATGGCAGAGAGTGTGGCGGCACTGCGGGAGTGGGCGAAAGAGCGTACCGTGCCGGCGGATTGATTGCCTCGGTTCGACGCCGCGGCTGTGCACG
>Ga0310810_10009416_pt1 | contig 11300 bp, 7 predicted proteins | sample NCmetagenome_FD_207641 | JGI IMG/M metagenome (GOLD analysis project Ga0310810, IMG submission 207641) | Soil microbial communities from experimental microcosm in Duke University, North Carolina, United States - NC | ecosystem: Engineered > Artificial ecosystem > Soil microcosm > Unclassified ... | reverse complement strand
CACCACCACCGCCGCCGCCGCGGGATCCGCCGCGCGGATGATCAGCGTCGTGGCCCAGCGCGCTCGCTGCGTGTACGGCCAGTAGATCTCCGGGGCCCTGGCACCGGTCTCGACGTGGCGCAGCACGTCCCCTGCGACTCCGACAATCGTCACGATGTCCCCTCTGGGAAGCAGCCGCAGCCGCGTGCCGAGCGCGGCGGCGCCGAGATATCGCCGTCTGAAGGTGTCGTTGACGACTGCGACGGCCGGCGAAGATCGCGTATCGGTCGCTCCGAAATCGCGACCCTCCAGCAGCGGACTGCCGAGCGTTCCGAAGTACCGGTCCGCCACGTTGAAGTAGTTCGCGGTCAGGGACCGGCCGGTATCGGGTCCCGAGTCGGCCAGGACGAACTCCACGGGCTCTTCGCCCTCCCCCGAGAGCGGGCCGGCCGACGCGGAGCTCGCAGCCTCCACGCCTGCGACCGCGCGCGCCTCTTCGAGCATCCGCGCGTAGAGCGCCGCAACCTGTTCAGCGGTTGGGTATTTTCTCTGAGGCGGAACGACGAACATCGTGGCCAGCCCCTGCGGGGTGAAGCCGGGGGAACGCGTCAACTGCGCCGCCATCGTCCGTGCCGCCGTGACCGCCGCGCCGAGCAGCATGAGCGTCAGCGCTACCTGGCCGGCCACGAAAATCATCCGCGCACGCGCGGCGGGTGCGTTCGCGACTTGACCCGATTCCTCCTTCAACGCCCGGTTGACGTCGACCCGCGTTGCCAGCAGCGTCGCCGGCACGCCGAGCAGCAGGCCCGACGCGACCGACACCGCAAGGGCAAACCCGAAGACCGTGCCATCGAACCCGACGCCCGAGGCGCGCGGAATCTCCGGACCCGCCGCCAGGGCGACCAGGAGACTCTCCGCGACGACCGAGCGCACCAGTCCTGCCCGGGTGCCGCCAAGCGCCTGACGAATCGAGAACTCACGGCGCCGCGCCAGCGCGCGCGCCAACTCCAGCGAGGCGATGTTCACACAGGCGATGAGCAGGACCAGACCGACGGCGGCAAAGAGCGATCGCAGCGACCCGCCCAGCGGACCCACTTCGTGGTCGATCAGCGGCACGAGCGTAAACGTCCATCCCGCGTCCGTTGCGGGGTAGGCAGCGGCGAGGCGCTCGCCGAGGAGGGTTATCTCCGCACGCGCGTCCGCCAGCGACGCTCCGTCGCGCAGGCGCGCAAAGAGCTGCCGGTTGCGGTGGGCACGTCCGCTGAACGCGTCGGGATCGATCGACGAGAGCGCGACGATCTTCACGTCGTGAAACGAGGGCACCTGGGTGAACGCCGGCGGCAGCACGCCGATGACTTCGTAGTCCGCCACCGGTCCGCGCTCGAGGGTCAGCGTCCGCCCCAGCACGCCGGCATCTCCCGCGAATCGCTCGCGCCAGTACTCATCGGTCAACAGGATCTGGCGGTTGTTGCCTGAGCGATCCGCGGTGGCGGCAAAGAGCCGTCCGAGGACCGGCTGCAGCGGCAGGACTTCGAATAACGAGGGAGTGACGATCAACCCGTAAGCCGATTCGGTCCGCCCGCCGGTGCGCAGCGTCAGTCCCCAGTCGCGCCATGCGGCCACGGCCGCCAGCGTCCGGCTGCCGCGCGCGAGGTCTTCCACCTGCTCCAGCGAGAGGGTGGCCTGACGCGTCGGCGCGTCGCGCCTGCTGCTGCCAATGAAGACGACTCTGTCGGCACGCGGTACGGGCAGGGCCCGGAACAGAACGGCGTTCGTGATCGCGAACATCGCCGCGGTACCGCCGACGGCGATGCCCAGCGTCGCGACCGCCGCCGCGGTGAAGCCAGGGCCGGCGCGCAGCCGCCGGGCCGCCTGCCGCAGATCACGCAGCCACATGGTCACAGCACACCTCCACCTCTTGGATGCAACCGCCGCTGAACAGGTCGGAGCGCGCGTCGCTCAGAACGAGGCGAACGCGTCGCAGCAGGTCGCGCAGACGCGCTGCAGCACGCCAAACCCGGTCAACTCCACATCCGCCGCGACGTAGTCGTCCTGCATCGGTTCTTCGCGCAGCAGGTCCGTCGTCAGATATTTCTTGTTGGAATCCGGGAAGACGGTGGCGACGGCCGCGCCCTCCCCCATCCGGTTCTGAAGCAGGACGGCGCCGGCGAAGTTCGCTCCTGACGAGATGCCCACGCCCAGTCCCAGCTCGCGCGCCAGCTTCTGAGCGAGCAGGATGGCATCGCCGTCGTGGACCGCGACAACGGCGTCGAGCTCGGCGAGGCGCACGACTGGCGGAATGAAATCATCCGAGATCCCCTGAATCCGGTGACGGCCGCACTTGTAACCAGTCGACAGCGTCGGCGATTCCGCCGGCTCGATGGGATGGACGCGGATGCGCGAATCGTAGCGGCGCAGCAGCCGGCCGACGCCCATGATCGTGCCGCCGGTGCCGACGCCGGCGACGAACGCGTCGAGCAGCACGCCGGTGAGCGACAACTGTTCCAGGAGCTCCGGTCCGGTCGTCAGCTCGTGGGCCGTCGGGTTGGCCTCATTGGAGAACTGCGACGGCAGGAACACCCGCGGATCCTCCGCCGCGAGCGCCTCCGCCCTGGCGATGCACCCGGGAAAGCCCCCCTCCGACGCGCTGACGGTCACGATCCGCGCCCCAAAGCTGCCGATCAGATCGCGCCGTTCGCGGCTCATCCACTCCGGCATGAAGATCGTGACCGGATGCCCGAAGGCGCTCCCGATCGCCGCGAATGAGATCCCGGTGTTGCCGCTGGTCGCTTCCGCGATCGTATCGCCGGGCCGCAGCCGCCCCTCGCGGGTGGCCTCCTCGACGACGTGCAGCGCCAGCCGATCCTTGATGCTGCCGGTCAGGTTCAGCTGCTCGCATTTCGCATAGATCGTCCGCGGCCGGCCGCGCCACCGGTACTCGATGGCAAGAAGCGGCGTATTCCCGACCAGCCGGCGCAGGCCGTGTGTGCGCAGAGTCGCCACGGCGTCACCCCCGTTGTTCAACGTCCACCAGGATTGCGCGCGCGACGAGCCGCTCGACCGCGAGCTCGGTCTGATCGCACTCGAATACGATTCCAGGAAAGGTCTGGAGCACCAGGATGTTCGCGCCGGGACTGACGCCGAAGGCGGCCAGCCGCTCCGCGCGTGCGGTCAAGTCGCGCATCACGCGCACGATGCGCCCGCGGGTGCCCGGCGGCAGGGTCGACAGGGGCTGCAGATCAGAACGCGACATGGAGAAATCCCAGCACGCCATTCAGCACCGCGCCGGTGCCGACGGCAATGAGCGTGACCACCGTGAGAATGGCCAGCCCGATCCGCAGCCCGCGCTCCTTGACGATCATCAGGAAGTTCGCGACGCAGGGGACGAAGAGCGTCATCACCGTGAGCGCCACCACCGCCTGCACGTGCGTGAGGGCGCCGTCGCGGGCCATCAGGAAGAGGCCCGCCGCGCCGTAATCGCGGCGCAGAAAGCCCATGACGAACACCTCCGCGGCTTTCGGCGGCAGGCCGAGGACGCCGGTCACCAGCGGCCGCGCCGCCGACACGATCGCGGCCAGGAGCCCGATGCGATCCAGCCCGAACAGCAGGACGGTGCCGATGAGGAACAGCGGGACGGCCTCGCCGAGATACCAGCGCACGCGCAGCGCGGTTTTCGTGAGCAGATTGCGCAGCCGCGGCAGCCGCATCGGCGGCAGCTCCATCACGAAGTCGGAGCGCTCCCCCGTCAGCACGCGGGCGGCGAGAAAACCCACGAACACCATCTGGAACACCACGACGCCGAACAGCGTGACCACGGCGGCGAAGGAGATACCGCCGAGGATGCCCATGATGGTCGCCAGCTGCGCCGAACACGGGACGCCGAGCGCGAGCAGCAGGATCGCGATGAGCCGCTCCTTCGGCGTCGCCAGGATCCGCGTCGTCATCGTCGCCATGGTGTCGCAGCCGAGCCCGAGCACCATCGGCAGCACGGCCTTGCCGTTGAGGCCCATGGCGCGGAACAGGCGGTCGCTGAAAATCGCCAGCCGCGGGATGTAGCCGCTGTCCTCGAGAAAGCCGAAGACCAGGAAGAAGGTGGTCACGACCGGCAGCACGATCGCGATCGCGTAGGTGAGCCCCATCGTGATCAGTCCGTACTCACCGACAAGGAAATCGCGGGCGGCGGCGATCGGGAGGTGCGCGGCGGCGGCGGTCGCCCAGGGGTTCAGGTACGTGCCGAAAAGCCCGTCTTCCAGCACACCGACCAGCGTCTGCGCACCGAGCACGCCGACGAACAGGTAGGTCGCATAGAGGACCAAGATCAGGATGGGGATGCCGGTCAGCGGCTCGCGGACGGCGCGTCCCAGCCACTCCTGCGCGCGCCCGAGCGACAGCGGCCCGATCGTCCGGAAGCGCCGCGCGGTCTCGTCCGCCCACTGGGTGTGGGCGAGCCCCTCGTCCCCCGCCGCCCGCGCGCGCGCGGGAACCGCGAGCGCCTCACGCAGTTCCGCGAGCCCGCGGCCTTCGGTCGCGACGGCTTCGATCACCGGAACGCCCAGCTGCGCCGCGAGGCCGTCGATGTCGATGTCGACGCCGCGCGCGCGCGCTTCGTCGATCATGTTCAGGACGAGGATCATCGGTTGCCGGAATTCGGCGATCTGCGAGGTGAGCATCAGCGCGCGGCGGAGGTTGCGCGCGTCCGCCACCTGGACGATCAGTTCGGCGCCGCCGCCTTGCAGGAGATCGCGCGTCACCTTCTCGTCTTCGCTGAGCGGTCCGTCGAGGGCGTTCACTCCCGGCGTGTCGATGACGTCGCAGACTTCAGCGCCGATCGTCGCGCGGCCGCGCGTCACCGCGACGGTGGTTCCGGGATAGTTCGAAACGGTGACGTAGCGGCCGGTGAGACGGCCGAAGATGACGCTCTTGCCGACGTTCGGGTTGCCGACGAGCGCGATGCGGAGCGGGTGCGATCGCAGCCGCAGCAGCGGCGCCGGCGTACGCGTGGCGATCGCGTGAGGACAGGACATGATCGCGCTGAGCGCAAGCCGAGGACCAGCTCCATTTGCTGGAATTCCGACGGGTGCCGCCCACAGACGGCAAACGCTGCCGGTTTTCCGGCAGCGTTCTCCGACTTCCGAGTTCCGTCGTCCGACGAGTTCGACGCCGGCCCGGTGGGCCCGCGCTGCCGCACGCAGCGCGGCGGGAGGAGGATCCACCGGAACCGGCGCCGCCGCGCGTTACCAGAGGAACGTCAGCCGGAGCCACCCCGTGTGCGCGCGGTAGTTCTGGTAGAGGTATCCCGAGTATACGGCGCTCGCGAACACACCGGCTGAGTTCGCCGGAGCCAGCGCGTTCAGCGTCGAGGGCCCGAGCGCGAAGTCGTCGACCTTGTACTGCTCGTACCAGTAGGCGCCGCCGAACGCGAGGTTCGGCCGGAAGAAGTACTGCACGTCGAGCCGGCCGTCGTTCAGGCGATTCTTGAGCGGGGTCAACTGTGTCAGCGGGACGGTCGTGAAGACCTTCTGCTCAGGTTTCAGGCTATAGACGTAGGTCGCGCGGCCGTCGCTGAGATCGTAGCCGAGGCGGATGTCCGTCCGCGGGAGGCACTTCAGGAAATCGGCGCTCGCGGTGAACGTGCGCACCCGGTCGGCCTGATCCATCCACCAGTCGCGCGTCGGGTCGGTGAACGTGGTGTCGGTCGGCGTCGGCGGGTTGGCCGTCCGCGAGTACTGCAGCGCCGTGTACTTCTCTTCACCGTAGTTCACGCCGAGATTCACCCGCCCGGTCGGCAGCAGATCCGCGCCGACGCTCCATGTGTGGTTGTCGTTGTTGCGCAGACCGAAGCCCGTCTCGCCGTACTTGTCCCGGCCGGTGCCGACCGAGGCGTTGAAGTCGACGAACGCCGCGGGGGTCACCGACAAGGTCGTGGTCAGCCGATCGCGCGTGCGGTTGGCGATGTCGAAGTGACGCGTGTCCGGCTGCTCGCCGACCTCTTCCAACAACGCCGGGTCGAAGCCCGATCCCTCGCGGTTCGAGTGCTCGAACTTGGTGCGCAGGGTCACGTACTTGTTGCCGGTGCTGTCCACCGTGACGCGGTAGGTGTCCTCGGCTGTCTTCTCGAAGATCCGGTGGGTGCGGTCGCTGTCTTCACGGCTGAACCCGACGCCGACGCCGAGGTACTTGTGCGCCGCGACCGAGGCGTCGAGATCGATCGTGTTCCGGGTGATGCTCGACGGTTCGTTCTCCCAGATCGCCGTGCCCGGCGCCCAGTCGCCCACCAGGGCCTGGGTCTCGTACAGCGGCGTCTTGTTGGCGTAGTCGTAGTAGCGGTACCGGGCGTTCAGCCACAGGTACTGGTTGGGACGCGAGTTGAACGTGTACACCATCGAGACGATGTCGGCTTTGGCTTCGGCGCTCGGGCGCTCGAGCGGCGGCGCCAGCAGCGTCAGCGCGGTATTCACCGTCGGCGCCACCAGCGATTCGTCCTGGTTCCACTGTCCGATCGACACGAACGCCGTGGCGCGGCTCCGCGCCGGCAGCTTGTACGAGCCGTTCAGATTCACCGACAGCGCATGGTTCGTCGGCCACATCACCGCCAGCCCCGACGAGGGGCCGCCGTTGATGTCGTCAACGCGCAGCGGATTGTCGAACTGCACGGTCGGGCGATGGTTGCTGAACCACGACGCGGCGTAGCCGATGCTCATCAGCCCGCGCGCGTTCGCGAACTCGATCGCGCCCTTCACGTCCGTCGTGCGGTCATCGGTGGGCACCCCCAGCTCCACCACGGGATTGAGTCCGGGCGAGGTGCCGAACCCGAACGACATCAGGTTGTGGCCGTTGCGGTTCGTGTTGCGGAGATCGAACTTCACGTCCACCGCCTGATTCAGCGTGTAGACCAGATTGACGGTCCCGATGTCGCGGCGGCTGCGCAGGTCGTAGGGCTGCGCACCCGTCAACGCCGATGTCAGCGCGCTGTAGGTGGCGGCGCTCGTCGGGGTTCCCGCGTTCTGCAGGGTGCGCTGAATCGAGTCGTCGATGGTCAGCACGCCGTTGCCGTTGTCCTTGTAAAGCGTCGCCGTGCTGTTGCTGATGAACAGCGGCACCTGATTCCACTCGGCGTTGACCTTCAGGCGGCCGATGTCCTGGTAGTTCAGCGAGAATCGCTGGTCGCGATATCCCACGTTGTCCGCCGCTGCCTTGAACGCCCAGTCCGGCGTCTCCTTGGCCAGGCGGAAGCGATCGACATAGCCGCCGTCGCGCAGATCGCGGAACCGCTGGTAGCGCGCCGTGTCGCCCGAGGTGCTGTCGCCGCGGACGCCGAAGTCGACCTGACCCAGCTTCGGCGTGAACTGCGCCGCCGGTGACGGGACGGCCGGTGCGGCCGTCGCCCCCGGGTCCTGGCCGCGGGCGGCGCCCGCGAACACCAGCAGCAGCGCTCCCGTCAGCATCGTGTTTCTGGTGCGCATCTCACACTCCTCAAGCGCTACCGCAGGAAGACCTTGCCGGACGTCGGATGATTCGATCCGTGAATCATCTGATGGCAGTTCACGCAGGCGCGTCCGACGACGCGATCGCTGCGGTTGGCGACCTGCGTGGAGTCGTAGATAGTGGCCGGGTGGCGCGTGTGGACGTGGCACCGCTGGCAGAGCATCGGCAGTTTCGCGACCAGCATCCGCTCGTTGTTCGACCCGTGCGGGTCGTGGCAGGTCACGCAGCTCTCGCGGCCGACCGCATGCTCCCACAGGAACGGCCCGCGCTTTTCCGCGTGGCAGCTCGCGCAGGCCTCGGTGATCGACGTGCCCTCGCGCAGCATCTTCACGTTCTGCGAGCCGTGCGGGTTGTGGCACGTGGTGCACTCCATCTTGGCGCCGTTCTTCTCGCCCACCGGCATGTGCGACGAGCGGTGCACCTTGTTCACTTCGTTGCGATGGCATTGCACGCAGGTCTCCTGCACCGAGGCGGCCTTCAGCTGCGCCTTCTCCGACTTCGGCGCATGCACGCTGTGACAGGTGACGCAGCCGACGTTGCGGCCGTCGTGCTTGCCGCCGGCGAAGCTGTCGTGGCTGGTGCGGTTGTGGCACGACAGACACGCCGCGTTCGCGTCGCGAAGCGTCATCGTGGCGGGGTTGCGTATCTTGCTCTTGTCCCCTCCCGCATCGACGTGCGCCTGCCCGGGGCCGTGACAGCTTTCACAGCCCTGCTTGGCGGCCGGCGTGCGCGGGTTTGTCGCGCGCGCGTGCGGACTGCCCTGATACCCCTTCTTGTGGTCCTCGTGGCACGTCAGACAGGTCTCTTCGCCGACGTAACCGGCAGTCTGGGACGCGGGCGTGGTCGCGGCGTCGGGCGCCTTCGCGGCGGTCGCGCCGTTCTGGCGCGGCGCCCCGGACGCCGAGACGCTGACCACGACGGCGATCCAGAGTCCGATCGCCGCGGTGATGATGCCGAGGGTGCGCGGGAAGCGACCCATCACTCCTCCTTGAACGCTAGGTGGCGGACGCTCGGATTCGTCGAGGCGCCCGAAAACGCAATCGCAATAGGCATGCCCGGCGATTTGCCGCCGTCGCGCCCCGCCGAAGGCCGATAAACCGCTGAAACGCCGGGTTTTCGGCGCGTGCGCAGGGAAAATTTCCGGGGTCGGTGGGGAAAAATCCAGCTCGGCGGGCGCGACAAAGACCCAGCCCCGCTCACGCGAAGACCCGCGCCGCGATGCCGGCCGCGGTCACGCGCGCCGCAATCGTGTCGAGCACGGGGCGCGGGACGGGCGTGAGCGAGGCGCGCGCGGGCGGCCGCGCCAGCGTGTAGAGATCGACCGACGCCGGACGCACCTGATGGACGGCGTCGAGCCACGCGTTCACCGCGCGAGGCGTCGTGTTGTCGATCATCCCCTCGGTGTCGCGCACGAACATGGCCTGCAGCGCGAGCCGTCCGATCGATCGCAGATCCGCCAGGAGCCGTCCCAGGCTGATCGGGGCGGCATTCATCAGGCGAAACGTCGTGGCGTCTCCGGCGTCGAGCTTCATGCAGCGGATATCGAACCGCGGCAGGCTGTAGGCGACGTCCATCCGGTTCAGCGTCGACCCGTTCGAGAGCAGCGTCAGCCTCGCCTTTGGTGCGCGCCGATCGCGCAGGCGGACGAGCCCCTCGACGATCGGCGCGAACGCGGGGTGCAGCGTCGGCTCACCGTTGCCCGCCACCGTGATCGATTCGATCGACGGATCGGCGGCCAGCGCGCGGTCCACGGCGTCCATGATCTCGCCCTGCGGCGGAAAGGCCGACGCCGCCGGAAAATCGGTCCAGCCGTGGGGACAGTAGGCGCAGTTGAAGTTGCAGGTCTTCTGCCCCGCCGGCGCCAGATTGACGCCGAGGGACCGCCCGAGACGCCGCGAGCGCACCGGTCCGTACACGATTCCCGACTGCAGATCCATCGTCGTGCTCCCTGTGTTGGTGTGGCCCCGGCGTCAGCCGGACGATCACAGATCGGGCACCTCGTCCGCCTGTTCCGCAGCCGGCGGATCCAGTCCCAGCCGGCGGATGCGGTCTCCCAGGGTCGAACGTTTGATGCGCAGCAACTCCGCCGCGCGCGACTTGTTGCCATGGCTGGCTGCGAGTGCCCAGCCGATCAGGTGCGTCTCGACTTCCTGCAGCCGCGCGTCGAGCGAGATGCGGCTGTCGGCGCGACCTGCCGTCGCCGGCGCCCCGGCCGCGGCCTCGTGCGGCCCCTCGCCCGCGCCGAGCAGCACGCTCGCCGGCAGGCAGCCGACGCGCACCATCGAGCACGTGCACGTCTGGGCGATCCGCTCGCAGGCATTCTCCAGCTCGCGGACGTTGCCGGGCCATGCGTAGCGATCGAAGGCCTGGCGCACGACGGGCGAGAGCGCGGGCATCTGCACACCGGCGGCCTGCGTGAACCGCCGCAGGAAGTGATCGGTGAGCGCGGGCACGTCTTCGCGCCGCTCGCGCAGCGGCGGCAGGAAGATCGGCACGACGTTCAGCCGGTAGAAGAGATCCTCGCGAAACTGCCCGTCGCTGGCGAGCTGCTGAAGGCTCCGCTTCGAGCCGGTGATCACGCGGACGTCGACCGGGATGGCCCGCGTCCCGCCGACCCGCTCGATGGTGCGGTTCTGCAGCACGCGGAGCAGCTTCACCTGCACGCCGCGCGGCACGTCATCGATGTCGTCGAGGAAGATCGTGCCGCCATTCGCCATCTCGAAGCGGCCGGCGTGATCCCTCGAGGCGCCGGTGAAGGCGCCGCGCTCGTGCCCGAACAGCTCGGACTCGATGAGCGTCTCGGTCAGAATCGCGCAGCTGACGGCGACGAACGGCCGCCGGCGGCGCCGGCTGGTGTAGTGCACGAGGTTGGCGATCGTTTCTTTCCCGGTGCCGGTCTCGCCGACGATCAGGACGTTGCTCTCGCTGTCCGCGATGACGCGGACGAAATCGAACACGCTCCGCATCCGCGGGCTCTGCCCCACGACGATGGAATCGAACGAGAACACGGGATGCTCGAGCACGTTGTCGGGTGCTCCGCAACGCCGGTGCCAGCCCGCACCGGCGCAGTTTTCAGGAGTTTTGCGGGGCGCCGGCGGAAGTCCGGCACTCGCGCGATGCCGCTGCCGGAAATCCGTCACACCGGAGGCGCCCCGGTGGCGCTCCGGGGCCGCTTCGCGATTTCGTTCGGCTTTTGACGCCGGCGCCGGCGGGCACGCCCCTTGTTGCTACGGCCGTCATGACCGGACTTCTGGACACGTCGGACGTCGCGGCGCTGATCGAACGCTACGATCGGCCCGGCCCTCGCTACACGTCGTATCCGACCGCGGTCGAGTTCAACGCCGGCTTCGGCCCGGCCGACTACGGCGCGCGGCTTGCCGCCGCCGCGACGGACCCGGCCGCGCCGCTGTCGCTGTACGTGCACCTGCCCTTCTGTGAGTCGCGCTGCGCCTATTGCGGCTGTGCCGTGATCGCGACGCGCAAACGCGAGGTCGCCGCGACCTACCTCGGGTATCTCGAGCGCGAGATCCGGATGGTGGCGTCGGCGCTGACCGGCCGCCGGAAGGTCGTGCAGTATCACTGGGGCGGCGGGACGCCGACCTATCTGGCGCCCGGACAAATCGCCCGGCTCGACGCCGCCGTTCACAGTCACTTCGATATCAGCGGCGACGCCGAGCGCGCGATCGAAATCGATCCACGCGTCACCACGCGCGAGCAGATCGCGCTGCTCCGGACGCTCAAATTCAATCGTCTGTCGTTTGGCGTCCAGGACTTTGCCCCCGCGGTCCAGAGCGCGATCGGGCGCCACCAGTCGGAAGCGGAGACCCGCCAGCTGT
>Ga0310810_10009415_pt1 | contig 11300 bp, 6 predicted proteins | sample NCmetagenome_FD_207641 | JGI IMG/M metagenome (GOLD analysis project Ga0310810, IMG submission 207641) | Soil microbial communities from experimental microcosm in Duke University, North Carolina, United States - NC | ecosystem: Engineered > Artificial ecosystem > Soil microcosm > Unclassified ... | reverse complement strand
AGAACCTCGCCGACACGTGGGACCCTTCGCAGTACACCGATGAGTATCGCGAGAACCTGATGAAAATCATCAAGGCGAAGCTCAAAGGCAAAGAGGCGCACCTGGTCGAGCACGCGGAACCGCGCAATGCGGAGGTCGTCGATCTGATGGAGCGGCTGCGACAATCGCTCGCAGGAGCCGGGGGCGCCGCCGGAGCGAAGAAAAAGAGCGCGCGCGCGCGGAAATCAGCGGCGCGCGGGCGAAAAAGGGCGCATGCTGCGTAATGATCCACACCTGCATGATCGGTGGCTGGACCGAACCGCGGGGTTCGCGCCCGTTCTTCGGTTCACTGCTGCTTGGCGTGGCTGATGAGCAGGGTGAGCTCCGATACGTCGGGCGGGTCGCATCGGGGTTCACGGATAAGCAGCTTGGTCTGATCTGGAAGCAATTGCGGGCGCTGAAGTCGAAGTCAGCGCCGTTTCCCGTTGTCCCCGATACAATCGACCGCGCGCACTGGGTCAAGCCGAAGGTCGCCGTCCAAGTACGGTTCTCCGGCTGGACAAAAGACGGACGTCTTCGTCGTCCGGTGTTCGTGGGACTGGAGGGAGATGGCCGCCGCGAGCGCACTCACAAAGAGCGGCATTCAGTCGCTGCTGACGCAACTCGACGAGATTGAGACGGGCCCGGGCGGAGGTGTGATCACCTTCGGCGGCGAACGTCTCGAAGTTTCAAACCTCCGCAAGTTGTTCTGGCCGAAGTTGAAGCTGACGAAGGGCGACCTTCTTCGTCATTACGTACGGGTTGCGCCGTTCATCCTGCCGGTGCTCGAAGACCGCCCGCTGGTCATGAAGCGCTATCCGAATGGCATCGCCGGCGCACCGTTTTATCAGCATCGCGCGCCAGACAAGGTACCCGCTGGAGTTCGGATGGAACGCGTGAATGCGGGCACAGAGATACGGGCACACCTCGTCGGCGGAGCGCTCGCGACGCTTCTCTACACCGCGCAGCTTGGCGCCATCTCGCAGGATCCGTGGTTCTCACGCGTGCAGACACTTGGGATGATCGATCACATCGCGATCGATCTCGATCCACCCGATGGCCTCCCCTACCAGCGCGTGCTCGACGTCGCGCGATGGGTGCGCGACGCAGTGGTCGCCGTGAAGGCTGCCGGATTTGCAAAAACGTCCGGCGCCGGCGGTCTGCACATCTACGTACCTATGCCGCCGCAGACGAGGTACGACACAGGCCAGCTGTTCGCGCAGATTATCGCGACGATGGTCGCGGAGCAACATCCGAAGCAGGCGACCATCGAGCGATCGCTGAAGGCGCGCGGCCGGCGTATCTATGTCGATTACATGCAGAACGCGCCCGGCAAGACGCTGGCGAGCGCCTACAGCGCGCGCGCCAGCGAGTTTGCGGGCGTCTCCACACCGCTGACGTGGGACGAAGTGGACGAGGGCGTGTCGCCGCGAGACTTCACGGTCGCCACCTTCGGTCAGCGGATCACGTCGGCCGGCGATCCGTGGGCAGCACTCAGAAAAAGCAAGGTTAGAACGTTACCCTCGCTTCGCCGACGACCTGCCGTCTGATGATGTCGCCGAAGATGTGCTGCTGCACCTCTTCGTTGCCGATGTTGTTCATCTTGATGCTCGTCACCAGCCGGTCTCCAAGCCAGCGTACGCCGAATGCGCCGCTGACCGTCGTGAACGGGTCGGTAAAGCCGGCATACCGCGCGTCGAGCACGTCCTGCCAAAACGCCTTGTCCGTATAGCTGACGGTGACGTTGCCGAGATAGCGGGTGTAGCTGAAGTTGAACCCGGTGTTGAATCGGTTCTTCGCCGGCCAGTTGAGATCCTCGATCGTGGTACCGGGGGGGAGCCCGTCGGCGATCGGCATCCACTGATAGGAGTAGTTGGCGAACACGTTCACGTAGCGGTTTGCCGCGGCATCGACGCCGAGCTCGACTCCTTTATCCTTCACTTTTCCGAAATTCAGATAGGTGTACTGCGAAGGCAGCACGACCGGCGTCGGCAAACTTGCGATCACCGACAGGATTGCGGGAGGCAGCGGCCAGCCTGGCGGCGGATTCGACGCGCTGTAGACGCGCACCGGCGTGAAGTAGATCCCGTTTTTCGTGTTGTTCCAGTACACCGAAGCAGTCACGCTCGCGCGGTTGCCAACCACACCGGTGTAGCCGATCTCGAACGCCGTCATGGTCTCGGGCTTCAGGTCGGGGTTGCCGACAGCCGTGATCGGAAAGATGAAGGGCGAGAGCGAAGGCAGCGGCGCAAGCGCCCGCAAATCCACCTGATTGAGGATCGCCGTCTCGATGTGGTTGTTGGCAAATGACGGCGCCCGGAAGGCGCGATTGACGGAGACCCGGAAGGTGTTGGCGGCGTTCGGCTTCATGAGCAGCGTCGTGCGCGGAGAGAACGCCGCGTCTGCAAGGGACGAAAACTTATCGACGCGCGCGCCGACGACCCATCGGAAATAGTTGTTCAGAAAGATTTCGTCCTGGAGGTACCCGCCGCCTTCACTGCGGTCGTCGCCATTCGGCGCAATCGAGATGTCAAACGTGTTGCGGCGGAAGTTGCCGCCATAGCTGAGCACGTGCGTGGTGCCGATCGCCTTGACGTCATTCGCTTCAACGTCGAACGTCTTGGTATTGAAGTCGAGCGGCAGCGGCCGGCCGTTGAGGCCAAACGACAGGAGATTCGAGGCGTTGCCGTTCAACAGGTTCGTGAAGAACGCGATGCGGCGGCCGCCTTTCTGGTAACGCGTCGTGAAGTAGCCCATTCGGGAATCGCTCGAAACATTGAACGGACCGATACCCGTGTAAATCAGTCCCTGCGTTCCCGCGACGCCGCCTTCAAACGTGACCGAGCCGCCGTTGTTCGCGAGGTCGTAATCGACGCGGCCGTCGAACTTCGGCTGCTTCGTTCCCTCGTTCGTGAACGAGGGATACGGCGTATTGAATCTGTTTGGAATCGTTCCAACTGGACGCGGCAATGGGTCCTGTGTGAAGTAACCGGCTCCCAGCCTGTACGCCCAGTTCCCGTTGACCGCCTCCGCGTGCGAGCCGTTCACGTAAAAAAGCGATCCGGAATCCATGTCGCGCCCTGTGACATTGCGATCGAAGGCGCCGACGCCGATCGTGAGCGAGGTGGCTCTCCCCTGCATGGCCATCTCACGCGGCGTTTTGGTCAGCACGTTGACGACGCCGTTCATCGCGTTGGCGCCCCAGACGGCCGACGCCGGCCCGCGAATGACCTCGATCTGCCGGATTTCGTCGGGGTTGGTCGGCACCAGATCCCACATCACCATGCCGAAGAAGTCGAGGTAGACGCTGCGGCCGTCGACCAGCGCCAGTTGTGACGTGGACAGCGTCGAGGTCGCGCCGCGGGAGGTGAGGTTGACGTCACGTGCCGACACTTGGGTCACGTTGACACCGGGGACGGCCCTCAGGAGATCGCCGATATTGGTCGCGGGCGAATTCTGGATCGTCTCAGATGACACCACGCTGACAGCGGCGGGCGCGTTGACAAGCTGCTCTTCGGTCTTCGACGCGGTGACAACCACCTGTTCCTCATAGATAGGTGTCTCATTGGCGTTCTGATCGTTCTGATTGGTTGGCTGCGGCTGTTGCTGCGAAGCCGTGCCCTGGGCCAGTGCGGGCGCAGCCAGGGAGACAACGAGCGCGGCTGCGGCGAGACGCACGATCATAGGAATCCTCCTCGCGTGTTGTATTGGGATGAGCCGCGCGTATTGTGCGGGTCAGCGCGAGCGAACGCAAGGAACCTGCATAAATCTGCATGGTATGATGCACGGTCGTGCGCCCGTAGCTCAGTTGGATAGAGCGCCGGACTTCGAATCCGTAGGTCGCAGGTTCGAGTCCTGCCGGGCGCGCCACAAAGGCTTCCCGGCCATCAGCTGCCCGATCAAGAGTTCTCCTTCAAAACGATAGGCGCCCTGACTCGGATTTAGTTTGGCCCTCCATCCTGTGCGTCCTGGTTTTCGAACAAACCGCCAAGCTGTGCTGACTGTCGCACGCACCGGACGGACGCCGACCTATGCGGCACAATCGTCGCCCTCGGGTTCGGCTTCGAGATGATTTCTCGGGGCGCGCTGCGAACAGCGAGGAAGGGGCCCGGCCGCCCGCCGCGCGGCAGCGCGAACGTTGTGTGCAATGACGGACATCTGCTCCTGTAGAATCCGCCGCATCTTTTTCGGATGGCGCCTCCGTCTCGATTTGCACGGCAATCATCATGATGCCGACAGGGGGTTTGAAATGGAGACGTTACGACATTCGGCGCTGCGGCTATTGACCCCGCTGATGGTCATTGCTCTCGTCGAGATTGCACTCGGCGCGGCTCAGTCACCGACCCTTGTTTCTGCCAGACCGTGCCGCGTTGTCAACGCAACGCAAGGTAAGCACTTCCCTCCGGACCGCGGCGAAGCGCTTGCCGCAGCTATTGAATCAGCGAATCCCGACGACCAGCTGGAGATCACCGGAACCTGCACAGGTACGTATACGCTGCGCCAAAACATCGACTTAACTGGTGTCTCGACGAACCAGTTCCCGATTCCGACTTTGGATGGAGGGCAGGCGGGGTCGACCCTCACCGTCGCATCAGGCGTGACCGCCACGCTCACGGACCTCACAATTACAGGCGGAACAGGGGCGTCCGACGGATCCAACATTCACCCCAGCTTTGGCGGAGGGATTTTCAACGGCGGCAATCTCACTCTCATCGCGTGCGCGGTCAGCGGCAATAGAGCAGTCCGTAACGGCGACGGAGGCGGAATATGGAACGCCGGTTCGCTCATTCTTCGGGGAGCCTCTCTCGTGAGCGGAAACGTGGCGGACAACGAGGGGGGTGGGATTTCCAACGCAGGCGGCAGCGTCTCTGTAATGGAGTCATCAACGGTGAGCGGGAACATCGCGGGCGATTTCGGCGGAGGGATCAGGAATTCCGGCGCGCTCACGATCGACGCTTCGACGGTGACGGCTAACCTCGGCAGCTTTTCGGGCGGTGGAGGGATCTACAATCTTGGTACGTTGACCGTGCAGAATTCCTCCACACTTAGCGACAACAGTGGGAGATTCGACGGAGGGGGCATCTTAAACCGCGGCACCGTCACCGTGAACTCCTCGACGTTGAGTGGGAACAGAGGGAGCGGTTCCGGTGGGGCCATCAACAACAGGGGCGGCATCGTTATTTTGAATTCGTCGAGAGTGAGCGGGAACGAAAACGGGGTCGGCGGGGGAATCTTCAACGACACTGGCACTCTTACCCTCAACTCATCCGTCGTGACGGAGAATACGGCGTTTGTCTCCGGTGGGGGGATCTACAACAACGCGGGTGCCGTTAACCTGAACTCATCCGTCGTAACAGCGAACATCCCTGACAACTGCATCGGTGTTCCTGGTTGTTAGCGACGCGAGGAGCTGCGACATCCAGCGCGTCGAGCGAGGCGGCTCGGACGCGACGACCGCGTTCTTCGGTTCACCGGTAGGGGTAGCGGTGCACGAGATACCACCGTTCGCCGACCGTGACGTTGTCGGCGGGAAAGAACCGCGATCGGGCGACGGATTGCGTCTCCGCGCTCCGCAAGGCAGGAGTCGGCGGCAGGCTGGGCGGAGAGTCCGGCCGCCAAGGCGGATCATGACTCCCCGCCCGCCGCCGGGTGATATTCTAGCGGCGGCGATCCCGTGGAAGCGCGCGACAGCAACCTTTGTCGCGTCCCACCGGACGCGCGACAGAAAATCCCAAAACCCGAATCCCAAACCCAAATCAAAAGATCGCTGTCGCAGCTTGGGATTTGGTATTTGGGATTTGGGATTTCCCGAATGCGCCCTTAGCTCAGCTGGATAGAGCGTCGGCCTCCGGAGCCGAAGGCCACAGGTTCGAATCCTGTAGGGCGCGCCATACCTTCACGAAGCGTTTGAACTCTCGCGCAAGTAACTGAACGCACTGCAGATTATTGCGGTTCCAAATTGCTCACTATTCCAAGAGAGACCCTCAGGAAAAGAGCGCCTTGAAGCGGCCGTTTACCTTCTAGAGAAGCACTTAGCCAAAGCGCACTCGTTTTTCCCGACATCGAGAACGATCAAATCGCCCTGATGCTCGATCTCCATCGCGGAGAACGAATACGGGTGCCAGAGATCGTCCCCTGCGCGTTGTGAGTCCGAATGCGTTTGCTGCGCGCAACACCTCTCGCTGGTCACGTCCCCTACCACAAGTCGAAGTGCCCGCATTCGGGGATGGCTCACGACATTCCGCGAAACCGTCGCGCGCACCTTCGGCGGGGCATCGCCCGATTGCCGGTATTACGCCGGTTTGTGCCGGCCAGCCCTCGCAGTGCGCGGCAGGCGACTGGTGCCCTTCTTGCCCTTCGGCCCGCCGGAGCGAATCCGTTCGACTGACGTAAGCCATTCAACCCGTTTACACAGGATGGAGGACACTAATTGACTCGACACTGTTGCGTTGCTTTGTTAGCGGCCACTGTCATGGCTGCTGGTTGCGGGAACTCACCGTCGACTATGACCGGCCCCACTGCTCAGGGGCTCAGTGGCGTACCAAATTCCACCATATCTGATCCGATGGCGGGTGGGCGGTTCTCACTCCGCGAATGTTCAGGGACGACCTTCGTCGGCCCGATCCGACTTCCCATCTCAGTGCATGGCACGACGATCACCATGTCGTGGTTGGGGAGCGACGACGCTGTTCGAGGATATGAGCTGGAATTCCAGCGATCCGACGCATCGAATGGATTTATATTCGCCATGCACGACACCGTCGTCAAACCAGAAGCAACAGAATTCCTGAAGACTGGCGGGACCTATCGTGTCCATGTGCGTGGCCTGTTCTGCAACAACGGTATCGGCCCTTGGACCGACTGGGTTGTTTTCTCGACCGACTCGGAAGACCAAGACACTCCAGCTTCACCGGCGACCACGGTAGACGAGTAGCGTTTCGGTTTAGAGTCCGGCCCCACCGGTGACGCGAATCTTGGATCGATTCGCCGTGGAACGCAGCCTGCCCCAACTCCGCGGACGGACAAAGGGCTCGAGTTCTGCGGCCGCGCGATGCTGACCTGGGCGCACGACCGGCGGGGTCCCACTGCGGTTGATCGCGCCGCATCCATTACCGAGATGTTGGCTCACCCATCGTGCGGGAGGCGTTTCCTACGGCGTCAGCGTAAACGTAATCAGACCTTCGATAGTCGCGAAGAATGTGACGCAACCGAAACCAGCCACCCGTCGGCCATAGTGCGTCAGCTTCACTTCAAAGTCTCCGAATTCGCCGGTGGGGACTCCACCCTCGAAGAGCACGACGTGGCCTGTCACGCTGAATGTCTCTCTGCTGCAGGAGCCGCGCAGTCGGACGATTTCGCCGTCATCCGAGATCACGCCTTGGAGGTTGCGCAGCTGGCCATCGATTGCGAACGTACCGCCGTTGATGAGTGAGGTCTCGTTCAATGGCGTGTGAAGAACCACAGCTCCAAACGTGCCGAAGTCGTCCGGGCTTACCGCAATTCCGACGAATGTGCCTTGAGTGGACGTGGCGGCGGTCTCCACGCCTGCGAGCGAGTAGGTCACCTGGGACTGTGCTGAAGCTGACGCTGCAAAGATGGTGAGCGCGGCGGTGACTGCCGCTGCCACGTACAGTCTGCGGAACCGAACCATGGAATTAGCCCTCTTTCTCGGCGCCGGGGATTCCCTTTTGGCGGTCCGAATTGACTTTCTTATACACCAGATGCGGACACGTCTCTTCGCACGACTTGCATCGCGTGGAGATTACTCGGGCGGCGACAGTCGCATCCGCTCACACAGCGCGCGGAACCGCGGCTCCGATCGCAGCGTGCTGAAGACGGGGCGGACGGCGATCCATACAAGATCCGCTGAACGCTGCTCGTAGGCCTGCTCCAGCCGGTCGAGCGTCGTGTTCACCTCGCAAACCGTGACGCCCGCTTGTGCCAGCAGCGACGCCGATACATATCGACTCTGCGCCAGCGCGACAAGGCCGTCGAGCAGGGTCCGCGCTCGCCGTGTGTCACCGGCGCGTCCGTACACGTACGCCGCGGCGGCGTGAATCTCAGGATTCGCGCCGGAGAGCCGCATCGCTGCTTCTGCAGCGGCAACCGCCTCGTCGTGCCGCCCAAGCTCCGTGCACGCCTGCGCGAGAAATGCATGCGCGAGTGGAAAGGCGTCATCGAGTTCCAGCGTCCGGGCAAAGCCATCAATGGCATCCGTGTAGCGGTCGCCGTAGTAAGCGGCCATTCCGATGCTCGTGGTGACGGCGCGCGACAGCGGGTCGCGCTCCAGCGCATGCCGCAATTCGTCGTCGGCTTCCTGAAATCGCCTGAGCGGAACCAGCACGTTGAGCGCGAGCCAGTGGTACGCGGTCGGATAGTTCTGATTCACCGCAATCGCCTGCCGGAACAGACGCTCGGCTTCCGCCCAGTTCCAGTCATACACCGCCGCGAGGCACCCCAGCGCAGTTAATGCCTCCGGCATGTGGTCGGACAACGAAAGCGCCGACTGCGCCGCTTCTCGCGCCTTCGGCGCGACGTCAGCCGGCGAAAGCGCGCCATAGATCCCAAGCGTTACATACGCGTCGGCCAGTCCGGCGTGGGCGAGCGCGTAGTCCGGGTCGAACCGCAGCGCGGTTCGGAAGAACGACAAGCTCTTGAGCAGGTCGGGCTCGGTGCGTTTGTTCCAGAGATGCCGCCCCTTCAGGTATGAGGTGTACGCCTCCAGATTGTTCGACGGCGTGGATCGCACCTCGTCGTCGGCGCCAAGTTGCACGCGCAGTGTCCGTACGACCGCTTCCGCGATTTCGTCCTGAACCGCGAACACGTTTTCGAGCGGCTGCTCGAAACGTTCGGACCACAGTTGAAAACCCGTCGTCGTGTTACTCAACTGCGCTATGACGCGCAGGCGTCCATCGGTCGCCCGCACGCTGCCTTCGAGCACGGTTTCGACGTTCAGCACGTCGCCAACGCGCCGGACGTCTTCCGTTCTGCCTCGAAACTGGAACGCTGACGTTCGTGCGGCAACGCGAAGCCCAGGAATGCGCGTCAGCGCGTTGGTGATTTCTTCGGAGATACCCTCGGCAAAGTAGTCGAGATCCTTGCGGCGACTCAGGTCGACGAACGGCAAGACGGCAATCGACGGGACCCGTCCGAGCCGCGCACCGGACAACCGAGATCCGGCGATCGCAATCGGGCGCTGCCCGCCCTGCATGTCGTCGAGCGCTTCGAGCAAATCCTGTTCGAGCGCTCCGGCGCTTTCGTAGCGACCTTCCGGGTCATCGGCGATCGCTTCGCTGACCACACGTACAAAGGTCGCCGGCAGATCAGCACGGGCATCGCGCAATTTGATCGGCGGGAACGTATCAATCCGCTGACGGAGTTCGTCAACCGTCTTCACCGGATGCGGATACGATGCGGTCACGAGGTGGTACAGCAACACCCCGGCGCTGTAGACGTCGGTGCGAACGCTGGCTGGTTCGCCCCGGAAAATCTCGGGCGCAAGATAGAGTGGCGTGCCGACGATCTCTACTTTCCCTTTCGGCGCCTTCGCGTCGATTTCGCGTCCGGTGCCGAAGTCCATGAGGACGATCCTGCCGCCGTCTTCGCGCATCACGTTCTGCGCCTTGACGTCGCGGTGCAGCAATCCCGCCCGGTGAACGGCCGCGAGCGCGCGGCAGACGTCGAGGCCGACGAGCGATGCCTCGCGCGCGCTGAACGGCCCTTGTGTGCCGACCGCCTGGCCGAGCGTGACGCCGCGGATCAACTCCATCCAGAGGCCGACCCGTCCCTGCTCGACGGCAGCCCCGTAGACGGTGACGATGTTCGGATGACGGAGGCGGGCAAGCAGGCGCCCTTCACGAGCGATGCGCGAGGCATCGAGCGCGGCAACCGAGCCACTCGCAACGACTTTCAGTGCAACTTCACGCGCCAGGTGAGGATCCCAGGCGCGGTACACCACACCGAAGCTGCCGGCGCCAAGCTGCTCGAGCAGCGCGAGCTGGCCGAAGGTGCCGATCGGTTCCGAGGGCGGCGCCACCGTGGCGGGAGAGCTGTAGGGAATCGCGGCGTCGGCCTCCCGATGCGCGTGCGCCAGCTCCCACAAGAGGTGCAACTGGTCAATCAGGTCCCGCTGATCAGGCGTCGAGGCCGCTGCTTCGTCCCAATCCACGAGCGTGCCGTCCGCGATCGATTTGGCCAGCGGCAGCAGCCGGTCCCGCTCGTCGTCGCGGTCATCGTCGTTGGCCATTACAAAATCCAGCAGAACAATGTCGGCGTAGTGTACTGCTTGAACTCACGTTGAACAGGATCAAGATTCCATCACGTGCCACGATACACGCAACGGGTGTATAAGACGCCAGTGTCCGCCACATCGATGCTCGTCCGCGTCGACCAGGACGATCAGGAAATCGGCGTCGTCGACAAGATGCGCGCCCATCGCGAGGGGGTGCTTCATCGCGCCTTGTCGGTGTTCGTCTTCGATCGCTTCGGGCGGCTGCTGCTCCAGCGCCGCGCGCTCGATAAATATCATTCAGGAGGTCTCTGGTCGAACACATGCTGCAGCCACCCACGACCGGGTGAGCGACCCATCGACGCAGCACATCGACGGCTTGAAGAAGAAATGGGATTTGATTGTCCTCTCACCGGCGGCTACGCGTTCACCTATCGAGTCGACGTCGGCAATGGACTCGTCGAACATGAGTACGATCACGTCTTCGTCGGGCAATTCGACGGGGAGCCGCGTCCCGATCTCGCTGAAGTCGACGGTTGGACGTGGAAGCCGTTCGACGAGGTCTGCGCCGATGTGGTTGCGAGGCCATCCGAGTACACCCTCTGGCTGCGAATCGTGCTCGACCGGCTGCAGAAGACGAGCGCTGCGACGTTGCCGGCAGCGATGCGCGCGTCGTTTGGGCAGCTGCTGTGTGCGATCGTCGCGCTGGTGCTGTTGGCCACGTCCGCCTCGGCGCAAGGCACATTCGGCCGCCTTGCCGGAACGGTATTCGACGCTGGCGGCGGCGTGCTGCCCGGCGTCGTCGTCACGTTGACCAGCGAGCAGACAGGCCAGGTGCAGACGATCGCGACTGGCGACGGTGGCGCGTTCCTGTTCGCGCAGGTGCAGCCGGGACTCTACACAGTCGCCATGACGCTGACCGGCTTCCGGACCGCGCAGTTCGAGAACGTCGAAATTGACGTCGGCGTCGAGCGGTCGTTGACGGCGCGCCTCGAAGTTGGAGAGCTACGCGAAACCGTGTCGGTGAGCGGTGGAAGTCCGCTGGTGCAGACCA
>Ga0310810_10009414_pt1 | contig 11300 bp, 6 predicted proteins | sample NCmetagenome_FD_207641 | JGI IMG/M metagenome (GOLD analysis project Ga0310810, IMG submission 207641) | Soil microbial communities from experimental microcosm in Duke University, North Carolina, United States - NC | ecosystem: Engineered > Artificial ecosystem > Soil microcosm > Unclassified ... | reverse complement strand
CGCAGTCACGCTATCGAACGTTGATCGAGTCCGCACCCGAAGCGATCGTGGTGCTGGATCTCGGGCTCGGCCGGTTCGTCGAGCACAACCAGAAGGCCGTGGACATGTTCGGGTGGCCCCCGGAGGAATTGGCCACCAAATCGCCGGTCGACATCAGCCCCGAGTTTCAAGCGGACGGTCGCAGGTCCATCGACGCGGCTGCGGGGTATCTGCACCAGGCGGTCGTCGACGGGACCGCCTTCTTCGAATGGACGCATCGCTCGCGCGACGGGCGCGACATCCCGTGTGAGATTCGTCTGGCGCGCCTGCCGGACCCGAGCCGCATCCTCGTCCGCGGCAGCATCGCCGACATCACCGATCGGCTCCAGCTCGAGGCACAACTGCGCCAGGCGCAGAAGATGGAAGCGATCGGACAGCTTGCCGGCGGTGTGGCGCACGACTTCAACAACCTGTTGACGGTCATCGCCGGCTACTGCGGCATCCTGCTCGATCGGCTGCCCCCGGACGATCCGCTTCGGAGCGACGTGCGCGCCATTGCCGACGCCGGGCATCGAGCCGCGTCGCTCACGCAGCGTCTGCTGGCGTTCAGCCGGCGAGCAGTGTTGACGCCGAAAGTCGTCGACGTCAACAGCGTCGTCCGGGAGACCGAACACATCCTGCGCCGCCTGATCGGCGAGGACATTCTGTTGACCGTCACCCTTCTTCCTGGCGGCGGGCTCGTGAAGGTCGATCCCGGTCATCTCGGACAGGTCCTCATCAACCTCGCCGTGAACGCACGCGATGCGCTTCCTGCCGGCGGCGGGCTGGCGATTCGCACCGAGCGCGTGGACCTGGCGTCGGCCACGACGATCGGCGGACAGGACATGCCGGCTGGACACTACGTGCGCCTCGTCGTGAGTGACACGGGTCATGGTATGACGCCCGACGTGAAGTCTCGAATCTTCGAGCCCTTCTTCACGACGAAGGGCGTTGGCAAAGGGACGGGACTCGGGCTCGCCGTCGTGCACGGCTTTGTGAGGCAGAGCGGCGGATACATCGAAGTCGACAGCGAGGAAGGCAAGGGTTCGACGTTCTCCATTTCGCTGCCGATCATCGAAGAGTCACATGCGGCGGGTCCGGCTCTGCCCGCGGACGTCGGCGCGCGCGGAGCGGAAACCATCCTGCTCGTCGAGGACGAAGAGGCGGTTCGGCATCTCCTCGCGCGGGGCCTGCGCAACTATGGGTTCACGGTGATGACGGCGAGCGATGGAGCCGAGGCGCTTCGCCTGGTGCACGATCGCACGCCTCACATCGATCTCCTGGCCACCGATGTCGTCATGCCGAACATGAGCGGCCGGGACCTGGCTGATCGTCTGCGCAAGGAGCGGGCGGGTCTCAAGGTGTTGTTCATGAGCGGCTACACCGATGACACGCTGCTGCGTCACGGCGTGTACGAAGCACGCGAGGCGTTTCTCCAGAAGCCGTTCGCGTTGCAGGCACTCGCATCCAAGGTTCGGGAGATCCTCGATCAACACTAACGTTCAAGGGAGGAGAGACCTCGTGGCAATGGAACTCGGACTGTCAGGAAGGACCGCGGTCATCACCGGCGGCAGCAAGGGCATCGGTCGGGCGATTGCGCGCGGACTGGCGAAAGAGGGCGTCAACCTCGTGCTGATCGCCCGCAATGCCGACGCGCTCGAGAAGACCGCCGCGGACATACGGAAAGAGAGTGGCGTCACCGTTCTCGCGGCGAAGGCCGATATCACCAGCACCGAGCAGGTCGATGCGGCGGCCGCAAGCGCCAAGGGCGCGCTCGGCACGGTGCACATCGTGGTGAACAATGCCGGAGGGCCGATGCGGCGGATGGACCGTCAGATCCTGTGGCCCGACGCTGACTGGATCGGCGATCTCGACAACAAGATCCTGGGTGCGCTGCGCATCACGCGCGCGTTCCTGCCGCTCATGCCGGGCGACGGCACCGGCCGGATCATCAACATCAGCGGCACGGCATCAACGATCGTCTGGGCGCCCGCCCTCACGCACGCGTTGAACAACGCCGCGATGAATCAGGCGACCGGGTATCTGTCCACCGACCTCGCCAGCCAGAAGATCACGGTCAACACCGTCGTGCCTGGACTGGTCGGCACCGAAGGGCGCGAGGTGTGGGCCGAGAACATGGCCAAGCAGCAGAACGTGAGCAAGGACGAATTCGTCGCCAGCTTCTGCAAGCGAATGGGCATCCTCGCCGGACGATGGGCGGAGATGGATGAAGTCGCGGACACCGTCGTCTTTCTCGCCTCGGATCGGGCACGCTATTACAACGGCGCGAAGATCATTCTGGACGGTGGCCTGAATGTGAACTCACGTCCTGCCTGATACGAAAAGCGGCCTCCGGACGACGATTCTGTAACCGTCGTCCGGTCTCTCCATATAGAGGTGTCGCGCCCGCACTTCACCGCCGACGACCAGAACTCTCAGCATTTCAACCAATTCTGAGATCGCGACCCTCCCGGTGTGCCGGCGAGTGAAATTGGCACGGTTCCCGCCGATTGATCTACTCGTGGATCCCCTCATCGCGCGTGTTCCGTCGACCGGTCCGGCCCTCTTCGAGGACGGATTTGGCGAGCGCCGTCTGGCGCTCGGTGTCAACGGGGATCAGTTCGAAGTGCTCATGTTGCGCGACGAGTTGACCCAGTCGGCCGTCGTCGAGGCCGCGCTGCGCGATCGCGTGACCCGGCTCGCAGATTTCCGGTCCGAGCATTTCGGCCACGTGCGTGGCGTGGAGCGGGCAGGGAAGTCGGTGCCGCGCGTGATGCTCGTCTCGGACCACGTGCCGGGCGTGCGGCTGTCGAAGATTCTCGAGACGGCTGAGACCCATCTGATCCCGGTCGAGATGCACGCCGCGTTGTGCCTCTTGCGCCAGTTAGTGCACGCCGTCGCAATTCTCCACGACAAGGCGCCTGACGTGTGCCACGGAGCGATCGGCCCGGAGCGCATCATCGTGACGTCGAATGCGCGCCTTGTCCTGGGCGAGTACGTGCTCGGCTCGGCGATCGAACAGCTTCGTTACTCGAACAAGCAGTACTGGCAGGACCTGCGCGTGCCACTGCCGCGGACCTTCGGCATGCCGCATCTGGATCGCCGAACGGATGTCACACAGGTCGGTGCGACCGCGCTTGCGCTCATCATCGGACGCCCGCTCGCGGAGGAGGAGTTCCCGGCGCAGATCAGCGACATGACGGCAAACGCGTTGTCGCTGTCGCCGGGCGGCGCCCTCGAGCCGTTGCCGTTGCCACTCAAGGTGTGGCTGCAGCGCGCGCTGCAGATTGATTCGAAGACGCCTTTCGGCTCCGCGCCCGAAGCGTGGGCCGAGCTCGATCGCGTCCTGCACTACAGCGATCCGATCGCCGAGATCGAATCGCTGAAGCTCTTCATGTCTCGCTACTACGCCGCGGTCGGTGCCGCGGAGCCCTCGCACGCGGTGACAGCACAAGCGCCACCAGCAGCAGTTGCGACGTCGTCGCCCGTCGCGCCGAAACCATCGATACCGGTTGCTGCTGTGGTTTCGTCCACCTCCTCTCAGGCCGCGCCTGCACATACGCTTATGCCGACTCCGAATCATCCGTCGCCGTCTTCCGCTTCTCCGGCACCCGCTCCGCAAGCGTCGACTGCGCCGGCGGCTTCCGGTTCACAGGCCGCTGCTCCGCAACAGCCAGGCAAGCCGGCTGTGGGCGCTGGTACGTCCGGGTTCTGGGAGAAGTCGATCAAGGGCTCCGTCGAGACGCCGGCTGCGTCTGCCCCTGCGCCGTCCACGCCGCCTCCCGTCGAGCAGGTCAGGCAGTCGGTGTCGGCGAAGAATCCGCTCTCCAAGTTCAAGCTGGCCGCCGCTGCGGTGCTGCTGATCACCTTGACGTCCGCAATCACGCTCGGCGCGCTGCGATACATGGCCGCGCCAGTTGCGGCCGATGGCATGGGAACGCTGGTCGTGCAGACCAATCCGACTGGCGCGTCCGTCGATATCGACGGCCAACCGCGCGGGATGACGCCTCTCAGCCTCAGCCTGTCACCCGGCCGTCACACGCTGAAGCTGGCGAACGAAGGCAACGTCCGCTCGATGCCGATCACCATCGTCGCGGGCGGTCAGGTGTCGCAGTTGATCGAGCTGCCGCGCGCGGCGTCGCTGCTCGGCGAGTTGCAGGTTCGAACCGACCCCGCTGGTGCGCAGGTGACCGTTGACGGACATGCCTACGGTAAGTCACCGCTGACGGTCGAAGGGCTGTCGCCAGGTGTGCACTCGGTCCTCCTCGAGAACGAGCTGGGATCGATGACGCAGGAGGTCAAGATCGAGGCCGGTACCACTGCGTCACTGGTCGTGCCGTTGTCGGCACCGAAGAACGCGCCGGTCTCGGGTTGGATCTCGGTGAACGCGCCGGTGCCGCTCCAGATCTTCGAGGACTCACGGCTGCTTGGCTCGAGCCAGAGCGATCGAATCATGGTCTCCGTCGGCCGTCATGAGCTCGTGCTGGTCAACGAAGCTGTCGGCTTCAGCCAGTCGCAGGCCGTCACGGTGACGCCGGGCCGCGTGACGCCGATCAAGCCCCGCTGGCCGAGCGCAACGATGTCGTTCAACGCAACTCCGTGGGCGGAAGTCTGGGTGGATGGCCAGCAGATCGGCGAAACGCCGTTGGCCAACATCTCAGTGCCGGTCGGCAATCACGACGTGCTGTTCCGGCATCCTGAACTCGGTGAGAAACACGTTCGTGCGGTTGTCACGCTGACCACCCCCGCGAAGGTGAGCGTTGACATGAGACAGAGGTGAGAATCATGCGTGCCATCCGGACCACCGTCGTCGTTGCGATCCTGCTTCTTGTTGGAACCCGGGTCGAGGCGCAGTCGCTCGACGCAGCCAAGGATCTCTATGCGTCTGCCGAATACGATCGCTCCCTGGCGATGCTCGATACGCTGAAATCGATGGAGCATACCCGCGAGGAGCTGCAGACGCTGGAGCTGTATCGCGTGCTGTGCCTGGTCGCGACCGGCAAGGAAGCCGATGCCCGCGGCATCATCGAAGGGCTCGTCACGAAGGATCCGCTCTATCGTCCATCGAGCGATCTGCCCCCGCGCGTGCGGACCACCTATAGCGAGACGCGCAAGAAGATGTTGCCGACTGCCGCCCAGTCTGCCTATCAGGAAGCGAAGGCCGCGTTCGACTTCAAGGACTACAGCACCGCGCAGCGTGGTTTCGCGCTGGTTCTTCAGGTGCTGTCCGATCCCGACGTCGAGGCTGCGGCCAGCAAGTCGCCGCTGGCCGATATCCGTACGCTCGCGACCGGCTTCCACGAGTTGAGTGCCAAGGCGGCGGCGCCGCCGCCGGAGACCGTCGCGCGTGTCCTGCCGCAGGCACCCGTCGTCCCGGAGCTGCCGGTCGCAGCGCCGGCGCCACGGGCCACGAAGGTATACAGCTCTAGCGACGTGAACGTGGTGCCCCCGATTGCGCTGAATCAGCAGATTCCAGCGTTCCGTGGCCTGATTCGAGAGGCCCAGAGCGGCGTGCTCGAGGTGCTGATCGACACCATGGGAGCCGTGGAGTCGGCGTCGATGGTGGCGTCGATTAATCCGCAGTATGACCGCCAGGCGGTGGGCGCGGCGAAGTTGTGGTCGTACCAGCCCGCGCGCCTGGATGGTGTGCCAGTGAAGTTCTTGAAGCGGATTCAGGTCAATCTCGTTCCCACCAACGGCAACTGACGAGTTGCCTTCGTATTTGTAACCTCCCAGACAAAAGCGAAATTTTTTCTTACCGGCAGCCTCCAGGCTGCCGGTGGTGACTCGACAGAATTCGTTTGTTTTGAGTCCGTAGAATTGCGGACACAATTTTGCAATGCGATGTCGCGGGACCCGCGACCTCCCCCGGGCGCTCCCAAGAAAAATCTCTAATGCAATTTGCAACACTCCATGTTGGTCGAACTGCGTACGTCCTTGCGTTTCTCTTCTCGTTTTTTGGCGTGAGCCTCTCTCACGCGGATTCCCTCACATTGTTGTGGGATGCGAATCAAGGGACAGTGAACGGCTATGCCGTTTACGTCGGGTCATCGCGCGTCGATGTCGGCAACACCACGTCGTACACGATGACGACGGCGGTAGCCGGCCAGCGATATTGCTTCGCGGTATCCGCCTATAACGCCAAGGGTGAAGGACCGAAATCCGGCCAGGTGTGCGGATACAGTAACGAATCCCCGACACTTACGAGTCCCGGCAATCAGTCGTCCAGGGTCGGTCAGGCGATTGGGTTACAGCTGGCTGGGAATGACCCTGACGGCCTGCCCATCACCTATACCGCCACCGGTCTTCCGCCGGGACTCTTCGTCGGTTCCGCCACAGGGTTCATCTCTGGCACGCTGACGACGGCCGGGAGCTACTCGGTGACGGCCAGAGTGTCTGACGGCGTGCTCCAGTCCAGTCCCGTGACGTTTGCATGGTCTGTCACAACCGGGACCACGTCCTCCGATACCACTCAGCCGACGGTCTCGATCGTGACGCCGACGACGGGCACGTCCTTTACGTCATCGAGTTCCGCCCTGCAGGTCGCGGGGACGGCATCGGACAACGTTGGTGTGAGGTCAGTAACCTGGTCGAATAGCAGGGGAGGAAGCGGCACCGCGTCGGGGACGACGACGTGGAGTGTGCCTTCGATTGGGCTGCAAGTGGGGTCGAATGTCATTACCGTGGCGGCCACTGACGCCGCCGGCAACACGGGTACCGATGTTTTGACCGTCACCTACTCCTCGACTACTTCTTCTTCGACGGGCTGGACATTCTGCGCGCGCGAGGGGGGCACCTGCGCATTCACCGGCACGCGACAGGTGCGATACGGCGGCAACGGCTTGTATGCCTACAAGACGCTGAGCAGCAGCACGGCGTGCACCAACGCCGTGTTCGGCGATCCTGCGCCGGGTTACGCGAAACAATGCGACTTTGGTTCGACTTCAACGTCCACTCCCTCCTCCCCTAGTAACTGGACGTTCTGCGCGCGCGAGGGGGGCACCTGCGCATTCACCGGCACGCAACAGGTGCGATACGGCGCCAACGGCTTGTATGCCTACAAGACGCTGAGCAGCAGCACGGCGTGCACCAACGCCGTGTTCGGCGATCCTGCGCCGGGTTACGCGAAACAATGTGACTATGGTTCGACGTCGTCGTCGACCAGTAGTTGGAGCGTCTGCGCGGCCGAAGGCGGGGTGTGCGCATTCACCGGCACGCAACAGGTGCGATACGGCGGCAACGGCTCGTATACCTACAAGACGCTGAGCGGCGGCACGGCGTGTACCAACGCTGTATTCGGCGATCCCGCGCCGGGTGTCGCGAAACAATGCTCGATCGGTGCGACATCTCTCGTCTCCAACTGACGGCCGCAGGGTCTGACCGATCTCCAGACAAATAAAGGCCGGGTCCATCGAATGGACCCGGTCTTCACACTGTGCGAGGGTAGCGGCTTCGCGGCGCGCGCATCGCACCGCGGCCCGGATACGTCCTCTTTGGGCTGATTGAGTTGATGGTCGAAGCGCTAGGCTGCCTGCACGTAGTCCTCTGCGAGAGCGGCCACCGCGCGGGCAGCGGGGGTATTGTCGCTGGGTGCGCGGCCGGGCGCTGTCTGCATGACGGACTCGAGCGCGCTATAGCAGTCCGGATCGATCGCCGTACCGACTTCCCGTCCCATGATCTCGAGCACGCGTTCAGCCGGCATACCTTCACGATAGGGACGTGACGCGCTCAGCGCGTCGCAGATGTCGGCGGCGCACAAGATGCGCGCCAGCAACGGCAAGTGCGGATCAGCCACGCCGCGGTCGTAGCCACGACCGTCCAGTCGCTCGTGATGCGACGAGGCGACATCGGCAAGGTGACTGAAGCAGCCGGTGCGAAGCAGGATCTGTCGTGTGTTGACAGGATGGCGCCGCATGACCGCGAACTCGTCGTCGGTCAGCTTGCCCGGCTTGTCGAGAATGAGGCTCGAGACTCCGAGCTTGCCGATGTCGTGCAAGAGCGCGGCGCGCCGAACATCGCGAAGGGTGTTCTCGGTGTGGCCGACGGCGCGAGCGATCGCCACGCTGAGATCGGCGACGCCTTTCGAATGCCGGAACGTCCACGGCGACTTCGCGTCGATGACGAGTGCGAACGCCTCGGCGACGAGGTCGAGACGGTCGTCGTCGATCATCTGAGCCTGATCCGCCGGCTCGACTTTGCCGATCTGCGCGAGCGGATTGCCCTCCGTGAGCATTTGCCAGAACGCCTTGTCCTTGCGCGTGGCGACGAACGCCTCGACGATGACGGGGTCGAACCAGGTGCCTCGTCGTGCAACGGCCATGTCGAACGCCGCCTCGACGCCGTGTGACGTGACGAAGACTTCGGCGGTTTGCGCGAGGCCGAGAATGCGGGCCATGAACGGGATGTCGTTGCCATTGAGGTTGTACGGCTGGCCCGCGCCGTCCCAGTGTTCGTCGAGTGCGCGAATCGCCTGTGCGGTGTCGTCCGGGAAGCCAAGCATGCGTGCGATGTCTGCGCCGCGCTCGCATCTCGTCACGACGACTTCACGCGCGCCTTCGGGGCCACGCGACAAAACACCCATCAGCTGCCACACGCGTCGCAGCCAGAAGTGTCCGGGTGCGACGTTCCGCGCGACGAATCGAAACGACTCGAGTGCATGCGACCAGTTGGTGACCTTGAGGTCGGCCTTGATGCCGTGATCGTCGGCGCCGAAGAGTGCGGCAAATCGCGCCGCGTTGCTCGAGCACCCGAGGTCTTTCATCAGGAGCGCGTAGAACAGCGGCGAGCGCATCTCCTGCGGCAGACGCATCACGTCCGCAATCCGCATCCCGATGAGACACGTTCGTACAGCATGCCCCGGCCTCTGTCCTTCAGTCAGGTCGAGAGCATGAGAGAGACCGGCCAGTACGTCTGAAAGCCGGAGCGCCGATGGTTGTGAGGGAACGAGCTTCACCAATACTGAAAGAGGCAACCGCTTTGCCGTCTGCCATATTGCACGCCTTTGCAACGGCGTTTCCTGCATCTTGTTGCGGGTGAATGGCTTTGCGGGAAATTACAAGTGCGTGAGTATTTGGTTCGTGCCGGAATTAAGGGCACCTGTAGTCAGAAATCCGTTTAGGCCTTACCATTTCGCGCATGAAAGCACTGATTCGCGCGTGTGTGTTGGTGGCTGTCGCTCTTCCTGCCGCTGCGCAGTCCGGCAGTCCGCTGTCGCTGGCTTCGCTCTCCACGCAACCATCGATGAATGTGTTCCGGCGATTCGCCGTCGAGCCCGCGAAGATGGTGAGCTATTACGGAGAGGTGCTTGGGCTCAAGACGCTGCCGTCGATCAAGCTGGCAGGCGGCGAGATGATCCAGTTCGGCGTCGGCACCACGCAGGTCAAGCTGCAGTACACCGCCGGTGCCGGTGACTACAAGACGGGCCCGGTGAAAGAGGTGACTGGCCTCCGCGTGTTCACGTTCTTCTATCCCGACGAGGCTGCGGTCACCGCGCGATTCGTTCAGCACGGCTACCCCGCGCCATCATTTACGAAGGGGCGCGGCGCCAAACGCGTGGCGATGGTGCTCGATCCTGCCAGTCAGTGGGTCGAGCTCGTCATCGTCCCGGGCGCCTCGCAGGAGGTGTACGACTCGATCGAGCTTGGCATGACGGTCTCAGATCTCGAGAAGAGCCGTGCCTTCTATCGTGAGTTCGTCGGCCTCGACGAATTGCCGCCGGTTGACGATCCCGTCCTCGGCACGACGCGCTACCCATATCGCCACGGGACGACGACGGTGACACTGTGGAGTTTCGGAAAAGGGTTGGCTGCCAACACACGCAGCGCCGGCATTCAGTACGTGGTGTCGGACGTGGAAGCCGTTGATGTGAAAGCCAAGGCGCAGAACGTGAAGATTGATACGCCGCTCGGCAACTTCAGCGCAGGGCTGCGCACCATCTGGTTGTCCGATCCAGACGGGATCACCAACTACTTCGCGCAGATCATTCGTCGAGCGCCGGCTCCGTCCACTGCGGGTCAGTAGCGATATCAACTCCCAATTCCCAACTCCCAAGGTTTGGGAGTTCAGGATTGGGATTTGGAGTTTGGGAGTTGGGCGTTTGCGATAGCCGCAGGCTATCGCGTGGCGCGCCAGGAAGATTTCGCGCTGCCGTCGATCAGCGAGCCATTGATCGTGTTGCCTTCGAGGCGGCCACTGATCGCTTTCGTGCCTGCCTTCAGCGAGAGGTCGTAGCCCTTCATGAAGCCGAACACCGGCGTGGCCTGACCTCCGGAGGTCAGCGTGCCCGAGAGCATCTGGTACTCCTGTTTCAGTTCCAGCACATCGGAGCCGACTTTCCAGGTGCCGCCAACTTTTGCAGGCACGATGTAGAGCATCGCGGTGCACCACTGCTCGCACTGGTCGATCGTCACGGTCTCGTCCGCTTCCCAGTCCTGGATGCTGAACGTGTTGGAGACGATGCGGGAGCCGGGACGGAGGTCGAGGAACTTCTCGCGCAGGCGCAGCAGGTTGCTCGGCAGGAGGAACAGCGCCATCACGTTCGCTTTGGAGATGTCGGCGAGGAACATGTCGCCCTGGACGAACTGCGCCTTGTTGGCGACACCGGCTTCCGTGGCCAGGCGCTTCGAGAGCGCGACCATGTCAGGGTTGAACTCGACGCCGAGCGCGTTTGCTCCACGCTTGGCTGCACCGATGACGTTGCGGCCGTCGCCCGAACCGAGATCGATCACGTAGTCGCTCGGTGTCACCTTCGCGAGGTCGAGCATGCGTTCGACCATCACTTCAGGTGTCGGCACCCACACGACATCTTTTCCTGCCTGTCCGACTTCCGGCTTGAACGTGCTCTGCTGCGCATTCGCCGGAGCCGCGCACGCGAGCGCCAGCACCAACGCCCACGGCGCCTTCGAGCGCAGGCGTCGCTTGCGCATCCGAAGCCACCATGTTCCCAGGCTGCATCCACGAAATGCGGTCCCGATCGTGTGATAGGTCACGGCCATGACTCCAAGAGCTCCCCACAGATTCACACCCGCCAGTTCCGCGATCGCGATCGCACCCAGGAGCACGGCGAGGATGTCGAGGCCGGCGGCGACGGCATGCAGCGGCGACAGGTGTCGCCAGAAGGGTCGCGCCAGCGTCAGTCGAAGTGGTCCCGGCACTCGCAGCTCGGATGTGAGCTGCTCGATGTCTTCCGGGAAGAGGCGAACGAATTCGCTGACCATCGATTCGCCCGGTAGACCAACGAAGGCCGCGTACTCGCGGAAGAAGGCGCGCCGATAGAGGCCGGT
>Ga0310810_10009413_pt1 | contig 11300 bp, 15 predicted proteins | sample NCmetagenome_FD_207641 | JGI IMG/M metagenome (GOLD analysis project Ga0310810, IMG submission 207641) | Soil microbial communities from experimental microcosm in Duke University, North Carolina, United States - NC | ecosystem: Engineered > Artificial ecosystem > Soil microcosm > Unclassified ... | reverse complement strand
CGGAGGAAGTCGGCGCGGTCGCCGCGACACGCGGCTTCAGGCGGCTCGGCATTCTGGGCACGCGGTACCTGATGGAAGGCCCGGTGTATCCCGCCGCCCTTGCGGCGCGCGGCATTGAATCTGAAATACCCGATCCTGCCGATCGCGAACGCATCAACACCATCATCTTTGACGAACTCGTTCGCGGCGCGATCAGAAATGAGTCCCGGGCCTACTTTCAGCGAGTGATTCAGCGTCTCGAGACGCGTGGGTGCGATGCGGTCGTGCTGGGCTGCACGGAGATCCCGCTTCTCGTTTCGGAATCAGATTCCGAACTGCCAGCGATCGATTCGACGCGGACGCTCGCGCGCGCCGCTCTGCGCGAGTCCTTGAGCGCATCGCCAGTCGCTCGTTGACGGACAGTCCATGCTGCTCAAGCAAGGTGTGCACGTGGTCGCGCCCGATGAAGGCCCCAGGCTGCTCGAAGTGTGGGAGGCGTCTGTACGGGCAACGCACGATTTCCTCTCGGAGTTAGACATCCAGTTCTTCAAACCGCTGGTGCTACCGGGGCTGTTCGGGCTCGACCACCTGCGGTGCGTGCGAGACGCGGAGGGAACGCTGCTGGCGTTTGTCGGCGTCGCTGGCGCCAAGATGGAAGCGCTGTTTGTCCACCCGGCGTGGCATCGCGCGGGTATCGGGCGAACGCTTGCCAAACATGCCGTCGTCGACTTGGGCGCGACACTGGTCGATGTGAACGAGCAGAATCAGCGGGCGGTGGCGTTCTATCGTCGTTTGGGATTCGAGCTCGAGGGGCGGTCGGAAGTGGATAGCCTAGGTAAACCGTTTCCGTTGCTCCATCTCCGGAAACACAATGTGGCCGACTGGTGAAGGCAATACATGGACGCTCTGTCCGCAGCCGTGAGTCCCAGCGCCCAGGCGCAACTCCGAACGTTCATCGAAAAATTCGGGCCGGAAGACCAGCGCCTCATCCGCGCGGTTCGGTCAGCGGTCCGCAGGCATCTCCCGACGGCAAACGAGCTGGTGTGGGACAACTACAACTTCTTCGTCATCGGTTATTCGCCAACGGAGCGGCCGACGGATTCCATCCTGTCGATTGCGGCGCGGGCGAACGGCGTCGGGCTCTGCTTCATCAACGGCGCGAGCTTGCCGGATCCCAAAGGCCTGCTTCTCGGGTCGGGCCGGCAGACCAGATTCATTCGGCTCGAGTCGGCTGCCCGATTGTCGCATCCCGAAGTCGAAGCGCTCATCAAGGCAGCCATCGCAAAGGCAACGCAGCCCTTCCCCCGTCACGGGCGGGGCAAACTGATCGTGCGTTCGATTGCTGCTAAACAGCGGCCGCGGAAGCGTCCTCTGAAAAGATCACAATCGGCAAGCGCACTTCACGGAAAGGCTCGATCACCGTGGAAGCGTTCGGCGAGCTCCACGGCGCGAAAGCGATCGCCCGCAGCATCGGCGAATCGTTCTTCCAAGCGACGTTGACGTGCTATGAGTCAGCGAGTCGACTACGACGCCGTGGCCGAGCTCTACGAGGCCCGCTATCTGCGGAATGACTATTCGGGCGTCGAGCAGGCGCTCGAGGCGTTTGTGGCGGAAGCGCGCGGCGACGGGCCGCGAGTGCTCGAGGTGGGCTGCGGCTGTGGACACTGGCTGCGCTGGCTCGGTGACGCGAACGTGAACGTTGTGGGCCTCGATCCGGCCGCGGGAATGTTGGAAGTGGCGCGATCGGCCGTCGGACCGCGGCATCTCATCCGCGCACGCGCGGAGGCGTTACCGTGCGTGAGCGCCAGCTGCGGCCGCGTGTTCTGCGTCAATGCGCTCCACCATTTCGAGGACCCGGCCGAGTTTTTCCGTGAAGCCAGGCGAGTGCTGAATTCAGGTGGTGGCCTCATGACCATCGGTCTCGATCCACATACCGGACAGGACGAATGGTGGATTTATGAGTATTTCCCGGATGCGCTGATCGCAGACCGCCAGCGGTATCTGCCAGCCGTCCGTATCCGCGAGCTCATGACGCGGGCCGGCTTCGATGCGTGCGAGACGCGGATCGTTCAACACAAACCTCGAGAGCTGACGGTCACTGAAGCGATGGCCGGTGGTTTCATGGATCGCACGAGCACTTCGCAGTTGATGGTCATAGCCGAATCAGAATACGAGACTGGCGTAAGGCGGATCCACGAAGCCAATGCCGCCGCCAATGGCCGAACGCTCCTCCGCTCCAACCTTCGGCTCTACGGCACCACCGGATGGGCCGGCTGAAGCTCATCGACAAGCGTCTACATGACGACCGCTAGCGGCGGGACAGACTCGGTCCGTCCCGCGTGGGCGCGATGGCGAGCACTCGCATCGCTGATGACGATGGCCGCCGTCGCCGTTGGATATGTCGCCCGTCTTGTCGACCAGCACGCCATCGTCGCCGTCGCCGATCGCCGGCTGTTGCCGCGGTGGGATCTGGCAACCCACCTCGATTCGGGCTGGATGGATTACCACTTGCTGGTCACAGGACAACTCCATCGGCTCCTGTGGGATCTGTGGCTGCAGGGATACTGGCCGCCGATGCTCTCGATCTACCAGGTGCCCTTCTATCTGGTTCTCGGTGGCGGCATGACCTCGGGGCTGCGCAGCGCACTGGTCGCGTTCGTCCTCGCTGGGCTGACCGGCAGCGCCCTGATGTGGCGTCAGTGGAGAGGCGCCGCGTTGCTGCCGACGAGTCTCTTTGTCGCGCTGCTGGTGTCGTCGCCGTATCTGCTGGCCTACGCGGCGGTGACGATGACCGAGACGCTCGGTGCGCTGGTTCAGCTCGTCGTGCTCCTGGCCTACGCGCACTATTGTCAGGATCGAACGTCGTCGGCAGCGCGCGTTTTCGCGATCTCGCTCACTCTATTGTTCTTCACCAAGTACAACTACTTCCTGCTGCTGCTGGCACCTTTCGCGCTCCACCAATGGCTGGAGCGAACGTCTGGCGCGTCCGGAGGTGGGAGATGGGCTCAATTCAAGCGATGCGTCCGCCGTGCCTTGACCTCTCCGACAATCGCGCTGGTCGCGGTCTACCTGGTAGGCGTGCTGATCGTCATGCGTACCGGAGGGTTTGAGTTTTACCTGCTGGGACGGAGGATTTCAGTGCACACGATTGGCAATAGCGGCCACGTCGTGCTCTATCTGCTCCTCGCGCGCCTGTGGTATCTGCACCGGCGCCGCCGCATCGATTGGAGGCGAATGACGGCTGCCGATCCGCTCGTCCGCCCCCTTCTCGTCTGGCTCGTAATCCCAGTTGCGATCTGGTTGGCGTCGCCTTATCCGAACCACATCCGCGATATCGCCAACCTCGTCATCAATCGTCCGCTGGGTGAATCAACCGTCGGAGCCGGAATCGCGATTTATCTCGACGCGCTTCGGACGGAATACTTCTACAGCGACTGGATTCTGGCGGCAGTGCTGGCCGCGTTCGTCGTGGCGGCGGTACGGTACGCCCATCAGCCGCCGGCGATGCAATGGGTCATCCTGGCGATCCCGCTGCAGTTCCTCGCGATCGCGCTGCATCAAACCCGGTTTCCGCGATTCCTCTTGTTGACCGTTGTCTTGCTTTGTCTCGCTGCGGCGAGCGAGATGGGCCGAGGGTTCGCACGCTCGCGAGGCTGGCGCATGGCGGGCGCCGTCCTGGCCGTCGTTGTGCTGATAGGAGGTGTGTCGGCCGCCAGGATCGTGGTCAACGAACCGAGGTTCCGGCAAATTGCTTTCGAGAACTACACCGACAACCAAACCCTGCGTGAGGCGCTGGATTCGATCCGCGCTGACCTGACCGTTGACGATCGCCTCGCGATTGTTGGACAAGGCAACGAATTGTCACCGGCGCTTCTCCGATGGGAACTGGGTCCGCCGTCGGGCGCGGCCTGTTTTCCATTCGAGATCGGTGGCGCCAGAGGAGTAGATCTTGCACTTGCGTCCACGGTCTTATTGATGACACCAGTCGACTCGGGCGCGTCGGCGCTCGACCTCACCGGCTACTACGTGGCACAGCGGCAAGCAGTGCTGGATCGCGTGAACCGTCGAGATCTCGCGCTTCGTCGCGAGTTTCACGTGCCGGATATGCACGTCGCTCTCCGGTTGTACGACCGGACGTCATCGAATCGCACCGCCGCCTGCGAGTGATCATCCCGCCGACTCCGGATCTTTGAACTTGGCCTGTTCGATTCTGTCAAGCCACTTGATATTATTTTAGTTATAACTAAAATAATAACGTGCGCATGGAAACTGTCGTTCTCAACGCCATTGCATCGCCGCGGCGGCGCGAGATTCTGCGGCTCGTCTGGGACCACGAGTTGAGCGCGGGTGAGATTTCACGCGCGATGCCCGACGTCACGTTTGGTGCGGTCTCGCTTCAGCTCCGTGCACTGCTGGAGGCCGGCGCGGTCGAAAGCCGCGCCGACAGGCAGCAGCGGTTCTATCGCGCGCGTCGCGAGGCATTCGGGCCTGTGGGCCGAATGCTGGAGTCGATGTGGGACGACGCGCTGTGGAGGTTGAAGCTGGCGGCGGAATTGGAGCAGAGCCGGCGTGGTCCACGGCCGGGCGGGCGCGCGGTTCGTCGACGGAAGTGGAAGAACAGTTGACGCGGAAAGCGGTTGTTCGCCGCGGGAAAAGGATGATCGAGATGTATGTTGACGCACAAGAGGCACACATGACGACGCTTACGCATCGACTCGACCGGAATCTCGTGATTCAGGCGACGCCGGCGATCGTGTTTTCGTTTCTGACGGAAACGCCGCGCTGGGCAGCGTGGTGGGGAGGCGGTTCCGAAATCGAGGCCCGGCCGGGCGGGCGGATGAGAATCGTGTATCCGGGTGGCAGGGAAGCCACTGGCGAAGTGCTCGAGGTCGTGGCGCCCGAGCGAATCGTTTTTACTTACGGCTATACCGACGGGCAGATGATTCCTCCCGGTGGATCGCGCGTGACGATTACCCTGGAACCTTTTGGCCTGGCAACCCGCCTCCGGTTGACTCACGAAGTGGCCGATGAAAATGTCCGGAACGCGCATATCCAGGGTTGGCGTTATCAGCTGTCGCTCTTCGCGAACATCGCGACCGACGCGGTGAACGCCGGCGCTGCCGGCATCGTGGATGCCTGGTTCGAGGCGTGGGCCGACGCCGATGCCGCGTCGCGCAAGAGCACGCTGTCGCGCATCGCTGTCTCTTCGCTGAGCTTTCACGATCGCTTCAGCAATACCGACGGCATTGACGATCTCGTCGCGCACATCACCGCCGCCCAGCACTTCATGCCAGGGATCCGCATGCACCGGCACGGCGACGTGCGTCACTGTCAAGGCATGGTGCTGGCGGATTACGTCGCGCGATCTCCGGATGGGAACGATCGGGCCCGCGGCACCAATGTGTTTGTATTTGATGCGCAGGGGCGGATCGAGAGAGTCACGGGCTTTATGTTGATGTCTTGATCACTCCATCACTCCGGCGGGATTCGACCCGCCGGAGTGCCCGACACACTCTGTCGCGAGCCGCTTCACCGGCTCGCCGCCGTTTCCGCCTCCGCCGAAGCTGCGGTGAGACCTCGCCGAGCGGTAGCGGCGCGAAGGCGGGCGGGCGCCTGGCTCGCTTCGCAGCACTCGCTCGCGTCTTTCTTGACCGCCTTACCAGGGGTGATGTGTTACGACTAAAATGACCGGCGGACACGAGCCTTGTTGTTACGGGGGCTGCACCGCTCGGCTTTTCTCGCGCTGTTGCTGGCGCACGTGATTGGCTGTCGATCAGCGCCGGTGGCGCAGTCTTCCCGCACCCGGTACGTGACGACGATCACTCCGATTGCCGTGGGACTCGGGGCTCTGAAGCTTTGTATCGCGGTCGACCCCGCGGATCCGCACGGGGTCTGGTGGTGGGAGGCCGGGGCAACTGGTTGCGCCACGCGCTCTACTGGCCCCACAGTGTTCCGAGGTGACCAGGCGTCGGTGTCGCACCCACCCGGGAAACCCACCTCGGCCAGTTTTCTGCTGCAAACGCACTCCGACACCCGTCCGTTCATCACCGTTCGGTTGACGATGAGCGACGACACGATGACGTCGGTCGATACCGGTTCGGAGGTCTCCGTGCAACGACGGGGCGACCTCGACATTCCCGAAATGGCGCCCGGGGGCAGACAATGAGCCGGAGATTTCGAGCGTGAACGAGACACACAACGCCCGCTGGCTCGCTCCCGCGCTGCTCGCGGGCCTTACCTATGCCGCCGTCGGAGTCCTATTCGGCTTTTTCGCCGGCGCGGCCACCTCGCACACCATGAACGTCTTCTGGCGATGGGCAGCGTGGGCGGTGAGTGCCGCAGTGTACGCCGGTCACATCGGATTCGAGCGATTTGGCTTGCGCAACTCGACTGGCTCGACCGCCCTTCACGTCGCCGCCGCCGTTGCGCTCGGAGGGCTCGGTCTTGCGGTTGCGGCGGGTGCCCATGCGTTGTTCGGATCTTCCAGAAACCTGAATCTGCGTCTCTACGCGCTGGCGCTCGTCGCGTGGCCGGTCCTCACCGGCGTTCCCGCGTACCTGGCCACTCTTGTTGTGGGTGCCGTGCTTTCGCGTCTTCCACGGCGCGCGTAGTTGGAGGATCCCGCCATGCTGCTGAGGAGTTGTTCGTCTCTCGCGTTACTCACCTTGCTTGCTGTCGCTCCGCCACCGGGTCAGACGCTGAAGAGCCCGAAGCCGGTCGCAATCTTTGACGGCAGGACGTTCGCGGGCTGGGAAGGGAACCTCGCGATCTTCCGCGTCGAAGAGGGCGCAATCGTGGGTGGTTCGATGAAGGACAAGATTGCGCGCAACGAGTTCCTGTGCTCGACGCAGACGTACGGGGATTTTGAGCTTCGGCTGAAGTTCAAGCTGCTCGGCGGGGACGCCGCCAACGCGGGCGTGCAGTTTCGGACCAAACGCATCCCGAACAACCACGAGGTGTCCGGCTACCAGGCGGATATGGGCGCCGGCTGGTGGGGCGGGTTGTACGATGAGTCGCGCCGGAACAAGACGCTCAGTGCGCCCGATCAAGAAAAGATGAAACAGATCGTCACACCCACCGAGTGGAACGATTACGTCATTCGTGCCGAGGGCAGCCACATCCGTCTCTGGATCAATGGCGTCCAGACGGTCGACTATGTCGAGCCGGATGCGTCAATCGAATCACGTGGAGTGATCTGCCCGCAGATTCACGCAGGCCCGCCCAGCGAGGCCTGGTACAAGGACATCACGATCGTCGATTTGACGAAATAGGGGAGTATTGTCGAGGGCTGTCGTCAGCGACGGCTTCGAATGCCGACGGCTTCGGCGGTCAGATCTTCATCCGGCTCGGGTAGCGCGACGGCCAGTCCGCCGAGCGGACCCGGTGGACGAAGCCGTGCGCCAACGAACGAATCCGGAGACGCATCAGAATCCAGATCATCGTCCACGCGCGAAAACACTCGCGGGATGCCCAGGTGGTGCCGCAAGACGCCGAGATTTCGTTCTCGCAGCGCGCGCATGCCCTCGCGGATGAAGCGCTCGAGCTCCTCGATTTTCCGGTTCAGAGGATTCACAGACTGATTCTACGCCTGTTCGCGCTGGTGTAGCATTCGCCCCATGCCGGAAACCCATATTCCAAAGCTCGATGATCACGAGGAGGCCCCGGCCACATCGCCGCCACCCAGGGGTGCGCATCCTGCACGAGGAAAATCGCTCCTCAAGATCGGACTCGAGGTCCTGCTGATCAGCGTCGGTGTGTTTCTTGGCCTCGCCGGCGAGCAGTGGCGCGAGGACAGGCGGCACCACGAACTCGCGGAATCCTCGCTTCGACGCCTGCGGACGGAGATTCAGACAAACCGCAAGGCCGTCGCGGCGGTCAAGGACTACCACGTCAAAACGTTGGCGAGCCTGCGCGCATATTTTGGCAAGGAACGCAAGGCGCGCAACACGGCTGACGTCCACATTCAAGGCCTGCAGTTCGTCTTCTTCGAGGAGACCGCCTGGAACCTCACGCTCACGACCCAGGCGCTGACCTACATCGATCGCGACCTGGCGTTCGCGCTCTCGCGCGTGTATGGCGAACAAAAAGTCGTCGCAGAGCTGACGCGCGGCATGTCCCAGGCGATGTATACACTGTCCATCGTGGACAACTTCGACGGATTTGCCGCTGCGGCAGGCACGTATTATGGGGACATGGTCATCATGGAGCCGAAGTTGATCGAGCACTACGACGAGATGCTGCCGCAGATCGATCGGGCGCTTGACGAGCAGACGGGCGCTCAACACGGATTGAGTCATTAAAGGCGGGTTCGAAAGATGAGACTTGCATCGATTGCGTTGATCGTGTTGTTGTCTGCCGGCGCTGGTCAGGCGGCCGCGCAGAATGCGGATTGGACGGAGCCGTTTGCCCCTTTCCGTATCGCCGGGAACCTCTACTACGTCGGCAGCAAGGGACTGGCGAACTATCTGATTACTACGCCGCAGGGGCACATACTCATCAACAGCGATCTCGAAGCGAACGTTCCCCTCATCCGCGCGAGCGTCGAAAAGCTTGGCTTCAAGTTCAACGACATCAAGATTCTGCTGATCAGTCACGCCCACTGGGATCACAATGCGGCGAGCGCCACCATCATCAAGGCCACCGGCGCGAAGTACATGGTGATGGACGCCGACGTCCCGGTTGTCGAGTCCGGCGGGAAGACCGATTTTCAGTACGGCAACACGCCGGGCAATCTCTATCCACCGACCAAGGTCGATCGGGTCCTGCATGACGGCGACGAAGTCAAGCTGGGCGATGCCGTCCTGACCGCGCACCTGACCCCGGGCCACACCAAGGGGTGTACAACGTGGACGATGAAAGTCAGCGAGGACGGTAAGAGTTACAACGCGGTGATTGTGGGAAGCCCTAACGTGAATCCCGGCTACAAGCTGGTAAACAATTCTCAGTATCCGACGATTGCCGATGACTATCAGCGTATGTTCACCGTGCTGAAGTCTCTGCCGTGTGACCTCTTTCTTGGCGCCCACGGCGGCTATTTCGACATGGAAGCCAAGTACGCGCGGATGACGAAAGGTGGATCGAATCCGTTTGTCGATCCGGCTGGCTACAAGAAGTTTGTCAGCGACAAAGAGCTTGAGTTCCGGACGGAGCTGGCAAAACAGAAGGCCGGATCGTCGAAGGGCGCGGCGGACAAGCACGACGGTGACTGATTGGGCAGGGTCACGAACCAATTGAGCGCTGCTGAAGGTTTGCGCTAGGATTCGACCTGGGAGGGAACAATGGCACACACGTATCACGACCTCAAGGTGAAGACCGTTGCCGAGCTGCGCGACCTGGCGAAAGATCTCAAGCATGACGCCGTGCAGGGGTATTCGCAGATGAACAAGGATCGGCTTCTTCCGGCCCTCTGCCGCGCCTTGAACATCGATATGCGCGAACACCACGTGGCCATCGGCCTCGACAAGGCGGCGGTCAAGGCGAAGATGCGGGAACTGAAGCACCAGCGGCAGGACGCACTCGACACCCACGATCATCCCTCGCTCAAGAACATTCGGCGGCAGCTGCACGCGCTCAATCGGCAGATTCGCGCCCATCTATCCTGAAACTCGGCGGACACGTTCTCGCGCGCACGTTCTATCTTTGAAGAAAGCCGAGGCTCGTGTTGGCCCGACTTCCACCACGCCTCGTGGCCGCGATCGACCAGGGCAAGATCCTTGGCATCCGTGCGGGCGCTCGCTCGGCGCACCGGTTCACCGGTGTGTGGCCCGTCGTCGTCGAGGGCCGTGTCTTCGTACGATCATGGTCACTCAAGCCTGACGGCTGGTATCGAACGTTGCTCGAGGATCCTCGCGGGTTTATCTCGATCGGGCAGCGACAGGTCAGGATTCGGGCGGTTCGCATTCGCAGCGAGCGTCTCCGCGACGCGGTCGAGAAGAGTTACGCTGCGAAATACGCGACCCCGGGATCCCGCAGGTTCGTGGTCGGATTTCGTAGCGCGCGTCGGCGCGAGGCGACCATCGAATTCGTGCCCCGGTGAGCGGCGTCCACCGATGCCAGTGGGTCTTGCGCTGCGATCGCTCGTCGTCCTCGTCCTGATTCCCGGGACCGTCGCCGTCTTTGTCCCGCTTCAGATTCTTCAAGCTGCGGGCGGGAGCGCGTGGCCTCGGTTGGACGCGACCAGCGTGCCCGCTGTGGTGCTGGTGCTGTTCGGGTTTTCGATTCTTCTTCTCTGCGTCCGGGAGTTTTTTGTGCACGGCAAGGGGACGCTGGCGCCGTTCGATCCGCCGAAGCACCTCGTCGTTGGGAATCTCTATCGCTTCACTCGGAATCCCATGTATAACGGGGTCCTTGCGGCGCTCGTCGGCGAGGCATGGCTGTTTCGCAGCACGGCGTTGCTCGAGTACGCTGCCACCGTTTTCGTCCTGTTCCACGTGTTCGTGGTCGCCTACGAAGAACCAGCGCTCGCGTCTCAGTTCGGCGAAAGCTACCGCGTCTACCGCGGCGCCGTGCCACGCTGGGGGTTTGTCCTGCGACCGTTCACGCCGTCGAATCCCGGTGTTGTGCGGTCGAAGGAGGACGTATGAGCCCCGCCCGCCGCCCGCGGGGTCAGACGGGGGTCAGACGGGGGTCAGACCGGGGTCAGACCGGGGTCAGACCGGGGTCAGACTGGGGTCAGACCGGGGTCAGACTGGGGTCAGACCACTATTGGGGCATCCGCAGACGTAGATCGCCGCTCAAATGGGCGCGCCCTCAATATCGATCCCGCGGCTGGTGAAACCAGGCGGTGAAGTTTCTGCAATGTCACTCGGCCGGTTTATCCCGCCGCGGCGAACCGATTTTTTGAAAAGGGCATCTCCGAGGACTCGTTCAGTCGATCGAATGCGGTTTTCGGTCTGGTCTTCGGCAGCCGGGCCCATTACATAGTTTGTGAACCGTGTCTGCAGGATGTCAGGCTCGCCTTCACCGAACAGCTGAAGGACGGACGAGACGGCAACGAAAGACGGTGCGGGTGCGAGACCCGCTGTGCCCGCATAGCTGCTCCACTTCCACTGCTCGGGGCGCGTTACCAGTTCCGCTCGCACAGGATTGAGCGCGATATACCGGCCGAGAACGAGGAGGTAGTCGTGGCGCTGCACGATTTGATCCTTGAAGCGCCCCTGAAACACATGGCCCACTCGGTCGTGACGCCGATTCCACCATAGGCCATAGCTACCGTTGAGATATCGCACCGTCTCGGAAAGGTTTGGTCGGCTCGGCCGGAGGGTCAGATGATAATGGTTCGGCATCAGACAGTAATTCCAGCACTCCACCTCAAAGCGCTC
>Ga0310810_10009412_pt1 | contig 11301 bp, 12 predicted proteins | sample NCmetagenome_FD_207641 | JGI IMG/M metagenome (GOLD analysis project Ga0310810, IMG submission 207641) | Soil microbial communities from experimental microcosm in Duke University, North Carolina, United States - NC | ecosystem: Engineered > Artificial ecosystem > Soil microcosm > Unclassified ... | reverse complement strand
TCCCGCCGGTGCCCGTGTTGCCGGTATTGCCTGTATTCCCGGTGTTGCTCGTGCCACTCGAGCCGCCCATGCTGCCGCCAGTGGTGCCGCCCGTTTTACCGCCGGTGCCGCTCATGCCGCCGGAGGTACCGCCCGTATTCTGTCCACCGGATCGCGAGCCCGTGTTCGTTCCGGATGTGCCACCGCTGCTTCCCGTGCCGGATCCAGTACGTCCGCTTCCGCTCGTGCCACCCGTCAGCTCTTCCTCATCTCCCATACCTTCCGACTGGGACTCGCCGGAGCGGCCGCTCTGACCGCCGACGTTGCCGCGAGATGATCCTGACGAGCTGCCTGACGAGCCGCTCGACGATCCACGCTGCGATCCCGAGGAGCCTTCGAGGCTCTCATCGCGATCCATGTCATCGCCGCTCGACCCACGATTCCGGTTCTGGTCCGCCATGGCTCTACCCTCCAGCGTATTTTGACTGCGACCTCCGATGCGCGGCGGGACTGTCCGCCGCATCATTGGGCCGGGGTAGGCGTGGCAACGCATGTGCCAAGGAGTGAGGTGAATCACGAACAGCCACGGGTTTCTCGCGCGCGTCGGCCGCCGTTGCTGAGCGAAGGCGCGCGCGTCGCGCTCGTCGCGCCGGCGGGGCCGCTACGCAGCGATGCGGATCTCTCGCGCGCCGTCGACAACGTGCGCTCGTTCGGATGGGAGCCGGTGGTTGGCGACCACGTGCTCGGGCGCGTGGGTTATTTCGCCGGTACGGATGAGCAGCGCGCGCGCGACTTCAACCGCGCGCTTCGTGATGACTCGATCGATGCGATCTGGTGCATCCGCGGCGGATACGGCGCAATGCGCATTCTCGATGCGCTCGACTACGATGCCGCGCTGCGGCGAGCGAAACCCATCATCGGCTATTCGGACATCACCGCGATCCACGCCGCGTTAGGCTGTCGAGGCGACGTCGTGACCTATCACGGACCGACGGCGCGCGCGCCGCTGTCGCCGTTCTCCCGGGGCTCACTCGAGTGCGCCGTCGTCCACGGTGGCGACTCGGGCGGCACTGCCGTGGACGCGCGCGTCCTCGTCGGCGGACATGCACAGGGTGTGCTCGGCGGCGGCAATCTCGCGCTTCTCAGCGCGCTGGCGGGGACGCGTCTCACCGATACCATTCTCGTGCTCGAGGACATCGATGAAGCGGTGTATCGCGTCGACCGTATGATGCAACAGCTGCTGCTCGCCGGGATGCTCGATGGCGTGCGGGCGATCGCGTTCGGGGCGTGCACCAATTGCCCCGAAGTGTCGGATGACGGAGCGCGCCGCCTCGACGACGTGATCGGCGAGATCGCGGTGCGCCTCGGCGTGCCGGCGATGGCGGGACTGCCCATTGGACACATCGACGACCAGTGGACGCTCCCCCTCGGCGCACCGGCATCGCTCGATACCGACACGCGCACGCTCACGGTACACCCGACCCTAACGATCGCCTGACCGAACGACATGGCTTACAAGACCGGGACGGACCTCGTGAACGAGGCGAAGCAGCGCATTCGAGAAGTGACCCCTCGTGAGGTGTTGGACATGCAGCAGCGGAATGCGGCGGTGATCTATCTCGACGTTCGCGAGCCGAACGAATGGAACCTGGGCCGGCTGCCTAACGCCGTGCACCTGCCGCGCGGTAACCTGGAGTCGAACATCGAGGCGCGCGTGGGGCGCGAGCAGGCGGTCGTCATCTATTGCGCGCGCGGCAATCGGTCCGCGCTCGCGGCCGATACGCTGCAGCAGATGGGATACGCGAACGTGTCGTCGATGGCGGAAGGGTTTGGCGGGTGGGTGGCGATCGGGGGGCCTGTCGAGGATTGACTCCGCCCGACGATGACGCACTCCTCGCGCATCCGACGCTCCGTCGCCTGCGCGCTGGGCTGGCAGCCCGGCCTCCGATGCTGGCGGCAGACGATGGATCACCGCGCCGCGCGGCCGTCGCGATCGTGCTTCGCGAAAGTCCAGAGAGCGCGCTCGAGCTGCTGCTGATCAAACGCTCGGACCGCGAAGACGATCCGTGGAGCGGGCACATCGCGCTGCCCGGTGGACGGCACGACCCGACCGATGCCACGCTCCAGGACACCGCCGTGCGCGAGACGCGCGAAGAGACCGGCGTCGACATCGATGAGGCCGGACTCGTGTTAGGCATGCTCGACGAGCTGCGTCCGCGGACGCCGTCGCTGCCGCCGATCATCGTGACGCCGTTCGTCGCCGTCGTGCGGGCGGACGTTGCGCTCGCCACGAGCGATGAAGTCGCCGCAGCATTCTGGGTCGCGCTCGATTCGCTGACCGACCCAACGGCAAACGTCGAATCCGACGTCACGGTCCGTGGTGCGACGTGGCGCGTGCCGAGCTATGTGCTCGATGGCCGCATCGTGTGGGGCATGACGGAGCGCATTCTCAACAACCTCCTGAGCGTCCTCCGCGACGCCTAGCAGGGAGCCCGCGCCACAACAATCGAATGCATGGTTGCCTGAGTGCGGGCTCAGTCGTATGTTAGGGAACCCTAAATTCGAACTTCTCTCTTACCAACTCAGAGCCAGCGATCCCTCCAGGTCCGCGGATCGGCGGCAGCCTCTCGATGACGCTCCCGAAACTCTCACGTCGCGAACCTCCCACTGCGTTCGCTGGCCCGGGCTATCTCGTCGCCGTGGGCTACATGGACCCAGGCAACTGGGCCACCGATCTCGCTGGCGGCTCGCGCTTCGGCTATACACTGCTCAGCGTCATTCTCATCTCGAACCTGATGGCGGTGCTCCTGCAGGGGCTCGCCTCCAAGCTCGGTATCGTCTCGGGACGCGATCTCGCTCAGGCATGTCGCGATCACTATTCGCCGCGCGTGAGCATCGCGCTCTGGGCGCTCTGCGAGATCGCGATTGCCGCGTGCGATCTCGCCGAAGTGATCGGGACGGCGATCGCGCTCAACTTGCTGTTCGGCATCCCGCTGGCTTGGGGCGTGGGGATCACTGCGCTCGACGTCCTGATCGTGCTCTACCTGCAGAACAAGGGATTCCGCGTGCTCGAGGCCCTAGTGATCGCGTTGATCGCGACCGTCGGGCTCTGCTTCCTGTTCGAGCTCATCGTCTCGCGTCCCGAGCTCGCTGGCGTCGCGCGTGGCTTCATTCCGAGCGCGTCTGTTCTCCGCGACCCCGAGATGCTGTACATCGCCATCGGCATCCTCGGAGCGACGGTCATGCCGCACAATCTGTATCTGCATTCATCGATCGTGCAGACGCGAAAGTACGAGCTGAGCCGAGAGGGGAAGAAGGAAGCCGTGCGGTTCGCGTTCGTCGATTCGACGATCGCGCTGTCGTTCGCGCTGTTCATCAACGCGGCGATTCTCATCGTGGCTGCGGCGACGTTTCATCGGTCCGGCAATACACAGGTCGCCGAAATTCAGGATGCGTATCAGCTGCTGTCGCCGCTGCTCGGCACGGGTGCGGCGAGCATCGTCTTCGCGCTCGCGCTACTGGCGTCAGGCCAGAACTCGACGCTCACCGGTACGCTCGCCGGACAGATCGTGATGGAAGGCTTTCTCAACATCAGGATTCGGCCGTGGCTTCGCCGGCTCATCACTCGGGCCATCGCCATTGTGCCGGCTGCCATCGTTGCCATCTTGTACGGCGAAAGCGGGACGGCCAAACTCCTGGTTCTGAGTCAGGTGGTGCTGAGTCTGCAGCTTTCGTTTGCCGTGTTCCCGCTGGTGCTGTTCACGTCCGATCGCGTGAAGATGGGAGAGTTCGCGAATTCGGTGTGGCTCAAAGCGCTCGCGTATCTCGTCGCGGTGGTGATCGCCGCGCTCAACGCGTGGCTTCTCTTCCAGACGTTCCGCGACTGGCTCGGCTGACATGTACCACCGCATCCTCGTACCGGTCGAAAACTCCAGCTACGACGAGCGCATTCTCGATCACGTGATGCAGCTCGCGCGGTATTGCGACGCGTCGGTCGTGCTGATTCATGTGGCCGATGGCTGGGCGGCCAGGAACATCCGGCATCTCAATCTGCGTGAGTCGGAGGAGATGCGAGGCGACCGCGAGTACATCGAGCGGCTCGCGCACCGCCTCACGACCGAGGGTCTCAAAGCCGAGGCGCTGCTCGCGACGGGCGATCCGTCGGCGGAGATTGCGGCAGCGGCCGAGCGTGAGCATTGCGACCTCATCGCGATGTCGACGCATGGGCACCGGTTCATCGCCGACTTCTTCTACGGCAGCGTGGCGAACGCCGTTCGTCACATGACGAGTGTTCCTGTGCTGCTTCTGCGCGCGCCGGTGTCCGCAAAGCAGAAGGTCGTTGCGACGTGACGAGTCAACGTCCGACTCGGCCGGCGCGGGCTCGCGCTCCGCGTCCGGCGGCCGAGCCCAGGCTCGAGGATCTCACTGCGCCGGTCGAGGACTACCTCAAGGCGATCTACGAGATCGAGCTGAGCGGCACCGCAGCGGCGACGAACGACATCGCGCATCGCCTCGACATTGCGCCCGCCTCGGTCAGTGGAATGGTGCGGCGGCTCGCGGACCAGGGGCTGCTGGCGTACGAGCGGTATCGAGGCGTTAGGCTGACAGACGGCGGACGTCGGGCCGCACTGCGGACGATCCGGCGGCACCGCGTGATCGAGGCGTATCTGGTCAAAGCGTTAGGCTACCCGTGGGACCGCGTTCATCCCGAGGCGGAACGGCTCGAGCATGCGGCGTCGGATGAGCTGATCGATCGCATGGCGTCGGCCATCGGCGAGCCGCTCACCGATCCGCACGGCGCGCCGATCCCGACTCGCGACGGCGTGATCGACGAGACGCGTCACAGCTCGCTGGCCGACGTCGCGACGGGCGCGCGGGCGCGGATCGTTCGCGTTGGCGATGAGAACGACGAGCTGCTGCGCTATCTCGATACGTTAGGCATCCTGCCTGGCGTCGTGGTGACGGTCGGCGACCGTGCGCCGTTCGAGGGTCCGCTCGCGGTCAGGATCGGAGGGGCACAGCATCAGATTGGCCGAGCGCTGGCGGCGAAGATCTTCGTGGAGAGCGTGGCGTAAGCACTACGCCGCGACGCGACCTCGCACGGCCACCGCGTAGATCGGATAACTCGCGACGAGCAGCCCGATCGCGATCAGCGAATTCCGCCGATCGCTGACGACCGCGCCAATGAGAAACGCCACGCCGCCAAGCAGCGAGAACGCGGTGGTGTACGGGTAGCCGAACGCGCGGTATGGACGCGGCGCATCCGCCATCGTGCGACGCAGCTTGAAGACCGCCGCGAACGAGAACACGTAGTTGAGCACGAAATAGAACGCCGCCACGGCGATGACCGAGTTGTATGTCCCGGTGAGCAGAAACCCGACCGCGAGCGCGCCCGAGAGAAGCAGTGTATTCGTCGGCGTGCCCCCGGCGTTGACGGTAAGGCCCCACTTCGGAAACAGGCCGTCCCGCGCCATCGCGTAGGGAATGCGCGAGCAGAAGAGCGCGTACGCGTTCACGCCGCTGAACAGCGCGACCATGAGCAGCGCGCGAATGACCGTGTCGCCGCGAGCCCCGAACAGAGCCTGCGCCGCCGCGCCGGCCGCGAAGTCGCTCGCGGCGAGTCCACGCATGCCTAACACGTGCACGAAGGCGATGTTCACGAGCACGTAGATCGCGATGATCGCCGCGACGCCGGCGAACATTGCGCGCGGGATCTGCCGGCCCGGATCGCGCACTTCCTCCGAGAAGTACAGCATGCCGTTCCAGCCATCGTACGTGAAGATCACCGCCTGCATCGCCAGCACGATCGACGCGAAGCCGACGGCGTTGGACGCCGTCAGCACCGCAGGTATCACCGGCGCATTCGACGGCGCGATCGTGAAGCACGCGATGATGAGCGCAACGAACGCGATGGCTTTGAGCAGCGTCGTCGCCTGTTGTACGCGATCGCCCCATCGTACGCCGCCTAATTGCATCGCCGTGAATACCACGACCACGCCGATCGCGAGCGCGAGCGACGACCGCGTCAGCGCCGGAAACAGCGCTACGGCGTACTCACCGATCAGAATCGCCGCGGCCGCGAGCGATGCGACGGACGAAACCCAGTCGCTCCAGCCGATGATGAATCCGGCGTACGGACCGAACGCCCGTCGGGCGAACACATACTGCCCTCCCGATCGCGGGACGAGCACACCGAGCTCGGCGAGTGAGATCGTTCCGAGGAGTGCGTAACCACCACCCGCGAGCCACGCCAGCACGAACATCCACTGATTCGGGAGAAGCGTCGCGACCGTCCCGGGCGTTCGCAGAATCCCCGAGCCGATCGTATTCCCGATGATCACCGCGATCCCGAACGCGACACCAAGAACCTGAAGCAGGCGCCCGCGTCCGATCGACGGTGCGGCAGTGGGCTCGACAGTCGTGGCGGTGACGGCCATTCGCTCGCACGCTCGGGAAAAGGTGCGCTAAGGTCGCCCGCGGGATGTGTTGCGGCAAGCGCGGTTCAGCCTCGGGAATGCTCCTTGCGCCAGACGACAGCACACAGCAGCCAGCCAGCGAGGGCACAGGTGGCGACCAACTCATACGCACGCGTCGACCCCGAGACCGGGATTCCGGATCTCATTCGTCGACTGGGTGACGACTCGAAGCGACTCGCCGGTGACGAGGTACGGCTGGCGAAGCTCGAGCTGCACGAAAGCGTTCGGACCGGGGCGGCCGGGTCCATTCGCCTGGCGCTCGCCCTGGCGTTCGGCATCGTCGCGGCGGTGGCGTTGACCGTCCTGCTGGTCGCGGCGGTCGCCGCCTTGATGAATCACAACTACTGGGCCGGCTCGTTGATCGTCGGAATGCTCGACCTCGTCGTTGGCTTCGTGCTGGTGAAGCGCGGGGTGTCGGCGGTCAAGTCGCCGCACTACTCCCTGCAGGCATCGCGCGAGTCGCTCAAAGACACCGCGCTCTGGGCGCGCGAGGCCGCGAAGCGCTGACCGCTTTCGAACAGCTGGAAGAACTACACGCCCGGGTTTCGCGACGCACATTTCCGGACGTGACCGTGAAGCGGACCTGCAGGCTGCGCCTGCTCGGCTGGGTGAGCTTGCTGACCGTTGGGTTCGCCGCGTCTCATCGCGCTGCCGCTCAGGTCATCGATTCGATCCCGCCGTGGATCGCAGCGCAGCGCACCATCGCGATCGACGAGCGTCTCGCAACCGATGCCGGACTTCGCGTCGGCGATCGGGTGGTGTTGAGCCCCGAGCCGGGCAATGCCATCGGTGACACGGTCCGCATCGGCGCCATCGTCAAAGGCCGCGCAGATCCGTCGGAGGTCGCTCGAAGCGAATACCGCGTACGCATGCACCTCGATCACCTCCAACGACTCCTGGCGTACGGCGATCGCGTGGATCGATTCGCGATGGCGACGACGGGGAGCAGCGCGTCAGACTCCGTGCTGCATGCGGTCAACGCCGTCGCCTTCGGCTTTCGCGCCTATCCGTCGCGCGACATCGCCGTCGGAACGTCGAAGACATTCCTCGTCGTCAGTCGCTTTCACCGCGCCATCGGCATGATCACGATCGTCGCGAGCGCGACGTTCCTCCTCTGCATCATGCTGCTCAAGGTCGACGAGCGTCGTCGCGACGTCGCCGCCATGCGACTCATGGGCATTTCGCGCGCGACGGTCGTCCGCACGGTGATGCTCGAATCGTCGTTCGTCGCGTTGTTAGGCAGCGTGGTGGGCGTCGGACTGGGATTCGTCGTGTCGGCGTTCGTGAACGCGCACTATCAGACCGTGTATCGCACGCCGTTGCGGTTCGCGATCATCACTCCGGGCACGGTCGCATACGCGGTGCTGCTCTCGCTCGTGCTCGGGATCGGTGCCGGCGCACTCGCGGCGCGGCGACTCGCGCGTACGCCGCCGCTCACGCTCTTCGGACGCTGATGCGCCTGCATCTCGCCGCGCTGTCGCTCAAACGCCACGCCAGCCGCACCCTTCTCGCCATGCTCGGTGTCGCCGTGTCGGCGGCCATGCTGCTCGACATGGTGATGCTCGCGACAGGGATGCGCGAATCGTTCGCGAGTCTCCTCAGCAGCAATGGCTTCACGATTCGCGTGTCGCCGCGAGGCACGCTGCCATTCGACAGCGAAGCCACGATCGGCCAGGCGGACGCCGCGGCATTGGCGATGCGCGCCGTCCCCGGCGTCACCGACGTGGCGCCCGTGCTCGGGACGACGATTCACGTGTTAGGCAGGCCCGAGCCGGTCACGGCGTTTGCGCTTGGCATCGACCCCGCGGTGCAGGGCGACTATCAGCTGCTCGAAGGGCGGGATCCTACTGCGGCCGACGCCGTCGTGGCGAGCGATGCACTGCTGCGAGCCGCAGCGGCCCGGATCGGCGATACGCTCGACATCGCCGTTGGGTTCGACCCGCAGCTCAGGACGTACAGCGGGCGTCGTCGACTCGTCGTGTCCGGGCGAGCGCGCTTCACGTATCTGAGCGCGGACGACCGCGCCGCAGCGCTCTCGCTGGGCACCGTGCAGGCGATGGGCGGCGGCGATCGCGCGGATCGCGTGTCACTGTTCATGGTGCGCACGGCGCCTAACGTCGACCCTGAGCTCGCGCGCGCCGCCATCGAGCGCGCCGTCCCGCGTGTGACCGCGCTGTCTACCGCCGGCGCGATCGCCGAAGCGGAGAAACGACTCAGCTACTTTCGTCAGCTGGCGTTCATCCTCGGCGCCGTGAGTCTGGTCGTCGGGTTCCTGCTCGTCACGACGATCGTGACCGTGAGCGTGAACGAGCGCATTGGCGAGATTGCGATCATGCGCGCGATCGGCGTGTCGCGCGCGCACGTCGTGCAGCAGATCGTGATCGAAGGGATCGCCCTCAGCCTCGCCGGGGCCGCCGCCGGACTGGTACTCGGCGTCTTCACCGCGCATTACCTGAATTCCATCCTCCGAGGCTTCCCCGGTCTGCCTGACGCGATCGACTTCTTTCTCCTCCAGCCGCCATCGGCGTTGCGCGCGTTAGGCCTGCTCGTGGCCTCGGGCATCGCGGCCGGGATCTACCCGTCGTGGCGGGCCGCATCGCTGCCCATCTCCACGACGTTGCGCGAGGAGGCCGTCGGATGACCGCGACGCCGCTGTTGTCCGTTCGCGACGCGGAGCGAGACTATCCACACTCCGGTGAGCCGGTGCATGCGGTCCGCGGCGTATCGCTCGAGATCGCACGTGGCGAATACATCGCGATCGTCGGTCCATCGGGATGCGGCAAGTCGACGCTGCTCAACCTCCTCGGTGCGATCGACCGCCCGACGAGTGGAACCGTGACGATCGCCGGCACTGCGGTGAGCGGGCTGCCTGACCGCGAGGCGACACGGTTCCGGCTCGAGAACATCGGCTTCGTCTTCCAGCGGTTCTACCTGCTGCCCGTGCTCACGGCGCGCGAGAACGTCGAGTTACCAATGGCCGAAGCGAAGATCGCGGCGGCCGAGCGGCGGTCGCGTGCGCTGGAGTTGTTAGGCTACGTCGGCCTGGCGGAGCGCGAGGATCACCGGCCATCCGAGCTCTCCGGCGGCGAGCAGCAGCGCGTCGCGATCGCACGCGCACTGGCGAATCGTCCAGCGGTGCTGCTCGCTGACGAGCCGACCGGTGAGCTCGATGCGCGCACCGGCGCCGACGTCATCGCATTGTTCGACCGGCTGAATCGCGATGGGATGACGATCGTCGTCGTGACGCACGACGAGAAGCTGGCGGGCGCTGCGCGACGCGTCGTGCACATGCTCGACGGCCGCGTCGTTCGCGACGAGCCGCTGCTGCGACGCGCATGATCGGGATTCTCGCGCGTCGCAACCTCACGCTTCGGCCGTGGCGCTCAGCGCTGTTGCTCGGCGGGTTCGGCCTGGGCGTCGGCGTGATGATCGTGCTGCTTGCGATCGGCGAAGCGATGCTGAGCCAGGCGCGTGACGAGCGGCTCGTCGGTGGTGGCGACATCACCGTGCTGCCGGAGGGGATCGACATCGAGGTGATGAAGACCGGCGGCGTCGGGGGGCTGTTCTTCTCGATAAACAACGCTCGCTTTCTCGATTTGCAACTGCTGTCGGGCCCGAGGAACGCGACGCGGGTGAAGGCGGTTGCGCCACAGGTTGTGGAAAAGCTCCTGTACCTGCGCACCGCGGATGGTCGCGAGCGTCCGGTTCGCGCGACTGGCGAGCTGCCATCGCGGTCGGCGCTCGTCGGTGCCGTGCCCGCGCTTGCCGCAGGAAAATGGGTCGATGACGATCTCGATCGCCGGTGGCAGTCGCCCACGCCGCCGGAGCTGCGCGCCGACATCGATCACTTTCATCTGCCGCCGCGCGACGCCGAGAACCGTGATAGCTGGGGCGAGTGGCACTACTTCAACGTCCTCTCGGCCGATCGCAAGCGCTGGGCGTTCCTGTCGTTCATCGTCGGCGGGGCCGTTCCTGACGGACGATGGGGCGGGCAAGTGCTGCTCACGTTGCACGAGGAAGGCAGGCCGGCGCGACGGTTCTCGGCGGTGGTGCCTAACGACTCGGTCGCGTTCTCGACGTGGAACGCGGATCTTCGCCTCGGGACCGGCCACGTCACGGTCGATAGTAGTGGGCGCTACGTCGTACATGCGACCGCGCGCGGCGAGCGAGGAGAAGGCGACGCGACCGTCGATCTCGTCGTTTCGCCGTCTCCCGGCGCGTACTTCCCCGGCGCGTCGCTCGGAGCCGGTGGCTTCGTGTCGGGCTACGCCGTCGCCGGGCTTCGATCGTCCGCGACGGGCTCGATCTGCGTCGCGACTACGTGCGAGCGCTACGACAGTGTGCAGGCGTACCACGACCACAACTGGGGCGTGTGGCGCGGTGTCACGTGGGAGTGGGGCGCGGCGCGCGCCGGCTCGTACACTTTCCTTTATGGCCGCGTGCAGCCACCGGACAGCACCAGTGGCGAAGTTCCGCTGTTCTTCTATCTCGTCGATTCGTTAGGCTTCCGCACCCTGTTTCGCCCGACGCGCATCGATTACGTCGACTCGCGCGTGATCAGCGTCGATGGGAAGTCGCTGCGTGTGCCCGCGCGGGCGACGTTTGGCGACGTGCGAGGCTCGGACACCCTTCGCGTCGAGCTCGACATCGAGGACGCGATCGGCACGAACACGAACCGTCCACAGGCGGAGCGTGGCGAGACGATGGCCATGCGCGCGCTCGATCGACCGTACTTCATCCAGATGAAGGGGATCGCGCGACTATCGGGGCGCGTAGGCGGAGTGTCGATCGCAGGGGACGGAGCGGGCTTCTTCGAGACGTATCGTTAGGCCCGGCGCCTGCGGTG
>Ga0310810_10009411_pt1 | contig 11301 bp, 9 predicted proteins | sample NCmetagenome_FD_207641 | JGI IMG/M metagenome (GOLD analysis project Ga0310810, IMG submission 207641) | Soil microbial communities from experimental microcosm in Duke University, North Carolina, United States - NC | ecosystem: Engineered > Artificial ecosystem > Soil microcosm > Unclassified ... | reverse complement strand
GGGCCGACCGCTGAAATACCGGCACGGGCCCGTGCGTTTCTGGTCCGGCAACATCAACAGCGATCAGAATTCGCAGCAGGTCGCTGACCCCTACACCTTCACGCACGTCACTCACGGCGCGGCCTTCTACGGGCTGATGCGCGTGTTGATGCCGTCGGCCTCCCTCGGCCTGCGCCTCATCGCCAGCGTGGCGATCGAAGGTGCGTGGGAAGCGTACGAAAACACCGACACCGTCGTCGAACGCTATCGGAAGACCACCATTTCGCTCGGCTACTACGGCGACAGCATTCTCAATTCGATGTGCGACATTCTGGCGTGCGTGCTCGGGTTCTTCCTCACGCGCCGGTTGCCAAAGGCGGCGACGTGGAGCTGGGTCATCGCGGTGGAGGTCGTGCTCGCCTTCTGGATTCGCGACAACCTGACGCTGAACATCGTCATGCTGCTGCACCCGTTCCAGATCATCCGCCGATGGCAAATGGGCCTGTAAGCCGCGCCGCCTTCGGCTTCGATTCCTACTTGCGCGTCAACAGATAAGTGCCCTTCCTCGCCGCGCGGTCGAGGAAGAACTCCATCGCGCGGTAGCCGCGGGCGAAATACGTCGTGAAGATCTCGCGCGTGGTCATGCGCCATTCGAGCGCCAGCTCCGGCGCCGCCGACAGCATCTGGCTGAAGCCGGTCGGAATCTCGACACTGATGCGTTTCGCGTCGAGCGACAGGTCGCTCGCTGCGGGCTCGAGCCATTCGCCGGCGGGACGCGCGCGGCCGGCCGGTTCCACTGTCAGCACCGGCGCCAGCGGCGCGGCCCCGCGCAGGCGCTCGTCGACGCGCGCGTCGCGAACGAACCATTCGGCGACCAGGCGGTCCGTCGGGTTGCCTCTGTGCAGCGGACTCGACGACTCGCCGTACACGTTCACTTCATATTCCTCGGCGACGACGCCGAGCTTGGCGAAGTTCAGATGGGCGTTCATCGCCTGCATCGGATCGTAGGTCCACTCGATCAGATGCAGCCCCATCGCCAGCGTCCGCTCCCGCTGAAGGATCTTGAGCTGATATCCGATGCCGCCGCCGCGATAAGGGTCGAGCACGCCCGCCATGTGGGACCACTGCGTCGCGTGCCCGTGTTTGATGCCCGGCAGCGAATAAACGAATCCGATCATGCGATCGTCATCGAAGGCGCCAATCAGAATCCCGCCCCGCATCACGGTGATCGCCAGGATCGGAACCGGCACCACTTCGTCGTACCCGGGCCCCCAGATCTCGCGCTCGAGATCGACGACGGCGGCGTACTCCTCGAGGGTCGTGAGATCGCGGTAGCTGATCGCTGGCATCGAGTTACCCAATCAGGAGGGCCGGGAGCTCGCGCAGCGATCGGATCACCGGGACGCGACGGTCACCAAGGACCTTCGGCGCCGCGGCATCGCCGCGATTGAGCAGCACGGCGCCCATGCCGACGCCAAGGGCTCCCTCGACGTCGTGCGCGAAGCTGTCACCCACCATGACGGCCTCCGCCGCCGAGACGTCCAGGAGCTGCAGCGCCGCGGCGAAAATACTGGGATGCGGCTTCATCAGACCGTGGTCCGACGAGGACACGGTCGCGCTGATCAGTCCTTGCAGCTCGAAATGTGACTGGAACGACGCCAGACACCGGTGTGTGTTCGAGATCAGGCCGATGCGGAGGCCGGAGTCCGAGAGCTGCCGCAGCACCTCAGGCACGTCGTCGTAGAGCTCGAAGTGCTGGCACGCCGCCCACTCGCGGTAGATCTCGCGCGAGCACTCGTCGACGCCCGCCCCGGCTCCGCCCATCACCTCGATGATCCGGCTCGTGTAGGCGATGAAGATCTCCGGATCGTAGACATCGTCCGGGCTCTCGAGCAGCGGCGCCGCGCGTGCGACCCCCTCCTCGAACATCGACGGATCGACGCCCATGCCATGGCGGGCGCAGAACGCCTGGTACCCTTCGCCGCGAAACGTCGGCCCGGGATAGATCAGCGTGAAGTCGACGTCGAACAGAACGGCTCTGGTTGACACTCGATTACCCGATTACCCGATCCTCGTACGGTCCCGCGATCACGACCGTCGCGCGGGCAGGATCGAGGGCTCGGCGCGCGGCGACGTGAACGTCGTCGAGCGTGACGGCGTTCAGCAGCGCGGGCAGGCGCGCGTCGTAGTCGAGACCGAGGCCGAAGAATTCCTCGGTCTGCAGGAAATTCGCGATCGCGCTGTTGGTTTCGAGCGCGCGCGGGATCGACCCGATCAGATATTGCCGGGACTCGTCGAGTTCCTGCTGCGTCAGCCCTTCGCTCACCAGGCGCGCGACCTCGTCGTCGATCGACGCGACGGCGCGATCGACATTGGCCGGGCTGACACCGGCGCGGATCGCCAACGGGCCTGGCGCCACGTTCGCATCGAGAGTGCTCGACACGTAGTAGGCCATCCCCTGCCGCTCGCGGATGCTGTCGCCCAGACGACCGCCGATCGCGTACTGCCCGAACGCCACGTTCATCAGCCAGAACGCGTAGTACGCGGGATCGGTCCGCGTGATGGTCGTGAAGCCATAGGCGATGTCCGCCTGCGCCTTGTTCATCATCGGAATGACGAGCCGCTGGCGCGATGCCGCGCGTACGACCGCCGGAACCGCGAGCGGCGCCGGCGCCGCCGTCCTCCATCCGCCGAACACGCGGGCCGCCACGTCCCTGGCGTGCGACGGTTCGACGTCGCCGACAACCACTGCCGTCAGCTCACTCGACGCAAAGCGTTCGCCGTGCAGCCGGAGCAGCTGCTCACGGGTGAGCTGTTCAACGCTGTCAATCGATCCTTTCGTCCGCCGTCCGTACGGATGGCCATCCGGGTACAGGGCCGCCATCAAGGCTTCACTCGCGCGGATCGCGGGGTTGTCGTCATCCTGCCGGATTGAGGTGATCACTTCACCTTTGCGGACCGCGATCTCTTCGTCGGGCAGCGAGGGGGACATGACGATGTCGCCCAGAAGTGCGAGGACCGGCTCGAAGTCCTCGGCGAGGCAGCGGCATCCCAGCGAAAAGGCGTGCCGCGTCACGAGGATCGTCAGCGTGATGCCGCGGCTGTCGAGCTCCTCGGCGATGCCGGCGGCCGAACGCGTTGTAGTACCGCGGTCGATCACGCGCGAAAGCAGCCAGGTCAGGCCCGGCAGATGCGGTGGGTCGGCAATCGACCCCGCCCGGAGCGTCAGGCTGATCGCGACCGCCGGCGTTGTGTGCGTCGGCTTGCACAGGAGCACGGCGCCGTTGTCGAGCACAGTGCGAGTGGGATTCAGGGACATTCAGCTGACCGGGAGCGGGTCAAACCATCCGATGGTGCGGTTGGACGGCGCCAGCACCGCGCGCGCGGCCGCGGCAACCTCATCGAGTGTCACCGCGGCGATCCGAGCCGGGGCGGTCGTGAACAGATCCACGTTCGCAATTGTTTCGTAGTAGCCAAGCTGATGCGCGATGTTGGTGACGCTGTCGCTGTCGAAGACGAGGCGGGCGCGGAGCTGGGCCTTGGCTTTGATCAGCTCGGCGTCCGTGATGCCCTGCTCAAGGCCGGCGAGCGATTCGAGCAGCGCTCCCTCCACCGATGCCAGGGACGTGCCTTCGTTCGCGGTGGCCGACACGGTGTAGAGGAAGGGATCCTCAGTCGGCATCACGCCCCCGGACACAGACGAGGCGAGGCCGCGCTCGACGAGCGCGCGATAGAGCCGCGCGCTGCGCTGCGGCGGCGGGACGCGAAAGCTGGACCAGAGGTTCAGCCCTTTGGCCCCAGTCAACACGGCATCGAGAATCAGCAGGGGGAAGAAGGCGGGGTCCGTCGCAGACGGCGCGTGGTAGCCGACCTTGAGGTAACCGGTCGTCCCCTCCTGGCGGATCGTCAGCCGACGCTCGCCGGACTGCTTCGGCTCGACGGTGCGAAGACGCTCGATGGCCGCGCCGGGCTGAATGGCGCCGAAGTGGTGGTCAATGCGCCGCAGAGCCTCGTCGGTGTCGACGTCGCCGACGATCACCAGCGTCGCATTGTTCGGTACGTAGAACCGACGGTAGTAGCCGTACAAGTCCTCACGCGTCATCGTCTGCAGGTCGGAGAGCCAGCCGATGGTGGGATGGCGGTACGGGTGCGCCTTGAAGGCGGTCGCGGTCAGCTCCTGATCGAGCAGCTGATCGGGATCGTTCTCGCCCCCCTGAAGCTCCGAGATGATGACCGTCCGCTCCGACTCGCAGTCGTCCGGATGATAGAGGCAGCTCGCCATCCGCTCCGCTTCGATGAACAGCATCCGATCGAGCGCATCGCTGGTCGCGGTCTCCAGGTACGTGGTCTGATCGATCCACGTGTAGCCATTCCAGCTGCCGCCGTACTTTTCGATGATCCCCTTCACCTGGTCGCGCGGGATGTTGGCGGTTCCTTTGAAGTTCATGTGCTCGCACCAGTGCGAGACGCCGGTGAGGCCGGGGCGCTCGTCCTTGGAGCCCACCTTGTACCAGCACCAGACCGAGGCGAGCGGCGCCGTATGTTCTTCCTGGATGAGGACTTTCAGACCGTTGTCCAACCGCGTGACCCGCATCGGATCATTATAGAATCGCTGGATACCCCATGCCCGAGTGGAAAGACACCGTCAACCTGCCGCGCACCGACTTCCCGATGAAGGCGAACCTGCCGACCAGCGAGCCCGAAACGCTCGCGCGATGGGCCGCCATGGACCTGTACGGGAAGATTCGCGAGCGCCGGGCAGGCGCGCCGAAGTTCGTGCTGCACGACGGGCCGCCGTACGCCAACGGCAACATCCACATGGGCACGGCGCTGAACAAGATTCTGAAGGAGCTGGTCGTCAAATCGCGCTCGATGGCCGGGTTCGATGCGCCGTACCTGGTCGGCTACGACTGTCACGGCCTGCCGATCGAGCTCAGGGTCGACCGCGAGCTGGGACCGAAGAAGCGCGACATGACTGTGGCCGAGTTCTGCCGCGCCTGCCGCGCCTACGCCGAGCGCTACATCGGCACGATGACCGAACAGTTCCAGCGCCTCGGCATCCTCGGCACCTGGGACGCGCCGTACCTGACGATGAACTTCAAGTATCAGGCGGCAATCGCGAGGGCGTTCGGCCAGTTCGTCGCGCAGGGGCTGGTCTACAAGGGCAAGAAGCCGGTGCACTGGTGCATCCATTGCCGCACGGCGCTGGCGGAGGCCGAGGTCGAGTACGAGGATCACACGTCGCCGTCGATCTACGTGGAGTTCGAGCTCTCGGCCGACAGCGAAGCGGAGTTCTTCAAGCGCGTGCCGCAGCTGACCGGCCGCCGCATCTCGGTGCTGATCTGGACGACGACGCCGTGGACGATCCCGTCGAACCTGGCGATCGCGTTTCATCCCGAGTTCGACTACGCGGCCTACGACGTCGACGGCCGGGCGATCATCGTCGCAGAAGCGTTGGCGCCGAGAGTCGCCGCAGCGGGGGGGAAGACGTTCGGCGAGCCGCTCGCCCGGATGAAAGGGGCCGAGCTCGAGCACATCCGGTTCCAGCATCCGCTCTATGCGCGGACGTCGCTCGGGGTGCTGGGCGACTACGTGACGCTCGAAGCGGGGACGGGCGCCGTGCACACGGCGCCCGGCCACGGCGCCGACGACTTCAACACCGGCATGAAGTACGGCCTGGAAATCTACGCACCGATCGGGCCGGCCGGGCATTTCCTCGATACCGTGGAGCTGTTCGGCGGCCAGCGCGTGTTCGACGCCAATCCGAACGTGGAGGCGGCGCTCAAGCAGCGCGGCAAGCTCTGGCACCGGGAGGCCTTCTCGCACGCCTATCCGCATTGCTGGCGCTGCCACAACCCGGTTATTTTTCTGGCCACGTCACAGTGGTTCATCTCGCTCGACGGGGTCCGGCTAAAGCCGGACACTACACACGAAGCGGGCGCTGATCCCGATGTCGGTAGTGTCCGGCTTCAGCCGGACCATGGGTTGACGCTTCGCGAAGCGGCGATCGACGCGATCGATCACAAGGTGCGGTGGATCCCGTCGTGGGGCCACGATCGTATGTACAACATGGTCGCCAACCGGCCGGACTGGTGCATTTCGCGCCAGCGGGTGTGGGGCGTGCCGATTCCAGCTGTGGACTGTACGAAATGCGGCGAGGCGCTCACGTCGCCGGCGCTGGTCGAAAAGACCGCGGCGGTGTTCGATCAATACGGCGCCGACGCATGGTACGAGCGGCCGACCGAAGAGTTCCTGCCCGACGGGCTGACCTGCCCGTCCTGCGGAGGCACCAGCTTCGAGCGCGAGATGAACATCCTCGATGTCTGGTTCGACTCCGGATCGAGCCACGAAGCGGTGCTGTCGGTCAGCCCCGATCTGACGTGGCCGGCCGACATCTACCTCGAGGGGAGCGATCAGCATCGCGGCTGGTTCCAGAGCTCCCTGCTGGTCGGCCTGGGCACGCGCGGCCGTCCGCCGTTCAAGCAGATCCTCACGCACGGCTTCCTGATCGACGTCGACGGCAAGAAGATGTCGAAGTCGATCGGCAACACCATCCTGCCGCAGGACGTGATCAAGGAGAGCGGCGCCGACATCATCCGTCTGTGGACCGCGATGAGCGACTACCGCGAGGAGATCCGCGTCGGCAAGGAAATCCTCGCGCGCGTCTCCGAGGCGTACCGCAAGCTGCGGAACACACTGCGCTATCTGCTCGGCAACCTGTACGACTTCGATCCGGCGAAGAACATGGTGCCGCTGGCCGAGATGGAAGAGGTCGATCGCTACATCCTCGCGCGCTACGCCGAGGTGGCGAAGCGCGCGCTCGCGGCCTACGAGGAGTACGAGTACGGGCCGATCTCCCAGGCGTTGACGCAGTTCGCGACCGTGGACCTGAGCTCGTTCTACAACGACATCTCGAAGGACGGCCTCTACACGCTGGCCGCAGGATCCCGCGAGCGACGGTCGGCGCAGACGGCGCTGTACGTGATGGCCGACGGGCTTACCCGCCTGCTCGCGCCGATCTTGTCGTTCACCGCCGACGAACTCTGGCGCCACGTACCCGGACAGCGCGAAGAGTCGGTGCACATGGCGCTGTTTCCCACCGTCGAGAGCCTCGACGCGCTTGACGACCCGGCGCTTGTCGAGCGCTGGGACGCTCTCGTCGCGCTGCGCGAGCAGGTCCTGGCGCAGATCGAGCCGCTCCGCAAGAGCAAGCAGATTGGCAGCTCGCTGCAGGCGAAGGTCATCGTGTCGGCAACCGCCAGGGAGCTGCCGCTGCTCGAGCAGTATGCGAAGCAGCTGCCGATGCTCTTCATCGTGTCCGAGGTGAACATCCGGCCGGCGCCCACCGATGTCGAGGCCGCAGGCGAGGCGATGCCGCGTGTGACGATCGAGCGCGCCTCCGGCGTGAAATGCGAGCGCTGCTGGCGAATCGTGCCGGCCGTGTCCAGCGAGCCGGCATCCGCCGGCCTGTGCGATCGGTGTCTCGATGCGCTTGCCTGGACGGCCAATGGATAACGCGCTCGAGGAGCTCGCCGGCAATCAGGACGCGGCGGCACCGCCGCCGCAACGCCTGCTCGAGTTCGTGCTGCCGATGGTCATCGTCGCCATCGACCAGGCCACCAAAGCGATGGTCCGCGCCTCGGTCCCGGTGCACGACAGCGTGATCGTGATCCCGGGCTTTTTCAACATCACGCACGCGCTGAACAGCGGTGCGGCCTTCGGGATTCTCGACGGCGCCGATTTCCCGTTCAAGACGGCGATCATCGCGGTGATCGCGACCGCGGCGCTCATCGGCGTCGGCATGTACGCGGCGAGCCTGTCGCACCATCAGCTCGTGGCGCGCATCGGCCTCGCGCTCATTGTCGGCGGCGCGGCCGGCAACCTCATCGACCGGGTACTGGCCGGATCGGTCGTCGACTTCGCCGACTTCTACTGGCGGTCGTACCATTTCTGGGCGTTCAACGTCGCCGACTCGGCGATTTCCATCGGCGTCACCATGCTGATTCTCGATATGCTCACGACAGGACCGCATGTATCCAAGACTGTTTGAGCTCGGACCGATCACGATCTACACGTACGGCGTGCTGCTGGCAGCCGCCTATCTCTTCGGCCTCAAGCTGGCGATGAACCGGGCGAAGGCGCGCGGCCTCGATGCGAATCGCGTGCTCGATCTCGGCATCTACATCATCATCAGCGCGCTGATTGGCGCGAAGCTGCTGCTGTTGATCACCGACTTCCGGGCGTTCACCGCCAACCCGCGCGAGCTCCTCACGCTCGCCCGCTCCGGCGGCGTCTTCTACGGCGGCCTGATCCTCGCCGTCGTCGTCGCGCTGTGGTACATCCGGAAGGTCGGTTTGCCGCTGTGGACGACGACGGACGTGTTCGCGCCGGGGATCGCGCTCGGCCATGTCGTGGGCCGCTTTGGCTGCCTGTTCGCCGGCTGCTGCTACGGCAAGCCGTTGCCGCAGCCGCACTGGTGGACGGTCACGTTCACCGATCCGTTCGCGGCGGCCAACGTCGGCACGCCACTCAACGTCCCGCTGTACCCGACCCAGCTCTACGAGGCGGGCGCGGAGCTGCTGATTCTCGTGGTGCTGCTGGCGACGGAACGAAAGGGACGCGGGTTCGCGGGACGGACATTCTGGCTCTACATGCTGCTCTACGCGATCTCGCGCTTCATCATCGAGTTCTATCGCGGCGACGAGCGGGGCACCGTCGGGATGTTCTCGACGTCGCAGTTCATCTCCATCGTGCTCGCACCGCTGGCGATCATCATGCTCGTCTATCTCTCGCGGGTCATCGTGCCCGAGCCGAAGCGCGCGCGAAAGGCCGCGTAGGAGGACACCGAGATGACGAGAGGACACAGAGAGAATCTGCCACGGAGACACAAAGGCACAGAGCAAGGATTGTTCTCCGTGTCTCTGTGTCTCTGCGGCTAGGGCCCTTGCAGACCATCACCGTCCCTGCTGACGCCGAGGATCTCCGGCTCGATCGGTTTCTGGTCTCCGTCCTCGCCCTCTCGCGATCGCAGATCCAGCGGCTGATCAAGGACGGCTGCGTGCTCGTGGCTGGCCGGACGGCGAAGTCCAATCAGGCGGTCAAGCCGGGACAGGCGATCGCAATCGACGTCCCGGAGCTGATCGATCCAGCGCCGCAGCCCGAGGCGCTTGCGCTCCCGATCGTCTACCAGGACCGCGATCTGATCGTCGTCGACAAGCCCGCGGGAATGGTGGTGCACCCGGCCGCCGGCCATGCGAGTGGCACGCTCGTCAATGCCCTCCTTCACCATGTCGACGATCTCAGCGGCATCGGCGGCGAGAAGCGTCCCGGCATCGTCCATCGTCTGGACAAGGGCACGTCGGGGCTGATGGTCGTGGCCAAACACGACAAGGCGCATGAAGAGCTGTCGCGCCAGTTCGCGGAGCGCGAAGTCGAGAAGGAGTATCTCGCGCTGGTCTGGGGTGAGGTGATGGCGGGACGCCGCATCGACACGCCGATCGGGCGCGATCCCAACAACCGGAAGAAGATGTCGTCGGAGTCGGCGCGGCTGCGCCGGACCCGCGCGGCGGTCACACGCATCGTGCGCGCGGAACACTTCGGCCGGATGCTGACCATGACGCAGGTCGCGATTCACACCGGGCGCACGCACCAGATCCGCGTGCACCTCAGCGCCATTGGCCACCCGATCGTCGGCGACGCGCTGTACGGCGGCGTGCACCGGCGCGTGCCGGGGGATCTGCGCGCGGTCACGCATCTCGATCGGCCGTTCCTGCACGCCGCGCACCTGGTCTTTCAGCACCCGGAAGACGGACGCAAGATGGACTTCGTCAGCGCGTTGCCAGAGGATCTGCAGAAGGTGCTCGACGAGCTGCGCGAGAAATTCGACCCTGCGCTCCACGGCGATCCCTAGGAAGTGCAAAATGCAAATTGCAGATTGCAAATTGTTATGACCACAGTTTTCAAAGGTCGCGTGTTCTCGGTCGAGACCGGCAAGCGGCGCTTCCCCAACGGTCAGGAGCACGAGGTCGAGATCGTCAGGCACGCCGCGTCGGTCGTGTTGATCCCGGTCCAGGACGACGGCCGCGTGGTGATCGTCAGGCAATACCGGGCGCCGCTGGATCGCGAGACGTGGGAGTTTCCCGCAGGACGGTTGAACGATGGGGAGTCGGCGGAAGCTGCCGCACGCCGCGAGTGCGAGGAAGAGATTGGCTACAACCCATACCAGGTTCAGCGCCTGTGCGAGCTGTACCCCGCGCCGGGATTCTGCGATGAAGCGCTGATTTTCTTTCGCGCGTGGGATCTGCGTCCGCCGGCCGCGGACTCGCCGCACAAGCCGGACGAGGACGAGGACATCACGACGCGGACGGTCACGATCGCCGAAGCGCGTGCGATGCTCGCGCGCGGCGAGATCGAGGATCTGAAGACGGCCTACGCGCTGACGCTGATCTGAAGGACGCGCAGGGCCACGGTCCGGCTAAAGCCGGACACTACCGAAACATGGGCGACGGCGCAGCCCTTCAGGGCTGCGAGGCCAGCGCCGCCTCTTCGATCGTCGCGCTATGGATCGCGACGGTGTCCTCGACGCGTCGCGCGTAGCCGCCAGCCAGCGTAATCACGAGCGGGACGCCGGCCTTGCGCACCGAGTCGATGACAAGGCGATCGCGCTGGCGCATGCCGTCTTTCGTCAGCCGCAGACCGCCGAGCTGATCGTCCTCATACGGATCCGCGCCGGCGAGGTAGAACACGCACTGGGGTGCGTGGGCCATCACGTTGGGCAGCGCGCGTTCGAGCTCCCGCAGGAAGGTTGCGTCGTGGGCGCCGTCTGGCAGCCCGATGTCCAGCGTTCCGCGCGGCTTCCACATCGGATAGTTGTGCTGCTGATGCATCGAGAAACTGAAGACCCGCGGATCGGCCTCGAACGTGAACGCGGTGCCGTTGCCGTGATGCACGTCGAGATCGACGATGGCAATCCGTTCCAGCCCGTGCGCCTGCAGCACTCGGACGGCGACGGCGACATCGTTGAACGGACAGAAGCCTTCGCCGTGATTCGGGAAGGCGTGGTGTAAACCGCCTCCGATATGACACACGACATTCAACGCAGAACTCGCCGAACCCGCAGAAGTTGTTTTGAACGCAGAGCTCGCAGAGATCGCAGACATCGTTTGGTTCTGCGGACTCTGCGGACTCTGCGTTCCAAGACAGGCGACCAGACCGGCTTGGATCGTTCCGCCGACCATCAGCCGGAAGCCCTCGACCATCTCCGTCGACCACGGCAGTTCCAGCTGCGCGGTGTCTTCCGGCGACACCGTGCCCTCGCGCATC
>Ga0310810_10009410_pt1 | contig 11303 bp, 10 predicted proteins | sample NCmetagenome_FD_207641 | JGI IMG/M metagenome (GOLD analysis project Ga0310810, IMG submission 207641) | Soil microbial communities from experimental microcosm in Duke University, North Carolina, United States - NC | ecosystem: Engineered > Artificial ecosystem > Soil microcosm > Unclassified ... | reverse complement strand
TGATCGCACGAACCCCCGGGCAAAGACCTGATCGGGCAGCTTGGCAAAATTCCCCTCTTCGAGGGCCTTCACGAAATCCGTTCGGATTCTCGTCTTGGAGGCCACCTCGTCGACGGTCAAACCTTTCGTTTCCCTCACCTGCTTGAAGAAATCTCCGATGGAATCCATGCCTCTCTCTTTACGGCTTCAGCCGTGCCAGAATCTCCTTGGCCTCCGCAGCTTGCGGGCCGGTTTTGTCCAAGGTCGTCACTTTGATCAGCGCCTCTTTGGCCCGCCGTTCGAATCCCAGCTTGTGATACACCTTCCCGAGCTCCAACTGCAGCATCGCCGGCGGCACATTCGGAGGGTTAACGGCAAGCGCATCTTCCAGCGCTTCCATTGCGGACTGATAGTCACCCTCGTGCGCCAAGGCCTTCCCCAGTTGATAACGCGCCAGGTCGGGGGTGCTGTAGAGCGGGTTGTTCAGCGCCTGACGGTACTCGGCGATCGCCTCCTTCCAACGCTCCTGATAGGCCAGGACTTGGCCGAGATAGGTATGGGCTTCAGAATAGTGTTCATCGATCTTGATGGCCGCGCGAAATTCAGCTTCTGCCTGTGAGAGCTTTCCCTGGTAGACCAGAATATGACCTAAGCCGTATCGCGCTTCCTTGTTTTCAGGGTCGATCTGTACCGCCTTTTGGAAGGACACATACGCCTTCTGCCGGTCACGCTCCATGTTCGCCATGCCTTCTTGGTAATAGCCTTTGGATTTCTGCTTCGTTTCCTCCGAAGTGGCGCAGGCGCCGAGCAGGCACGCGAACAGTGCAGTCAAGGCGACGATCCGACCGCCTGGAGGCAGGTGTGACGGTGATTGGTTCACGGAAGGTCCTCAAAATGGGTGAGGCGCCTAAACGCTCGAAAACGATCCTGGATCTCTTTGTAATCCAGGACTCGCAAACGGTCAAGACTAAAGGATTCTACGGTAAAGGAGGCCATGACGCTACCGAAGATAATTGCCTGTTTGAACGAGTCGACCGAGCGGTTTCCTGTCGCCGCCAGATAGCCGAGAAAGCCGCCGGCAAACGTGTCACCTGCGCCCGTCGGATCGCGGACGTCCTCCAGCGGAAAAGCCGGAGCTCCGAATACCTGACTCCCGCTGAACATGAGCACGCCATACTCGCCTCGTTTGATAATGAGATGCTTAGGCCCTCGCGCGAGAACGGTCGCGGCCACTTTCACCAGATTCGAATCCCCACCGAGCGCCCTGGCCTCTCCATCGTTAATGATGAGAATGTCGATCTTTTCCAGCACGCGCCAGAGAGCCTCGGGCTTGCCGTTGATCCAGAAATTCATCGTATCGCAGGCAACCAAGGGAGGGCGAGGGAGTTTGTTCAGCACGTCGAGCTGTAGCTCGGGATCGATGTTGCCGAGAAACAAGACCTCAGGCGCGCGATAGGACTCGGGGATCTTGGGACGGAACGTTTCGAACACATTCAGCTTCGTATCAAGCGTCTGCGCTTCATTGAGCTGATGACTATATGCGCCTCTCCACCGGAACGTCGCCCCCGGACGTCGCTCAAGACCGGTCAAGTCGATGTTCCGGCTCTTGAGAAAGGCGAGATGTTGAGACGGAAAATCCTCTCCGACCACCGCGATCAGATCAACGGTCGTGAAGTAACTCGCTGAAGCGGAAAAGTAGGTGGCTGAGCCGCCGAGCACCTCACTGGCTTCCCCGAATGGAGTCTTCACCGTATCCAATGCGACAGAGCCGACCACCAGCAGTTTGCCCATGATTCACCGCTTTCCTTTCCAAGAGGGGAGCACCCGATCCGTCAACAATGCCAGTTTGCGCCGAATGCGCGGGGGGATCGTGTTCGGCGCCGTGACGATCGCATGTTCCAGCGCCTGTTGGCACGTGCAGGTTGAGACGGATGCGGCGGATTTCACAGAGGCGCGCAACAGCCGCTTGGCCAGCGCCACATTGTCACACAGCGTCGCGAGGATCGCTCCAACCGTGACCGGTTCTTCGCTCTCATGCCAGCAGTCAAAATCGGTGACCAGGGCAACGGTCGCATAGCAGAGCTCCGCTTCGCGGGCGAGTTTGGCCTCTGGCAGATTCGTCATGCCGATGACGCTCACCCCCCATTGACGATAGAGATGCGACTCGGCTTTCGTCGAGAACTGGGGACCTTCCATGCAGAGATAGGTGCCGCCCTGATGCACGGTGGCGCCGACTGCACGGCCTGCCGCGAGCAATGACGCGGCGAGCGACCCGCAGATGGGCTCGCTGAACGCCACATGAGCCACGACGCCGCCTTCAAAGAAGGTGGAGATCCGTCGCTTCGTCAGATCGATGAATTGATCCGGCAACACCACATGGCCGGGTTTCATGGGTTCCTTCATGCTGCCCACCGCGCTCACCGAAATAATCCGGCGCACGCCGATCGCCTTCAACGCATAAATATTCGCACGGTAATTGATCTCAGAGGGATTGAACCGGTGTCCTATGCCGTGTCGGGAGAGAAAGGCCACGTGAATGCCGTCGAGTTCGCCGATCACCAGGGGACTCGAGGGCGGCCCGAACGGCGTCGACACCGTCACCCGCTTGATTTGGTGCAGCCCGTCGATCTCATACAGCCCGCTTCCGCCAATGAGACCGATATCCGCCCGAGCGGCTTGTCTTCGCCTGGCCATCACGTTCCCGTCTCCTCACCGCCCTCCGGTCCTCGCTCTTCATTCGGATCGAGTGACGAGAGAAAGGGATTAATCAGCCACATTGCGCGAGCCACCGTGTGCTCAAGCGGCTCGGATTCGTGGATCATCAGCCAGGTCGTCCCGGGTTCCCGCCTGAACCAGGTCATCTGGCGCTTTGCAAATCGTCTGGTGTCGCGTTTGAACAGCCTCACCATCGTTTCGCGGTCGCATTCACCGGCCAAAAACGCCGCCACATGTCGATAACCCAACCCTGTCATGGCCGGACTCTCCCGTCGAACGCCCCGCTCGAGCAGGGCTCGAGTCTCCTCGACGAGTCCGTTGGCGAGCTGCCAGTCAATGCGCTCCTCGATGCGCCGATACAAATGCGGCCGTTCCCGATTGAGGCCGATGACTAAGGCCGAAAACGGCCGCTCGATGAAACCATGTCCGGCCTGGAATGCGGACATCGGGACTCCGGAGAGATGATGGACTTCCAAGGCTCGAATCACTTTCGACGCATCACGAGGATGAAGCTTCGCTGCCGTGACGGGATCAGCCGCCGCCAGGCGCGCATGCAAGCCATCAAGCCCTTGCTCACGGGCTTCTTCACACAATCGTGCCCGCACGTTCGGATCGCTCGGGGGCGCATCGCACAACCCCTGTAACAGAACCCGGACATACAGGCCAGTCCCGCCGACGACCAGCGGTAACCGCCGACGTTCATAGAGCCCCTCAATGAGCTGTCTCGCATCGCGCCGAAACAGACCGGCATTGAACGGCTCGCCGGGGTCGACCAGGTCAATGAGGTGATGGTTGACACCGTCGCGGCTGTCAACCGAGGGTTTGTCGGTGCCGACATCCATTCCGCGATAGACCTGGCGCGAATCGGCGGTGACGATGTCGCCGTCGAGCCGCTTGGCGATCTCAACTGCCACTCGGCTTTTCCCCACGGCGGTCGGCCCGAGTATGACCACCAGCGGTTTCCGGCGGATTTGTTCCTCGGAGAGTGAAGCCATTGTGGGCAGAGGACAGGTCGTCACGACCAACCGGTGCGGCCGAACAGTTTGTCGAGTTCTCCGGAAGAAAGACGAAATGCCGTGCGCCTTCCATGGGGGCAGGTCGTCATCAACCCTTCGTTCACCCAGTCACGAACGAGCTGTTCGATTTCCGGGAGCGCCATCGAACGGCCGGCTTGCACTGCGCTCTTGCATGCCACAGTGGCGAGAACCGACTGGCCCCGCGCCTCCAAGGACGAGGTGGTCGCCCATTGCACCATGTCTTCAATCAACTCGCGAACGAGCGAGGCACCGTCTATTGGCCCGAGTCCGGCCGGCACGCCTCTGAGGAGCATCGCGGACGGCCCGAACGCCTCAAGAAGGAGCCCAACGTGTTCCAATTCCGCAAGGTAATTCCTCATGAGGGTCATCTGTGCGGCGGTCAATTCAATCGGTTCCGGAATGAGCAGCGGTTGGATCACCATCTCACGCTGGGTCCACATGCGCCACAGGCGTTGGAAGAGCACCCGCTCATGAGCCGTATGCTGATCGATCACGTGCAATTCACGCCCGACCTGCGCCACGAGATACGTGTCGAGCACCTGTCCGAAGGGGACGATGGCCACTTCCTGCGTCTTCGCATAAGGAGCCGCCGGTTCGCTCACGAACAGCGGCTGGGTGCTGGACGAAACGCTCGAACAGGGCTCGGTTACGGGAACCGGTTCCCGATGGAGGGTGTCGGCCGACAAATCACGTCCCGGCTCGGATCTGAAAGATTCTGATGCGGCGCCCGTGTCAGTGAGACCGATGCCCAACACGAGCTTGCGTTCTACACCGCTGAATGCATGGCGCACCGTTTGACGCACGAAGCGATGAATCGCATCCTGTTCGGCGAACCGGACTTCCCGTTTCGCCGGATGCACGTTGACGTCGATGCGGTCGGGATCGATGTCTAAAAACAGGACATACGTGGGATGGTGCCCTTTAGGGAGCAGCGCCCCATACCCGTCGACCATCGCGTGGAGAACGGTGGCATTCCTGACAGGACGACGATTCACGAACAGGTCCTGGGGCGTCCTCGTCGCACGCGCGTGGAGCGGATCGACCATAAGGCCGCTGAGCGTACAGCCGGCCATCCGTCCGCGGCATTCGATGGTTCGGTCCAAAAACGCCCGCTGGTAGACCTGGAGGATGCGCCCGTGGTCGGCCGTTACCCCGGGATAGTTTACAATCTCCTGGCCATTGTGGGTCAGCCGGAAATGAACATACGGCCACGCCAGTGCCGCCTGTTGCACGACGGCGGTGATGTGGGAGAACTCGGTCGGAACAGACTTCAGAAATTTTTTTCGCGCAGGCTGATTGTAGAAAATCTCCGCCACCTCGATTCTCGTCCCTGTCACCAGCGGAGCGTCGGTGATTGCCTCAGGCACACCACCGGTTAAGGACAGCTGCGTTCCGACGGCATCCTCTCTTGTGGCGGTCACAACCCGCACGTGCGACACGGCGGCGACGCTTGGCAGCGCCTCGCCGCGGAACCCCATGGTAGTAATGGAAGTGAGTTCCTCGTCCGAACGGAGTTTGCTGGTCGCATGACGCTCGAAGGCAAGGAGAAGATCGGCGCGCCGGATGCCTTCGCCGTCGTCGGTGACACGGATGAGCGCGCGGCCCCCATCCTTGATGTCCACCGCAATATGCCGGCTGCCCGCGTCGAGGCTGTTTTCAACGAGCTCTTTGACAACCGCCGCCGGGCGTTCGATCACTTCGCCTGCGGCAATCCGGCTCACCACCTCGCCGGGAAGCACTTGGATCGTAGCCGAGCAACGTGCAGCGGGCACCGAATTACGCTCCCCACGCCCAGGTCATCATCGAATCTCGGCGAGTTTGATTTTTGCCAGCTTGGCTTCGTCGGAGGTGGGAAACTCTTCGAGAACCCGCTTTAAATTCTTCTTGGACTTGACGAGGTCGCCAGACTCCGCCGCCGCCAGCCCCAATTTATAGAGCGCCGCCGGCACCTTTTCGTTACCGGGAAATTCCGTCGAGACATATTCGAATGACTGCATCGCCCGCGCATAATCCTTCTGCTGGTAGTACGATTCGCCAAGCCAGTAGTGGGCGTTTGGCGTCAGGGAGGTGCCGGGAAAATCCTTGACGAACCGCTGAAAGCCGGACACCGCCAGGTCGTATTTGCCGTTCAAGTAGTCGTTGTACGAAAGATTGAAGGCAGAAGTCGGCGTAATCGCGGGAACATTGGGAACGATGGAGTCGGCTGATCCGGGCCTTTGAGGCTTGGCCGGCTTTGCGGGATCGGTCGCCATTGAATCCAGTTTCGGCGCCGCGGAGGTCAGAAGCGTCTCGTCCAGCTTGGCCAACCGGGCCTCGAGTTTCTGCAGCCGGCCATTGAGATCGTCGAACTTTCCCTTGGAAGGCTCACCGTCTTTGACGCGCTCGAGCGTATCCATGCGACGCTGCAGTGCGTCCAGCCGTTTTTGATCCTGATCCTGGGACTTGGACACGGTCGAGAGATGATCGCGCAGCTCGACGAAGTCCGCGTGCTTGGCGCATCCGGCGACAAGGGCGATGCTTAGCGCGGTCACGAGTCCCAATCCAAGGCTGAACAGGCCTCCTCGCACCTTATCGTAGCTCCTTCATCTGATTCAGTTTGTCGTAGGCCTTTCCGGCCTCAGGGCTCTTGGGGTAGAGGGTGACCACCTGTTTGAACGCCGACGACGCCCGCTTCTTGTCCTTCAGTGCGAGATACGCAAAGCCCTTCTTGAGAATCGCAGCCGGCACCTTTTCGCTCTGGGGATAATCCAACTCCACACGGTCATACGAATCGATGGCCTGCTTGTAGTCCTTTTTACCGTAATGGGATTCCCCAAGCCAATAGCGGGCATTGGGGGCCAGATCAGAATTGGGGTACTCCGTCAAAAACGCCGAGAATCCCTCGCGCGACCCCTCCAGATTGCCTTCCTTGAAGTAGGCAAGGATGCGCTCGTATTCCGCCCTGTCGGAGCGTTCGACCGGCCGGACCGCGGCGACTTGGACGGGCTCCGGCAATTCATCCGTCGCCACGGCGCGCTCCGCTGTAGGAGTGGCCGCTTCCGATTCCTGACGGACAACGGGAGCCGATTCCTGACGGGCGGACGCCGCGGGTTCCGGCGGGGTAGCCGCTTCCGCGGGTGCGGTCAATGAAGACCGTGGCGTGGACTTGGTGGTGGTCTGCGGCTGACGTTGGCCGCCCTTCGGGTTTGCGCTTCGCACGTGGACTTCTTGCGCCACGTGATCCACGTTCTTGACAATGCCGTCGACGCGGCGTTCTTGGTCCGTGATGCGAGCATCGAGGCGCGACACATTCTTGTTGACCTCGGCCATCTGTTCATCGACGCGGGCGGCAAGCTTCTGGGCGACGCCGGAGACGCTCTTGTTCACCTCGCTCAAATGCCCCGACATTGTTTTGGTCGTCTCATTGATGTGAGCGGTGGAGGCCTTTGTATCGGCGTCAATCTTCACCGCCAAGGCTTTGTTCGCCTGTTCCTCCTGACTGATGCGTTCGCCCATCGTCGTCAAGGAATCGCGAAATCCCGTTAAGGCTTGGTTGAATTGCGTGAACTTGGCCGACAGCTGTTCCGTGCGGACCTGCGAATCGGTCACCGCTTTGCGTTGTTCATCGAATTTGACGTCCAGGCTCTTGGCGAATGCCGCATTGGTTTTCTGCACGGCATCGATGATTTCCTTTCGCAAACCCTCCATTTGACGGTTGACATCATCGAGGCGCGCATTCACATCCGTGCGCAGTTGGTCACGGTCCGCCCTGTTCTTGACGTCCTGGGCATTGAGGCTCTCGCGCACCTGCGTATAGCGGTTGGCGCTTTCCGCGTCCAACTTCGACGACAGCTGTTCCAGCTTCTTGGTCTGCTGCTCAAGCACCTGCGAGCGCTGCCGGAGATCGTCCTGCGCCCGCTGGATCTCTTGCGCTTGGTGTTGCGCCCGTTCGAGCTCGCCGCGCAGCTTAGGTAGCTCCTGATTCTTCAACTCTTCGAGTTCTTGCCGCTGTTGGGCCCCCCGCTGAGCCAACGCATCGTTGGATTCCTTGAACCGACGCTCTGCGCTCTTCAAATCAGCTTGTTGGGCGACGCAACCGCTCAACAAGCTGGCCGACAGCACACACACGAGAGTGCCGACGCTCCGCATATGCCACACGATAGTCATGGTACAACCACCCTTGTTACGTCTTACTTGCCCGTCTTCACGACCAGATGACCCCGACGGTTCTGCTGATAACAGGATTCACCGTGCTCGAGACAGGACGGGCGCTCTTTGCCATAAGAAACCACAGACAACCGGTTGGCGCCGATGCCCAGTTCCACGAGGTAATTGCGCACGGCCTTGGCGCGCTTCTCACCCAACACCAGATTGTAAGCCGTGGTGCCACGCTCGTCGCAATGACCTTCGACTTTCACCTGAGCGCTCGGATTGGACCTCATCCAGTCGGCGTCACGGTTCAGCGCCTGCCGTTGATCGTCCGAAATCGTCGAGCTATCGTAGCCGAAAAACACATCTCGCAGCCCGGCCGCAACCGAGGCCGTTTGCTCAGCGCGAATCTCATCCATTTGGCGAGCCGCCGTCTCGGAGGTATCGGCCTTGGCTAACAAGGAGCCAGCACCCACGCCTGAGCCGCCTGGGCCTGCCCCGAGACTATTGCCGACGCGCTCTTCGGAAGGATCCTTGTCCAAACCGCGAAGACCGGAGCCTCCGCCCGACTGCATGCTGGTATCCGGAAAATTGCCGACCCCGCTCTTGCTGCCTTCCGTGCTCTCACTCTTCGCGGTTTTACCTTGCTGCGACGATTGGGTGTCGCCGCCGGATTGCACCGACTTTTTCGAACAACCCGATACGCCCAGAAAGGCGACGCTGGCGACGAGCGCCATCGCGATTCTCAAAGATGTTATGCCCATGGAGGTCTCCTCTCTCTTAAATTGTGTCAGAACTTATCTGTAGCCGATGGTGCGGTTAAGACGCGGGAGACCACGTCGGAGCACTGTTGTGGGTCCCCTCAAACGTCAGCCGCTCAAGGTCCTTTCCGTCCGCATCGATCATGTAAATGTGGCTTTTTCCGTCCGCCGTCGAACTGAACACGAGATGACGACCATCCGGAGACCAGGAAGGTGAGTCATCGATACCACCCCCTGTAGTCAATTGCATACGCTTTTGCCCGTCCGGGCTGATGAGGCACAATTTATATTCTTTACGAGGCGTCCGGCAGACATAGACAATCCAGTTTCCTCTGGGAGACCAGGCAGGAGCGGCGTTGTAATCGCCCTCGAATGTCAAACGGCGCACATTGGAGCCGTCGGAACTCATGAGAAAGACCTGAGGCCCACCACCGCGGTCCGATACAAAAGCAAGTTCTCTACCAGTCGGAGACCAGGTGGGCGAGAGCTCCCCCGCTGGATTGGTGGTCAGGCGCTGAACGGCTTTGGTTCTGGTATCCAGACGGTACAGCTCCGAGTTTCCCTCATGACTGGATGCGAAGGCCAGGAAGTTTCCATCCGGCGAAAGGGCCGGAGTGATGTTGAGTCCTCCGTAGGACACCAGCGTCCAGCGCTTGCCCGTTGCCAGTTCAATCATATCGATGTCTTGCGTATTCCGATCGCGGTAGGCGGTGAATACCAGAAACCGGCGGTCGGGCGACCAGCGCGGCATGAGATTCAGGAATCCGTCGGCCGTTAACTGCCGGGCATCGTACCCATCGTAATCCATGACAAACAGTTCGCGAGCCGCTCCATGGGCTGACACATAGGCGATTTTCGTCCTCGCGATCCCAGGCTCGCCGGTATAGCGAAATACGAGCTCGTCGGCAAATCGGTGGGCCATCAGACGGACCACCGATGGGGAGCCGGCGTACCGCTTTCCACCAACCACTTCGTCGCTCCCGCTGTCATACACGAAGCCTTCCATATTGACGTCGTCTTCTTTCTCGCCTTTCTTCAGGCCGGCCTTTCCCCACACCAATACCGACACACCGTTTTCTGCCGCCTGTTTGAAGATGGCCTTCGATCCGTTTGCGGCGCCGTTGCCGACGTCACGCACTTTGATCCCCAGGCTTGGAAGGTCCATCAGCTCGAAGACCAGGGAGCGCTTGACGTCTTTCTTCAACACTTCTTCCAGACGTCCCCCGAGCCAATCAGGTCCCCCGTTGTTTTCGATGCTGATGACACCCAGCGGAATTTTTTGAAAGTCAGGTCGCGTCGCTTCCAAAAAGACATCCGCCGCACCGACGACTCCTGCCAGCGCGCACAGGCCGCAAAGGATCACACCGATGAATGTCCGTTGGTTCATCCCACGCTCTCCCCGACTCGAAAAACCATTTCCACGTCCTGATACGCCTCATTCATATCCACTGGAAACACGGGAAACTGCCGCGGCTTGAGAATGGCCCGTTTCCCGGCGTCGTCGAAATAACTGTTGCCCGACGTCTGTTGCACCACGACCTCTTTGACTGTCCCGTTTCGATAAAATCGAAATCGAATCACTGCACTGTAAGCCGTGCCCGTGACGTCGATTGGAGGCGGCTCCCAATTGCTCTTGATAATCGCTTCGACGCGTCCCCAAAACGGGTTCGTGCCGGAGGCACCGGAGGTTTTCAGTTGGGTTTGAGGCGCCTTCACCTGAGGGATGGCCGCCTCCTGTGGAGGGGTCGGCTTGACTGGAGCCTCTCTGACTTCTTTGGGAATATCGAGTTTCGCGGCTGGCTTGTATTCCTTGACCTTCTTGAGCTCTTCCTCGAGCTCGCGATCCAATTCTTCACTGAGGGAAGTCCGCTGCGGCGTTTTAGTCACTTGGTGCAGGTCGGGCGCATCGGGAATACGGGGAAGTTCGGGCACCTGCACTTTCACCGGCGTCTGCGCTCGCGGCTGCGCCACGGTCTTGGCCGGCGTGAGTTCTCCAAATTTCGGTGCGTCGGGCGGAAGCTCGAGGTCTTTCAGAATATCCCTGGCGACGCTCGGCCGCGCGGGGACTGAAACAGGCGTTGGCGCCGGCGTTCTAAGCGGAACAGCGGCCGCGCGAACTGGCACAGGGACAGGATCGGGAGACGGCTTGGTCTCTAGCCGCTTGACAGGGTCGGTTGGCCGCGGCTGGTCGAGGGTTTTCAAGGGTGTGGGCAAATTGACAAGATTCACTTCGACGGCCGCCAACGGGCGCTCGCCGTGCGGCGTCAGCCGAATGCCCATGACGACCACCAACACAACGACATGGAAGGCAAGTGAAATCCAAAGCGTCCGACCCAGGCGACGGGAAAACCGATCCTGTTCATCCTGGTCGAACCAGAAAGCCGCGTACACCTGTGCGGGAGCGACCATCCCAAACCCCTCTCACGAACGACGGTGTTAACTCTTACGAGAGGGTGCGCGCGGAATCGGTGCCCCTCCGACCCGCTCCGGTCCCACCGGTTCCGTCACCATTCCGATCTTCTCGATTCCGGCTTTTTTGACCCCATCCATCACCTGGACCACGATCCCGTATGGGACGTCGCGGTCAGCCCGAAGGTAAAGGGAAACATCCGAATGCTCGTGTTTCAGATTTTTCAATTTCTGCTCCAGTTGGGCGACACCAATCGGATCCTTGTCGAGATAT
>Ga0310810_10009408_pt1 | contig 11304 bp, 11 predicted proteins | sample NCmetagenome_FD_207641 | JGI IMG/M metagenome (GOLD analysis project Ga0310810, IMG submission 207641) | Soil microbial communities from experimental microcosm in Duke University, North Carolina, United States - NC | ecosystem: Engineered > Artificial ecosystem > Soil microcosm > Unclassified ... | reverse complement strand
TGAGCGCCGCGTCGTGACCGAGGGTGTACGCCCCGAACGACTCGCCGACGTCCGCGTTCAGATCGATGCGCATGGATCCAGCGCCTGTGTATCACGAAGTCACGAAGAATCGAAAGCAGGACTGAAGTCCTGCGCTACTACAGAAGAATCGAAGGCAGGACTGAAGTCCTGCGCTACTACGGTAGTGGCGCAGGTCTTCAGACCTGCTCCGTCCTTCGTGTCTTCGTGAGGAACGGTGGTCGATGGAAGGGGCGGACGCGGACGGCGTACAAAACAAAAGGGCATCGCGTTATTGCGATGCCCCCCTGCTCCACTGGTCTGGCTCCCCCAGCAATTCACGGCGCCCTGCCGTAATCAGACCAGCGACCTGTCCCCCCAGAAGGCAAGCGGTGTACCCCGCAATTTTGCTCGAAATATTGAGGAATGCGAGTCCGGCGGCCCCGAACGACACACCACTTTCGTCATGCCTCTTACAAATCTGTAACGTAGCGGGGCAGCGTATCGGCAATTTCAGCCAGCGTCGGGTTGCGCTTATCGCGGTCGGACAGGAGGGGGTCGGTGACGGGCCACTCGATACCCAGCGTCGGGTCGTTCCACGCGACGCCGAAATCGTCTGCAGGATCGTACAGATCGCTGCATTTGTACTCCACATCGGCGGTGGCGCTGAGCACACAGAAGCCGTGCGCGAAGCCGGTCGGAATGTAGCACTGCCTGAAGTTGTCCGCGGACAGCACGACGCTGACCGATCGGCCAAAGCCTGGAGACCCCCGCCGCAGATCGACGGCCACGTCGAGAATCTCGCCGGCGAGCACGCGGATCAGCTTGGCCTGCGGCCGCCAGCGCTGCATGTGCAGGCCGCGGATCGTTCGCGCGAGCGAACGCGTGTGATTGTCCTGAACGAAGACGGCGTCAATCCCGCTGGCGCGGTACTTCTCCGCGTGGTACGACTCGACGAAAAACCCCCGGCCGTCCCGATGCACGTCGGGTTCGATGATGACGACGCCGGGAAGGCTGGAGGGAATGCACCGCACGGTCAGGCCTCGTGTTCGAGCAGCTGCAGCAAATACTGTCCGTATGTGCTCGTTTCCATCGCCCGCGCCAGCCGCGCGAGGTCGGCGGCCTGGATGTATCCCATCCGGTACGCGATCTCCTCGAGGCAGGCAACCATCAGCCCCTGTCGCTCTTCGATGGCCTGAATATAATTCCCCGCCTGGATGAGCGACTCGTGCGTACCGGTATCGAGCCACGCGATGCCGCGCGCCAGTTTTTCGACGTGCAGCTGTCCCCGCTCCAGGTAGATCCGGTTGATATCGGTAATTTCCAGCTCGCCGCGTGCTGACGGTCTGAGAGTGGCCGCCATATCGATCACCTGGTTGTCGTAAAAGTACAACCCGGTGACCGCATATACGGACTTCGGCTTCGCCGGTTTCTCTTCGAGACTGATCGCGCGTCCGCTCCGATCCAGTTCGACAACGCCGTATCGCTCGGGGTCGCGGACCTGGTAGCCGAAGACGGTGGCGCCGGTCTCGCGTGCGGCCGCGTCACGCAGGTAGTCGGAAAAATGCGCACCGTAAAAAATATTGTCGCCAAGCGCCAGGACAACCCGGTCGGCGCCGATGAAGTCGCGCCCGATGAGGAACGCCTGCGCGAGGCCCTCCGGGCGCGGCTGCGACGCGTACTCGATGCGCACGCCGAGCTCCGATCCGTCGCCGAGCAGCCGTTTGAACCCATCCTGCTCGTGCGGCGTCGTGATTATCAGGATGGCGCGCACACCGGCGAGCATCAGCGTCGACAGCGGGTAATACACCATCGGTTTGTTGTAGACCGGTATGAGCTGCTTGCTGACGGCGCGCGTCAACGGATGCAGCCGGGATCCGGTTCCGCCGGCGAGGATGATTCCTTTCAACATCAGCGACGGCTCATCACGAAGACACGAAGGCCACGAAGAGACACGAGGCCGTTTTGTACAAATGGTCTATTCGTGGACTTCGTGATCTTCGTGGCTTCGTGATTCACAGTCCTGTTTACTAGCTTCCGAGTCCCAATCGTTCGCGGCCGTACCGCCCGGCCTGGACGGCCCGGCACCAGTCACGGTGGGCGACGTACCACGCGACCGCCTCGCGAACGCCGCGCTCGAACGTGCGCGCCGGAGCCCAGCCGAGCTCACGCCGGATCTTCGTCGCGTCGATCGCGTACCGGCGATCGTGCCCCGGGCGGTCGGCGACGAACGTCTTGAGCGCGCGATAGCTGGCGTCCATGGGCTTCGCCGCGTCGAGCGCGTCGCAGATGCAATCCACGATCTCGAGATTGGTTCGCTCGTTCCCGCCGCCGATATTGTACTTCTCGCCCGGTTGCCCGCTGCGGAGCACGAGCAGCAGGCCCGCGCAATGATCGGCCACGTGCAGCCAATCGCGGACGTTCCCGCCGTCGCCGTAGATCGGCAGCGGGCGGCTGTCGAGCGCGTTCAGAATCATCAAGGGAAAGAGCTTCTCCGGGAACTGATACGGCCCGTAATTGTTCGAGCAGTTCGTAATCAAAACCGGAAGCCCGTACGTGTGAAAGTACGACCGGACGAGGTGATCGGCTGCCGCTTTGCTCGCGGCGTACGGCGAGTTAGGCGCGTACGGCGTCTCTTCGCTGAACAGGCCCGTCGGCCCGAGCGATCCGTAGACTTCGTCGGTCGACACATGAAGAAATCTGAACCGTTGGCGCTCGGCCGCGCCGAGGGCGGCGAGATATCGCCGCGCCGTTTCCAGCAGCGTAAACGTCCCGACGATGTTCGTCTCGATGAAGGCCCGCGGGCTGTCGATCGACCGATCGACGTGGGTTTCGGCCGCAAGATTGAGGACGGCGTCGGGACGTTCCTCGGCGAACACGCGGTCCATCGCGTCCGCGTCCGCGATATCGGCGCGCACAAACGTCACGCGGGAATCCGTCAGTGCCTGCTCCAGATTGAGCAGGCTGCCGGCGTACGTCAGCTTGTCGACGACGACGAGGCGATGGGAGGTTTCGGCGAGCGCGTAGTGGACAAGATTGGAACCAATGAAACCGGCTCCGCCCGTGATCAGGAGCGTGGACAAATCACACCGCCGCACCCTCGGGATATTGCAGCGCCAGCCGCAGCTCCTTTGCCAGCGAATCGACCGTCGTCGCGCCGCGCTTCCAGGCGCCCTCGGTCTCGAACCGCACGTCGCCGATCCGGCGCCCCCACGGCCCGATTGCGCGGCCGATCGCGCGGAAATCGGATCGATCCGCGTGCTCCTGATCGAGGCGCCGGATCACGTCGGGCGCCACGCGGATGAAGGCGCGGAGCGCCGACGCCGATTTGATGCTGTACTTCCTGCCGTTCCAGGCGCCGCCGAAAACGAGCGCGATCTGTTTGAAGTAGTTGACGAAGAATTTCCGCGCTTCCTCGTGCATGTCGCCGGACCGGCGGCCGCTGAAGACCTCGGCGGCAAACAGCTTCTTGAGCTCCTGCGCGAGCGGCGCCTGCGCCACGCGGCCCCGCCCCACGCCGAGCAGCTTGATTTCATCGTAGAGCGGCGAATCTTCGCGATCGTTGAGCGCACGCACGACGTCGTGCGCCGTCGCGAGGTTTTCGTCGCGATACAGCTGGCGGCCCGAAAGACTGACCAGGTGCGACGCGTTCAACCGCGTGTGTTTTGCATTGATCGTGACGAACATCTGCACGACGTGATCCTCGGGCAGACGGTCGAAGATGATCGCCGGCACCGTGAAGTCTTCGCCCTGAAAGCGGTCGATGTCCGCATGCAGCGCCAGGAGCCGGTGCTGTCCGTCGATCGCCCGGAGGATCCCTTCGCGTTCGGGCACCTTCAGAATTCCCACACGCGCATCGTCGCTCGCCGGCTGGAAGGAGAGCTTCTCGTCGCAGGAGATGATGACGGCGCCGGGAATCGACGGGAGATCGCGCGCCTGCCGGCACTGTTCGTAATACTGAACGAGCTCGTCGATCTTTTTCCGGATAATCTGGCGCTGATAGGCCTTCTCGTTCGATGCGATGCGGCGCTCGAGCAGATCCCAGTTCACCTTCGACAAGGGCGCTCCCGGCGCGACCTTCTGCTTGCCGCCGCGCACGGGCGGCTGGGCTCCTTCGGCGTAACTGAGGACTTCAAATCGGACGAGCTTATCGATATCGCTGGCGGTCAGTGAGGCCTGGTAGAACTGGACACCAAACTGCTGCATGCGGATTGCGGCGACGTTGATCATAAGTTCGGTCCGGAGGCCGGGGGACGGGTTTCCGTACAGTACTGAGACGCGTCGCCCTTACACAAAGAGGCGAATTGTACCGAGCGATCGCTGAGCTTCTCAACGGTTTTTTCGAGGAATTCGCTCGAGTTCACGGCGATCGCCGGCAGGCCAAGCAGCTAAGTATCACATAATAAAGGACTTTTATCTAGCTGCGTCGGCGACGGTTTTGTGGGCTGATCCAAACCGACCGCTAGGTCGTATGACCAATTCAGGATCAGGCGGTGGCCGTCCGCGGAGCCGAGCGAGCGCGCGGCCGCGCGCGCCAGTTTTCCACGACGCGATCGCGGAAAATCACCGCGCGATACATCAGCAGGCAGAAGGCCCCGTAGGCGATCAGTGTTCCCCACAACGGGAGGCGACCGTGCACAGGCCAGGTCGCATAGCCATACACCAACTCGACGTGGATCCAGTACACGAACAACGAGCTTCTGCCGAAGCGCGCGAGCGGTCGCCACTCGAGATGCCAGTGCGCCCAATGAGCGGCGGCATCTGCCGTCGCGTAAAGAACAGCAACGGCCGTCATCAACACGCCGACGCGAATAGCGAACCACGTCGGGGAGCTGGTCCAGAACTCGGATACCTCGTAGATGCTCGGGCGCTTCGACATGTATTGGCCCATGGCGATGAGACCGAGGCCCACGAGGGCGAACGCGACCTGCACCCGGCGCTCCACGCGCGGCGTGCCGGTGCCGGCCAGTATCACGCCACAAGCCGCACCGGCGAACACAAACCCGGCCCAGGGAAACAAAGTAAAAGTCGTCAGGTCGCCGGCCGGTTTCATGTACCACTGAAACCATAGCGGCAGCATGTTGACGATCGCCGCCGTCCGAACGATCGGCGTCAGCAGCGCGACGGCAGCCGCCGCGGCTGCGAATAACGCGACCCGGGCGCTCGCGCCTGCACCAGCTGCCCATACGAGACCTGCCGCGACAATCGCCGGTCCCATCACGTTGAGGATGTCGACGCGGAATATCGTGACAGGATGGCTGCCCGGACTGACGATGAATGCCTGCACACGAAAGAGAAACGCGAGGATGAAAATTTCCAGACCGCGGCGGCAGATCGTCTGGACGACGACGCCGGGCGGCTCGCCGTTTCGCGCCCGCCGCCCGGCGGACAGCGCCACACCGAGCCCGGCCAGCCACAGGAACAGTGGCGCCGCGAACCCGCCGAGGACGAGGGCCCGGCCGAACGCGGCGGAGTGCCGGTCGGCCGCGCGCGTCCACGCGTCAACCGTATGCCATTCGATCATCAGGAGAACGGCCAGGCCGCGCGCCCAGTCGACGTAAACGCGGCGGCCGCGGGAACTCTCCTGTGGCACGGGCTGATTCTACAGGAGCGCTATCGTGTCACGGGTGTTTTGGCGATCGACGATTTGATCAGCAGCCAGAAGGCGGGCAGCATCACCAGCAGATACGTCAGCAGATGGCCGAACGCGCTGTCCGGGCCCCACGCCTCAGTGCTGGTATGGATGACTTCGCTATACGGGAGAAAGTGCTGCTCCGACAGCTCATGAATGCCGCGGATGAAGAGCTGCACCACGAAGACGAGGAGGAAAAGGGCTGTGACCTGGAAGAACAGCGCCAGGTTGACGCGGTGGCCGTAACGCGACCAGAACCATGCGACCGTCGCGGCACACGCCACGCCAAGGGCTGCGCCTGTCAGGAGATTGATCGTCTCCCGCAATTGCATCAGCAGAAGCGCCGTTTCCATGCCTTCCCGGCTGATCATGAGAACCGTAAACAGGAAAACTCCGGCAAAGGCGGCGGCGCCGGCGCGATGCGTGGACGATCGCAGCCGTCCCTCCATGTCGCCTTTCATGTGACGGCTCGCGCGCCACATGTGGACCGTCATCGCCGCGACCGAAACAGCGGCAATGATCGCGAGCGGTCCATCCAGCATTTCCTGGTTGGCTGCGTGATAGAGGAAATATCCGCCGCCGGCACTGAGGGCGACGGCGGCCGCGATTCCCCAGTGAACGGCACGCGTCAATTCCGCCCGCCCGACCTTTCGAAGGTACGCCAGGCTGATTGCGACGATGAGAAAGGCTTCGATCCCTTCCCGCGAGGTGATCACGAACGCTTGAAATGCCTGAAGCATGAAGAAGATGCCTGGAAATGAGACTCAGTCTCAGAATATGAGTTTAGTCTACTTGCTCGAAGTCCGACCAGTCAAGTCCGCAATATCCGAACCGTCCTCGCCGGACCCGGTTTGTCGGAGGATCCGCAGTACGCGGGTGGCAGAAGTCGAGAGAAGTTGAGGTAAGCTCGCCATATGCCCTTTCGGCATCGTCTTCTCCGTCTGACGGCCGCGCTGGCGCTCGCCGCCGCCGCGTCGGCGGCGCTGTTCGCCCAGGTGCCGACGTTCAAGTCTGGAACCGAGATTGTGTCGCTCTTCGTGACGGTTGCCGATGCGCAGGGCCGCCTCGTACCGGATCTGACGAAGGATGACTTCGAAATCTACGACAACGACAAGCCGCAATCGATCGTCTATTTCGAGAACATCATCCAGCCAATCAGCGTCGTCGTGATGCTCGATACGAGTGGAAGCATGACGGGATCGATTTCGCTGCTGAAACAGGCGGCCGAACAATTCCTGCTCCGTCTGCTGCCTGCCGACCAGGGCCGGGTCGGAGCGTTCAACGACAAGATCCAGATCAGCGCGCACTTCACGAAGAACCGCGACGAGCTCATCGGCGACGTCAAGGAACTGGATTTCGGCAACGGCACGCGACTGTGGGACGCGGTCCTCACGAGTCTCGAGGAGTTGAGCGGGGTTGAAGGGCGCCGGGTTGTCCTTGTATTCACCGACGGCGACGACACGGAAAGCCGGGCGCGCCTGGGGACCGTTATCGACAAGGCACGTATGGACGACGCGATGGTGTACGCCATCGGGCTCGAGAGCAACTACTTCAACGGGCAGCGCATGGTCCGCAGCGAGCCTGACGGCGGACTGAAGAAGATCGCAGACGAAACGGGCGGTGGTTACTTCGAGCTCAAGAAGACCGCCGACCTCGCGCCCACTTTCACGCGCGTCGCGCAGGAGCTGCACGCGCAGTATGTGATGGGTTTCACGCCGACGCAGCTCGATGGAAAGGTCCACAAGCTGTCGGTACGGCTGAAAAAGCAGGGCATGACGGCCCGGGCACGGCGCAGCTATCTCGCGGCCCCTGACAAATACACCATCGCTCCCAAGCCGTAGCGCATGGCCCTCTCCGAACAGGAATTTCGTATCAAGAGCGATGAAGCGCTGCAGCAGGCGCGGCGCGCATTAATGAGCCTCGCGGACGACGATGCCGGCTTCGAGCTCGAGCTGCAGAACGGCGTCCTGAACCTTGTCTTCGAGGAGCCGAGCGAAACCAAGTTCGTCGTATCGCCCAACGCGCCGGTCCGGCAAGTCTGGGTTTCCGCGATGGGGAAAAGCTACAAACTTCCCTGGTCGCCGGAGCACGCCTCCTTCGTCATCAATGGTGAGACGCTCTCTCAGTTGCTCGATCGCCTCACCCGTACCTTTCTCGGCAAGCGTTAGCCCTCACCACGTACCACGCAGAGGCCGCGGGGCATACAGAGAAATTCGTCGTTGCGGTTTCTGCGAGTTCTGCGTTGATCGTTGCTCAACGACGTCCGTGGCGTCCGGCTTCGGCCGGACCTTTACATCGGCTCGAATTCGGCGGTGAAGTGCCGCAGGGCCTTCGGCGCTGACGCGATCCGGTAGCCGCGGAGTTCGTTCTTGATCTCCGCTGTGCCAATCACCGCCTCGGCGACGTAATCGATATGCGACTGCGTGTAGACGCGCCGGGGAATCGCGAGGCGCACGAGCTCCATTGCTGCAGGGCTCTCCGTTCCGTCGGGATGCAACCCGAACATGACGGTGCCGATTTCGACGCTGCGCACGCCAGCCTCCAGATACAGCGCGTTGACGAAGGCGACACCCGGATATTGCAGCGCGGGAATATGCGGAAGCAACGCGCGCACGTCGATGTACACGGCGTGTCCGCCGGCCGGCTGAATGATCGGCACACCCGCGCGCGAGATTTTGTCGGCCAGGTATTCAGTGGACCGGATCCTGTAGCGTAAGTAAGGCTCCTCGAGCACCTCCACCAGTCCTTGCGCGATCGCCTCGAGGTCGTACCCGGCGAGGCCGCCGTACGTCGGAAATCCCTCGGTCAGAATCAGGAGGTTCCGGCAGGCCTCGGCCCACTCGTCGCTGTTCATCGCCAGGAAGCCGCCGATGTTGGCGAGACCGTCCTTCTTGGCCGACATCGTACAGCCGTCGGCCAGGCCGAACATCTCGCGGGCAATCTCGCGGGGCGTCGATCGACCGTAGCCTTCTTCGCGCTGCTTGATGAACCACGCATTTTCCGCGAAGCGGCACGCATCGAGAAACAACGGCTTTCGATATCGATCGCACAGCGTCCGCACGGCGCGCAGGTTCGCGAGCGAGACGGGCTGTCCGCCGCCGGAGTTGTTGGTCACCGTGACCATCACGAGCGGCACGCGATCGCCGTCTCGATCGAGAAGCGCCGCCAGCGCGCCGACGTCCATGTTCCCCTTGAACGGATGGATCAATGCCGGTTGATGCGCTTCCGGGATGACCAGATCGCGCGCATCGGCCTCTTCCACCTCGATGTTCGCGCGCGTGGTATCGAAATGCGTATTGTTCGGAACGATGTGGCCGGGCGCGAGCGTGGTGTGAAAAAGAATGCGCTCCGCGGCACGGCCCTGATGCGTGGGGATGACGTGCGTGAAGCCGGTCAGATCGCGCACGACGCGCTCGAACCGGTAGAACGAGCGGCTGCCGGCGTACGTCTCGTCGCCCTGCATCAGGGCGCCCCACTGCGCGGCCGACATGGCGCCGGTGCCGGAATCGGTGAGCAGATCGATGAGCACGTCTTCGCCGTGCAGGCGGAACACGTTGTACCGCGCGGCGGCCAGCGCCGCCACGCGTTCGTCGCGCGTCGTGAATTTAACGGCCTCGACCGACTTGATCCTGAACGGTTCGATGATCGTGCGGAAATTCATCCCACCTCGTCTGGTACGTAATGTCTTACCACCACGAAGGACACCAGGACACAAAGAAACGATCGCAAGTCGACTTTGGTGTTCCTCGCGTCCTTTGTGGTGAAAAACGAGGGGGCGCCCGCTGCCGGACCGTCAGCCGCTACGTCACGCGAAGACCGACACCACGAACCCGGCAATCGTCACGCCGAAGAGCAGCACGCCCACGACCCAATCCGCCGTGCCGGAGAACGTAAATCCATCCATCGTGCTCACCTCCATATTTCATCAGGGTTAGACGGGTGAGCACTCGCAAAGGTTGCCCGAGACGCTGTGAACAAACAATGGCACGACGATCCGGCTTCAGCCGGACGATCAAATCCGATAGCCCTCTTTCAATGGATCGTCCTCATCGATCAGGAACGTGTGCTCGCCGGTGATCCATGCGGCGCCTTCGATTTCAGCAACGATCGCCGGATAGTCGCCGACCGTGGTCCGCGCCGCGATCCGGCCCGTGATGCGCGTGCCAATGAGGCTCTCGTGCACGAACGGCGTTTCGGTCCCGATCAGACCCATCGCGTCGACAACCGCCATCACTGCGGCCGTCCCGGTACCGCCCGGCGATCGCTCCGCCCCGGCACCGGAAAAAATCGTGACGTTTCGCAGCGCGGAACGGTCATCGCTTGGCGGAGCCGTGAAGATCGTGCCCGCGAGCCCCCGAATACCGTCGTCGAAGGGGTGCGCAATGGCCTGGACGGCTTCAATCGCACGAGCGATCGCCATCCCGGCGCGTCGGAGCTCGGGCAGGTGCGCGACGTCGACCGACAGGCCGACCGTTTCGCTGTCGACGATCGCATAGAATGCGCCGCCGAACGCGACGTCGGCGCGTACCGTCCGCTGCCCGAATACAACCGACAATCCGCCGTGCAATACGAACGAAGGAACATTCACAAATGTCACGCCTTCCACTCGTGCGCTTCCTGCCCCCCCTGCCGTGAAATGGGCACGCGCGCGGATGAGTCCAGCAGGCGTGTCGTAGATGACGGTAGTGTCATCACCTCCCGGCACGATCAGGCCGCGTTCGAGCGCGATCGTCGTGACCGCGATGATCCCGTGTCCGGACATCATGGTGCATCCGTCGGTGTGCATGAATAGCACGCCGGCATGCGATCCAGGAGAAACGGGCTCGGTGAGGATGGCGGCACACATGTCCGCGTGTCCGCGCGGTTCGAACAACACAGCGCGGCGCCAATGGTCCGCGTGGCGGGCCAGCCAATCGCGTTTCTCCATCATGGTCCGGCCGCGGGGCGAGGGAAAGCCTTCGACGATGAGCCGGAGCGGCCCACCGGCCGCATGCGCATCGATCGTGCGGATCACATGGCGCGAAGGGCTCGAAAGGCGGGACGGCCCCCCTGTCTTCCCGTCCCTCCTGCCCTTGCCGGATCTATCTCGCCCGTTCTGTCGCGAGATCTTTTTCCTGCTGGGCCATCCAGGCCTGGAAGTCAGGCTGACTCTGGATGGTGATGAAGCCGCGCATGCGGTAATGACCGAGCCCGCACAACTGGGAGCAGGCGATTTCGTAGTCGCCGGGACGCGTGGGAATGAACCAGACCGGAATGTCCATCCCGGGAATCGCGTCCTGCTTCACCCGCATTTCGTAGAGGCCGAAGCTGTGAATCACGTCCTTGCTCGAGAGGTGCACGAGAATCGGCCTGTCCACCGGCAGGTTCAACTGATTGATGGTGGTGATGTCGTCCTTCGCGTTGGGATCCGTGCGATCGAGGCCGAGCGGGTTATCCGCGGACACAAGCTTGATGTCGACCCGGCCGAATTTCCCGTCGCGGCCGGGATATTGGATGTTCCATGCGAACTGCTCGCCGACCACGCGAACTACGAATGCCTCGTTTTCGGTCGGAATTGATCCGACGCGCGTCGCCCAGGCAGGAATGGCGTAAAAAACCAGCAGCACGATTTCAATAACCGCGACGAGGACTTCGGTCGACTTGGCGAGCTTGCCTTTCGCGCCGACGTAGCTCGC
>Ga0310810_10009407_pt1 | contig 11304 bp, 10 predicted proteins | sample NCmetagenome_FD_207641 | JGI IMG/M metagenome (GOLD analysis project Ga0310810, IMG submission 207641) | Soil microbial communities from experimental microcosm in Duke University, North Carolina, United States - NC | ecosystem: Engineered > Artificial ecosystem > Soil microcosm > Unclassified ... | reverse complement strand
CGCCAAAAAGGCGGCCTCAGGCTGAGGGGAGGATGCCCATGCGGGCGAGCGCCCGCGAACGGGCGCATATCGGCACCCTAACCAGCAGGTCTGTCGAAAAAGTTAAGACCACCAGCCCTTGCGGCCTCGCCAGCCGCGTTTGCCGGCGTGGGCAGCTCGCCGGCAGAAAATCCTTGCATCGCCCCGGGGGTCGGCTTGAAATTGCAATGAGGCTGGGGTGCCGTCCTGCCGCGCGGGGCTGCTCGCTATAGGACGGCTGAGAACAAACCCACTGAACCTGGCCGGGCTTGCCCGGTGAAGGGAGTCCGTCATTAGCGCGTCAATTGTCGTTCCATCTCACCGTCCGAAGACGATCGTCATCGGCGCCGGGGTCGTCGGTCTCGGTATAGCGTGGCGGCTGGCTCAGGCCGGTTGCACGGTCACCGTTTATGACCGCGGCGACGCCGGGCGCGGCGCGAGCTGGGCTGCCGCCGGTATGCTCGCTGCAGCCGTCGAGACCGAGCCGGGGGAAGAGCCTCTGTTGCCGTTGGCGCTCGAAAGCCAGCGCCTGTGGCCCGAATTCGCCCGCGAGCTGGAAGAAGTCAGCGGCATCTCGGTCAACTACCGTGACGAGGGCACGCTGGTCGTGGCGCTCAATCGCGACGACACCGCGCAGCTGCGTCATTCCTATGAATTCCAGAAAGGGCTCGGGCTCGACCTCCAGTGGCTGAGCGCTGCCGATGCGCGAGCGCGCGAACCGCATCTGAAGCCGGGGATCGCCGCCGCCGTCTTCAGCCCGCGCGACCACCAGGTCGAGAACCGGCTGCTCGGCCAAGCGCTGGCCGTCGCCGCGCGGCGAACCGGGGTCGAACTAGTCGAGCATTGCCCGGTGCGCGAGGTCGTGATCGCTGGCGGGCGCGCCGCGGGCGTCGTCTCCGAGCGCGGCCGCGACAGCGCCGATATCGTCGTGCTGGCGGCCGGCGCCTGGTCGCGCGAAATCGCCGGTATCCCACCCGCCTATCTGCCGCCGGTGCGGCCGATCAAGGGCCAGATGCTCGCCTTGCAGATGGATCCGGCGGCGCCGCTGTTGCGGCATGTGCTGTGGCTGCCGCGCGGGTACCTCGTGCCGCGCCGAGATGGGCGCCTCGTCATCGGCGGCACCGTCGAGGAGCGCGGCTTCGATACGAGCCTGACAGCGGGCGGCGTGTTCGCGCTCATCGAAGGCGCCTGGCGCGCGATCCCGGCGATCGAGGAATTGCCGATCGCCGAGACCTGGGTCGGGTTCAGGCCGGGCTCCCGCGACGACGCTCCGATGCTCGGCCCGAGCGGTCTCGACCGGCTGGTCATCGCGACCGGCCATCACCGTAACGGCATCCTCTTGACCCCGGTCACCGCGGCCGTCGTCAGCGCCTATATATTGAGCGAGCGGCTCCCGGAGATCGCCCGGCCGTTTTCGCCCGAGCGTTTCGCCGGCGCCGACCCTATCCGGCCGAGGCTCGCCGTTGTCGGCGGGAAGGCGTGATGATGCAGCTCAGGATCAACGGTAAGGACACGGAACTCGCCGCCGCAACAGTGGCCGAACTCTTGGCGGAGCAGGGTATTGATCCCGGCGCGCGGTTTCTCGCGGTCGCGATCAACGGCAGCGTCGTGCGGCGCGCCGAGTGGCAGACCGCGCCGCTTGCCGCAGGGGACAGTGTCGAAATCGTGCGCCCGTTTCAGGGCGGCTGACTTTTTGTTGTAGGATCGTTTGATGGCCGACCCGCTTGTCATTGCCGGCACGACCTTTTCCTCGCGCTTGATCGCCGGAACTGCGCGTTTCCCGAACCAGCAGGTCATGCTCGACGCGCTCGAAGCGAGCGGCGCTGAGATGGTGACCGCTTCGATCCGGCGCATCAGTCTCGAAGGCTATTCCGGGAGTCTAATCGACCTGCTCGGCGATAAGTATCGCATCCTGCCCAATACCGCGGGATGCGTCACGGCGCGCGATGCGATCCTGACGGCCGAATTGGCGCGCGAAGCCCTCAACACGAACTGGGTCAAGCTCGAGCTGATCGGCGACCGCGAGTTGCTCTACCCGGATGTCGAGCAGCTTGTGCACGCCGCGGACGAGCTCGTGCGCAAGGGCTTTATCGTGATGCCCTATTGCAACGAGGATCCGGTCAGCTGCCAGAAGCTCGCGGATGTCGGTTGCGCCGCGGTCATGCCATTAGGATCGCTGATCGGATCCGGCATGGGTATCGCCAATCCGGCAGCAATCGAGCTGATCTGTTCGCGGAGCCCGGTGCCCGTCGTGCTCGATGCCGGGATTGGGACCGCGTCCGATGCGGCCCAAGCGATGGAGCTGGGCTGCGACGCCGTCATGATCGACACCGCGATCGCCAAGTCGCTCGATCCTGTGCGCATGGCGGCGGGGATGCGCGCCGCTATCGAAGGCGGGCGCCTGGCGCGCCTTGCCGGGCGCATCCCGAAACAGCGTTTCGCAGAGCCATCCAGCCCGCAGCTCGGCCTTGTCGGCTCCTGACGCCGCGACTTCGGCCCGACATCCGGGCGAAAGCCGGGACCCACCTTTCAGCGACTGAGAGAGCCGATCATCGCGAATGCGTTGGTAGCATAGTGCTACGCGCAGGTCGCGCGGGTTTGCTGCCGAGGAAACGCGCGTGATCTTCGCCCTGCCGCTCTATGACGACAACCCGATCCGGGAGACGCCGGTCGTCACTTACGGGCTGATTGGCATGTGCATCGGCGCCTTCCTGTGGGAGCTGGCGCACAACGCAGATGTCGTCACGTTCCAGTACGGCATGATACCGGCGGTGCTGTTTGGACATGCTTCACTGCCGCCGCGGCTCGCGGTGGTCCCGCCTTGGGCGACGATCTTCACCAGCATGTTCCTGCATGGCGGATGGCTGCATCTCGGCGGCAACATGCTGTTCCTGTGGATCTTCGGGAACAATGTCGAGGATCTGCTGGGCCGCTTCCGGTATCTGCTGATCTACTTCTCTTGCGGGGCCGCCGCGGCGCTGATCCAGGCCGGCGCCGATCCGACGTCCCAAGTGCCGATGGTCGGCGCGAGCGGCGCCATTGCCGGCGTGCTCGGCGCCTACCTGATCGTCTATCCCCGCGCCAATGTGCATTGCTTTGTCTGGATCATCATCTTCTTCTGGATCGTCACGGTGCCGGCCTGGATCCTGCTCGGTGTGTGGTTCGCAATGCAGCTGCTCAGCGGGCTGTCGAGTGGCGCGCGCGATCCCGGCGTGGCGTTCTGGGCTCATGTCGGCGGCTTTGTGAGCGGCGTCATGTTGATGCTGCTCTTGCGGCCGCGCAGCGTCATTCTGCTGCACTCACCCAAGACGCCGGTCTTTGCTAGCGCGCCGCCGAGCGCTCTGAGCGGGCGACGCACGTTTCACCACGGTAGCGTCCCGAGCGCGGGGCGCCGTTATCCAGGCCCGCCGAGCCCCTGGAACTGAGCTTCGCCCTAACGGATCGGCGGCGGGTTAACCCAGCCAGGCAAGGGCTGGCGGCCTGTCGCTTCAGGTGCTGGTGCGGTAGCGCCGGTCGCGACCTGCGATCCGGTGGCCGGTGCCGGCGGGGGAGGCGCGTTGTCCTGTGCGGACGGAGGCGGCGCAGCCGGGGCCGCCGCGGCGTTCGAGTTTGTCGTGGGAGCTTGCTCGGCCAGGGCCTCGAGTAGTCGGTCGCTGACCCGCGGATCGACCGGCAGCTGCCGGCTGACCTCGAACTGGATGATCGCGTCGCGGGTGCCCGGACCGAGCTCCCCGTCGGGGCGCCCGGAGTAGAAACCGAGGCGTTTCAATTCCTTCTGCGCCCGCATGACCGGATCGGCGGCATCGACACCGACCGAGGCGATCGCCTGCGGCATGCGGCGCATCCGGCGCTCGTAAGCGATCAGCGCGCGGGTGGTCTGCTCGGTCATGACGCCGTTAGCCGGACCGGGATCGAAGCCGGCTTCGCGCAATTCCGCCTGAAGCGCGGCGATCGAGGGCGGCGCGCCGGACGGGGTCCCTGGATCGCTCTGCGCGTAAGCCGTCACAGGCCCGGCCCCAATCAGCCACAAAGCGACCAAAATCCGCGTATACATAGCAGCGGCTCCCGAGATTATTCGCCTCGTTCGTTGTTCATATGGTGCCCGCGGGGCCGGGCATCAGCCGGGGGAGAGAGAGGATGGCCCAGCCGACGCCCAGCTGCACTCCGGCGATGCCGCGGGAAGCCGCCATCCCCGGCCGCCTTCGGGCGCCGTTATAATGACCGGGGTTTTGCGCGGGATTGCCCGCACCCTCTTCATACTGATTGTCGTGGCCGCCGTCGGTATCGGCAGCTTTATCGGCATTTCGCTGGTTTATTTCAGCCGCGAACTGCCGAACCATAAGCAGCTCGCGGAATATGTCCCCGCGATCGGCACCAAAGTGTATGCCGGGGACGGCGCCTTTATGGCCGAGTTTGCCAATGAGCACCGCATCGTCGTGCCGATCAGTCAGGTGCCGAAGACGTTGATCCAGGCGATGCTGGCCGCCGAAGACCGCGATTTTTATACCCATAATGGGGTCAATCCGACGGCGATCTTCCGCGCCGCAGTGGCCGATCTGACGCGTTTTCAGCGCGGCCAGAGGCCGATCGGCGCGTCGACGATCACGCAGCAGATCGTGCGCCATTTTCTGCTCAGCAACGAGGTGTCCGTCTCGCGCAAGGTCAAAGAGGCGCTGCTCGCCTATCGCATAGAGCATGAACTCAGCAAAAACCGCATCCTCGAGATCTATCTCAACGAGATCTATCTCGGCGCCGGCGCGTATGGCGTCGCCACGGCTGCTGACACCTATTTCCAGAAGCCGCTCGACAAATTGACCTTGGCTGAGACGGCGTTCATCGCTGCCTTGCCGAAGGCGCCCAACAACTACAATCCCGGCCGCCATCCGCAGGCAGCGAAGGCGCGCCGCGACTGGGTGCTGACCGGCATGGCGGAAACGGGCGCGATCACGCCCGAACAGGCAAAGGCGGCCATGGCTGAGCCGCTCGCCGTGCATTTCCGCGACCCCGAAGGCGAGCCGCCCGGCTATTTCCTCGAAGAGGTGCGCCGCGAGCTTGTTGCCCGGTTTGGTGAGAAGGTGGTTTACGAAGGCGGGTTGACGGTCCGAACGAGCTATACGCCCGGCTACCAACAAATGGCCGACAAGGCGTTCCGCGCCGGCCTCATCGAGTATGACCGCCGGCATGGGTGGCGCGGCGCGATTACACACCTGCCGAATGCGGCGGCGGCGCAAACGGCGCTGCCCGGTATCGCCGATCCGCCCGGCACCAACGGCTGGCAGTTGGCGGCAGTGACGGCGGTCGAACCCGGCGCCGCGCATATCGTGCTGAAGAAGGGCGGGCAGGGGCGGATCTCGCTCGGCGAATTGCGCTGGGCGCGCAAGACGCTTGACGATCAGCGGCTCGGAGCCGGGGTAGGCCGCGTCTCGGAGGTGTTGCAGCCGGGCGACATCGTCCTTGTCGAGCCGGTCGGCGCCGCGGCCCCGGCCGGAAAGCGCGGCGCCCCGCAGCCGAGCGCGCAATATGCGCTGCGCCAGATCCCCGATGTCAGCGGCGGGCTCGTCGTTCTCGACCCGAAGAGCGGGCGGGTATTCGCGATGGTCGGCGGGTGGTCGTTTCAGCAAAGCCAGTTTAACCGGGCGACGCAGGCGAAGCGGCAGCCCGGCTCCGCGTTCAAACCGTTCGTTTTTGCGACGGCGCTCGAAAACGGCTTCAGCCCTTCCAGCGTCGTCGAGGACGCGCCGATCTCGATCCCGCAAGGCCCGGGTCAGGCGCCCTGGGAACCCGTGAATTACGAAGGCAGCTATGTCGGCGAGACGACGCTGAGCGATGCGCTCGTTCATTCGCGCAACCTCGTCACCGCGCGACTGGCGGTGAGTGTCGGGCTCCCGGCGATCGCCAAGACGGTCCAGAACTTCGATGTCATGGACAAGATGCCGCTCTACTACTCGATGTCGCTTGGCGCCGGCGAGACGACCTTGCTCCGCCTGACCAGCGCCTACGCGATGATCGACAATGGCGGGCATTGGCTGTTGCCGTCGGTCGTCGACTCCGTGCAGGACCGCCACGGTCGGGTCATCTACCAGAAGGGCGTTAAGGATTGCACGGCGTGCTTTGTTGCCGCTGCGCCCGCGCCCGGAGCCGCCGCCGATCCGGCCTACAAGGTCACCGGTGCTCCGCCGCCGGGATCGCTCGCCGTGCAGAACGCGCGCTTTATCGACAATGCGGTCCTGTATAAGCCGACAAAGCCCGACCCGCTGATCAGCGACACTACCGATCGCGAGCTTATCGCAATGATGCAGGGTGTCGTCGAACGCGGCACCGGCACGGCCGTTGCAGCAGTGGGCAAGCCGCTCGCCGGCAAGACCGGCACGACGAGCGACTGGTTCGATGCATGGTTTGTCGGCTTCTCGCCGGATCTCGCGGCGGGTGTCTATGTTGGGTTTGACGATCCGCGCACCTTGGGTACGGGCGAAGTCGGCGGCCACGTCGCCGCCCCGATCTTCCGCGACTTTATGATGGCGGCGCTGAAGAACGTGCCGGCCAAGCCGTTCCCCGAAGCGCCGAGCGCAAGCGCCGCCGTGGCGACCAATGTGCTGCGCGGCGCGCCTAATACTGACGACGAGCAGACCGCCTCGCTGTTCCCGCCGGACTCCGAAACGTTGACGCCGCCAGGCGCCCTGCGTGACGGGCGCCAGCGAGCGGCCCCGCTGCCGAACGACAGCGCGGCGCGGCCCGATCAGGGGCAGAACCCGTATTGGCCGCCGGTGCCGCGCGCCTACAGCGCGCCCTATCCGGGAACCTACGGCTCGACGACCTACCCGTCGCCCTATGCGCCGTACCGTCCGGATTACAGCTACGCCGCGCCGCGCGATTACGGTTCGGCGTCGCCTTACAGCTACGCGCCGTATTCGACGCCGCGCGGCTACGGTTCGCCGGGCGGCTATCCCGGCTATCCGACAACGAGCCAGCGCGCTTACGACACGCCGGGTGGGTATCCGCCGGCGCAGGGCGGTGGATATCCGCCCCAGGGCTGGCGTCCCGGGCGCGGCACCGGCGGGCTTTACTGACAGCTGGTTTAGTCGGCTGGGCCTACCATCCGCTGTAGCCGCGAGAGCCAGCGCAGCACGCGTCGCCGGTTGACGCCGAAATCGGAGCGGCCATAGCGCGACCGGCTGTAGATCGCCAGGCTCGAGCGATCCGGCGCAAGTGTCACAAGCTCGACGGTGATCACGTCTGGAAACCGGAACAGCGCCGAGTGCTCGATGTAGACAAAGCCATGGTGGTGAGGTTCGGTCTCAACCGGTGTGAGACGCGGCTCGAGTTCGACGATCTCGTTCCAATACCCTTCGAGCCGATCGACGGGAATATTGAAGACCGGGCTCGGCGCCGCATCCTTGACCGCGCAATATCCCCGGGGGCAGGCGAGAAACGCATTCTCCGGAACCGGCCCGCGAAAGGCGGTAATTGCGACATCCTCGCCGGGACGCAGCTCGTTTTCCGCGGCACGGCCCAAGTAAATTCGCAAGCCCACGATCACGACCGCGGCGATCAGCAGCAAGGCCGCGAGAGCCTTTGCCATCAATGGCAGGACGGTCAATGGTCAGGCCGGTTTTCGAGGCCGAAGGCGTCGGCGAGTAGTGTGTAAGAGCGCTTCCTCGCCCCGAAATCGTGGCAGATCGTCAGTACGACCACTTCGTCAATGCCATAAGCTTTGGCAAGCGCGGTGAGCTGCTGCGTCACCTGATCCGGATCGCCTACGATTTGCCGCCGGCGGTGATATTCGACGACGCGTAATTCGGTCGGGCTGTAGGGATAGGCGAGAGCGTCTTCGGGCGGCGGAAACGGCGCGAGAACGCCCTGATGCTGGCGGAGCCGCCACAGATCTCGGCTGGCGGCGAGGCGGCGCGCTTCCGCTTCGGTATCGGCACACATGACAAAGGCCCCGATGCTGGCCTGCGGCGCGGTGAGCCGCTCCGAGGGACGGAACCGCTGACGGTAGGCGTCCATGATCTCCAGTCCGCCCTCGTCATTGATGAAATGCGCGAAGGAAAAGGCGCAGCCGAAATAAGCGGCAAAGATCGCGCTCTGGTCGCTCGATCCGAGGAGCCATACCTCAGGGCTCGTCTCGCCGGCCGGCATCACCCGGATGCGGGCGAACGGATGGTCCACCGGCATGTTGTTGTCGAGGAACCCGATCAGATCGGCGATCTGGTTCGGGAAATGCTCGATGCCGAGCGCGCCCGGCCCGTGCTGCAAGGCTATCGCGGTCAGCTGATCGCTGCCGGGCGCGCGTCCGATGCCGAGATCGATGCGGCCGGGATAGAGCGTCTCCAACATGCGGAACTGCTCGGCGACCTTGAGGGCGCTGTAGTGGCTCAGCATGACGCCACCCGAGCCGACCCGGATGCGGCTTGTCTCGCCGGCGACCCGCGCGACCATGATCTCGGGAGCGCTGCCCGCGAGCCCGGGCGAGCTGTGATGCTCGGCAAGCCAATAGCGGCTGTAGCCGAGGGCATCGACGTGCTTCGCCAATTCGACGGTCTCCAGGAGCGCGTCGCGCGGCGTCACTCCCTGGCGAACCGGCGATTGGTCGAGAACGCTGAGCTTCAACATGGAACGGAGATTACACAGGCCCGCGAGCATGGCATATGCCCGCGCGCCCGGTGCTGCCTGGGTTAACCATTCGACAAGGCGGCGCCGCTATGGTGATGCCCCGATCACGGAATGGTATCGCGGCATGTCTGTGCACACACCGGCGTTTGGCGGGGCGGACCGCTGGAAGCCAAAAAAGAAGCGCGTTCTGATCGTCGAAGACAATCATCTCGACTCCGCGCTATTCGGCGCGCTCCTCGAGTCGCAGGGCCACGAGGTGCTGAAGGCCGGCAACGCGGATGACGGGCTGAAATTGGCGCGCGCAGAAGAGCCCGATCTGATCATCATGGATGTGCGGCTGCCGGGGATGTCCGGGCTCGAAGCGACGCGCACTCTCAAGAACGAGGACCAGACGCGAGACATCCCGATTATCGTGACCTCGGCTTACGGTCCCTACGCCGACAAAAACGATCTGCGTGAGAGCGGCTGCGATGCCTATATGCCGACGCCGATCGAGATCACCGGCTTTGTCGACCTCGTACACTCCTTCCTGAGCCGCATCCCGGCCAAGCGCGCCTGACGCATCGCCACATTCGGCGGCATTCAACGCACGACGCCGCGCTCGCGCAGCGCGGCAATCTCCTCGGCCGAGTAGCCGTAGGCAGCCAACACTTCATCCGTGTGTTGCGCGAAGATCGGCGCGGCGGTCGGCACCGGACCGGGGGTGTCGCTGAGCTTGATCGGCTTTGTCATCGTGCGGTAACGCCCGACAATCGGATGATCGAGTGTCGTGACCAGCTCCTCGGCCAGCACCTGCGGGTGATCGAACATGTCCTCGATCCGCCGCACCGCCGCGCAGGGCACGCGCTCGCCGAAAATCTCTTCCCATTCGCGGGCGCTGCGCTCTGCCAATGACGCGCGCAGTTCAGGGACCAGCTCGGTGGCATGCTCGGCGCGGCTGCGCATCGAGACGCAGCGCGGATCGGTGGCCAACTCTGGGCGGCCGATCAGCTCGCACAGCGCGGCCCAGAAATGGTTGGAGTGGACCGAGATGTAGAGCGCGTCGTCTTTGGTTGGGTGGATGCCGGTCAAGCCGCCCGTGCCGGAATCGCGCGCGACGTCGCGGCCCTCGCTCTCGGCCCAGACAAAGCGACCTGCCTGGATCGTCAACGCGCTGCGCAACAATGACAGGCTCAGATACTGACCCGTGCCGCTTTTTTCGCGGTGATACAGCGCCGCGGCGACGCCATAGGCGAGCAGCGCCGAGGTGAAATAATCGAGCACCGAGCCGAGCACGAGCTGTGGCTTGTCGGGTCCACCGCCCTGGAACACCGCGATGCCCGTCAGGGATTGCAGGACCTGGTCGAAGCCGCCTTTCTCGCTGAGCGGGCCCTTATCGCCATAACCGGTCAGCCCGGCGTAGACGAGGCGCGGGTTGATCTTCTTGAGGCGCGGATAGTCGATGCCGAGCCGGGCCGGCACCGAGGGCCGGAAATTCTCGACCAGCACATCGGCGCTCTCGACCATGCGATGCAACACCGCGAGCCCTTCCGGCTGCTTCAGGTCGAGCGCAACCGCTCGCTTTCCGCGATTGGTGCCCAGGAAAAAGCGCGCTTCGCCCGGCAAGCTGGACGGGAATTGGCGCAGCATGTCGCCCTGCGGCGACTCGATCTTGATAACGTCGGCGCCGAGATCGGCGAGCAAGGTGCAGCCATAGGGTCCGGCAAGATAGCTGCACAGATCGAGCACGGTGACCCCGCTGAGCGGCCCGGCAGGCTCCCTGGTCATGCGCGGCGCTCGTGCTTTCGGATCGCGGCGGTCTTCTCCAACAGACGCTGCGCGCGATAGACGATCGGGTAATCGATGAATTTGCCGTCGAGCTGGATCGAGGCGACACCCTCTGCTTCGGCCTTCTCGAACGCCGCGACGACGCGCTCGGCGAAAGCGACCTCTTCCTCGCTTGGCGTGAACACGTTGTTCACCACCGTAACCTGGTTCGGGTGGATGCACATCTTGCCCTGGAAGCCATAGGCGAGCGCCGCGCGGGCCGAGGCTTCGAGCGCCTCCGCGTCTTGCAGATCGACCCAGACCGTGTCGAGCGGCGCCTCGAGGCCGGCGGCGCGCGAGGCGGTGACGATCTTGGCGCGGGCATAGGACAGCTCGGCCTCGTCGCGCTTCCATTGCATGTTGACGTCGAGCGTGAAATCGCCGGCGCCGAACGCGATGCGCTTGACCCGAGTGCCCGTCGCGAGGATCGCGTCGAGATGGGTCAGGCCGCGGGCGGTCTCGATGATCGGGATCAGATCGATCGCGCCTTCCGAGACGCGACGTTCACGCGCGATCTGCCGCAATACCCAATCGATCGTCGTGAGCGTTGCCGGGCTTTCCACCTTGGGCAGGATGATGCCGTCGAGCCCCGGTCGCACGACCGCGACCAGATCGCCGTAACAGAACTCCGTATCGGCGGCGTTGACGCGGACATACAAAAATCCGGTGCGCGGCTGCGTCAGCGCCGTGGCGATGGTGGCGCGGGTCGCCACCTTCTCGGCGGTCGCGACCGCATCTTCGAGGTCGAGGATCACCGCGTCCGCCTCGAGGGTCAGCGCCTTTTCGACACGGCGCGGGTGATTGCCCGGCGCGAAAAGAAAACTGCGGAGCAGGGGAATGGGAAGGCTCCTTTCAAAATCCCTTTCC
>Ga0310810_10009406_pt1 | contig 11304 bp, 9 predicted proteins | sample NCmetagenome_FD_207641 | JGI IMG/M metagenome (GOLD analysis project Ga0310810, IMG submission 207641) | Soil microbial communities from experimental microcosm in Duke University, North Carolina, United States - NC | ecosystem: Engineered > Artificial ecosystem > Soil microcosm > Unclassified ... | reverse complement strand
CTGCGGTCCTAGGAGCAGCCGCCCGCGATGGAGGTCGAGCCGCCAACGAAGACCAGCAGGGTCAAGAAGACCCGGTGGACGGCAGGTGACCCAGCAACCTTCCTGAAGATCTGCGCCATTGCAGCCCCCTGTCGAATCGACCTCGGGTCCGGTAGACCCCTCGTCGAGTTCGCGACAGAGGACCACAACCACACCCAGTAGGCAAGGGTGTAGGCGCTTGAATTCAGCCTCCTGTATCGGAATTCAGCTCCCTTGTACTGATCGGAGGGCGGCTGCTGGGCCAACTACTTGATTTCGCCCGGCGCGCTTGGCCTCGTAGAGGCGCTCGTCCACCTGGGCAAGAACTGCGTCGAACGTCTGGCCGTCCTCCGGCCAGCTCCCGACGCCGGCACTCACGGTGAGGTGCTGGGCCCCCTGGGCCGTGGGGAGCAGGACCTGCGCCAGCTCGATCCGTAGCTCGTCGACCCGTCGACTTGCGCGGGCGACATCCATCCGCGGGAAGGCGACGACGAACTCTTCGCCGCCAAATCGCGCGACCAAGTCGGTTGTCCGTACCAGCTTCCGGAGCCGTTGCGCGAGGAGCTGTAGCGCGCGGTCACCCGAGAGGTGACCATGGAGGTCGTTGTATCGCTTGAACTCGTCGACGTCGAAGAGCGCAATGCTCAGCGTCGACCGGTCTCCGGAGCGCATCAGCTCCTCCTCAATGCGCTCGAGGAAGGGACGGCGCTGAGAGAGCCCGGTCAGGTGGTCCGTCCCCACCATGAGTCTCAGATGCCTGGCCCATTTCGCGGTTGCCACCGAGGTGGCGCCCACCCCGATGAGGACGATGATCCGGAATACGTGGGACCTCAGCACGAAGCTGCCAGCATCCTCATCGACGATGGTCGTGAGATCCCAGTGAGCCATGACGTAGGAGGTCAGCCCCAGGAACTCGATGACGACGAGCGCACTCGTGAAGGCGCACAATCTCCAGTCAAACCGGAGCGTCGAATTGATGACGACGAACCCGTACGTTTCGAAGAGGAAGCGATTGTTGATCGCTCCCATCGGCTTCCCCATGGCCACGAAGAGGCAAAGGGTGGTCGTGATCAGCGTCACGTCCAGCGCGCAGCTCAACCACGAGACCCAGGGGCGCTGCACACGGAACGCAAGGAACAGCATGCCCAACGCATAGAGCGGGGCGGCGAAGGTGAGCGTGACTCCGAGTCGGTGTGTCACCACGGCCGGATCGAAGATCGTGTTGGTGATGACGATCGTGAGGATCAGCCCGAGACGCATCAGCCCGACGAGCACCTCGCCGGACGTGCGCGCGCGAACCAATGCCTGGTCGGTGTTGTCCGACAGCAGCGCCCGCAGCAGCGCTGCAACTCGCTCTGAGAGGCTCAACTCCCGACAGTCTGCCAGGCCCCGGGTTGCGGTGCTTGCTGGAGAAAGTGTCGTGGAGCCGCCTCCCCCGAGTGTGTCGGCGCATTCCACATCCGAGGTCGGGCTGCGTCCCACAGCGCGCTGCGTCTGAGCGATTGAGGAAGAGACCGGGCTGGGTCCGGGGCGCGCCGCGCACCTCCCGACAGGTGAGACAGTGTGCGGCCGGCAGCGTATGCTGCGCGTTTCGCGAATCGCCCCGGAGGTCGAGATGACCCTCTCCCGACGTGCGTTTCTCGCCGCCCAGGGGGCCGCCGCCGGCGCAGTCCTCGTTCCCGGACGGCTCCTCGCCGCTCTCGAGGCCGCCACCCCACCCACTCCGGCGGTCGACGACTGGGCCAAGGTCCGCGGCCTCTTCCGGCTCTCGCCCGAGTATCTCCACTTCGCGGGCTTCTTCATCGCCTCGCACCCCGCCCCGGTCCGCGACGCGATCGAGTCCTGGCGCAAGGCCATGGACGAGAACCCGTTCATGGTCGTCGACGGCGGGCTCTTCGAGGACGAGGCGAAGAACGTCCAGAGCCGGGTTCGCGAGGCCGCCGCCACCTACCTCGGCGGCAAGCCGGAAGAGGTCTGCCTCACCCCGAACACCACCACCGGCCTCGCGCTCGTCTACCACGGCCTCCCGCTCAAGCCCGGGCAGGAGATCCTCACCACCCACCACGACCACACCTCGCATCACCTGTCGATCGAGTACGCCTCCCAGCGCACCGGCGCGACGTTCCGCAAGATTCCGCTCTTCGACGATTCCGCGAAGGCCACGGTCGACGAGGTCGTCGGCCGCATCCGGAATGGCGTGAAGCCCGCGACCCGGGTGGTGGGCATCACCTGGGTGCACTCGCAATCGGGCATCCGGCTTCCCATTCGCGCCATCTCCGGCGCCATCGCCGAGCTCAACAAGAAGCGCGACGCCCAGGACCGCATCCTCCTCGTCGTCGACGGCGTCCACGGCCTCGGCTGCGTGGACGAGAACGTGGCCGACCTCGGCGCCGACTTCTTCTGCGCCGGCACGCACAAGTGGATCTTCGCGCCCCGCGGCACTGGCCTCGTCTGGGCCCACCCCGAGGCCTGGGCCCGCCTCCGGCCCCTCATCCCCACCTTCTCGGATGAGGAGCCCTACGACGCCTGGATCCACAGCCGCCCGGTCAAGGGCCCCACCAGCGCCCGGCGCATGACCCCGGGCGGCTTCCAGGCCTACGAGCACCAGTGGGCCAGCGTTGCCGCCTTCAAGCTGCATCAGACGATCGGCCGCGCCCGCATCGCCACCCGCGTCGCCGAGCTCAACGGCCGCATCAAGGACGGACTCGCCGGCATCCGCGGCGTTCGCCTTCACACCCCGCGCGACGCCGCACTCTCCGCCGGCATCTGCTGCTTCGAGGTGGATGGCAAGAAGCCCGCGGACGTCGTCAAGGCGCTCCTCTCGAAGAAGGTCATCGCCAGCACCAGCCCCTACGCCAACACCTACGCCCGACTCTCCGCCGGCATCTTCAACACCGAGTCGGAGGTCGACCAGGCGCTCGGAGCTCTGCGCACCAGCATCGCTTGAAGGCCCTTCACGGGAATCTTCACAATTCCCCGCTGGTGCGAGCGGGGCTCGCCGTTACACGCTCGAGCCTCACCCCTCAGCGCGGGAGGGCTCTCCGATGAAGCTCGTGGTCAACGGCCGGGAACGCGAGGTCGAGGCGCCGCCCGACATGCCCCTCTTGTGGGTGCTCCGGGACGTGCTCGGGTACACCGGGACGAAGTTCGGCTGCGGCATGGCCCAGTGCGGAGCGTGCACCGTCCACCTCGACGGCAAGGCGATCCGGGCGTGCGTCACCCCGGTCTCGGCGGTCGGGAGCCGGGCGGTCACCACCATCGAGGGCCTCTCCACCGACGGCTCGCATCCGGTCCAGAAGGCCTGGGCGGAGATCGACGTCGTGCAGTGCGGGTACTGCCAGTCCGGGCAGATCATGAGCGCCGCCGCGCTCCTGGCCGAGAACCCCCGCCCCACCGACGACGACATCGATGCGGCGCTCTCCGGCAACATCTGCCGCTGCGGCGCCTACCAGCGGATCCGAGCGGCCATCCACCGCGCGGCCGAGCTCAAGGGAGGGGCGTAGCCATGACCGCCATCTCGCGGCGCGACCTCCTCACCGCCTCCGGCACCGGTCTGGTCGTCGCCTTCGTCGTCCCTCGCCGCGCCGAGGCGATGCTCGCCGGGCCGCCCTCGAAGAAGAAGCCGCTCCCCCCACCGAACGCCTTCCTCCGGATCGGCTCCGACGAGTCGATCACCATTCTCCTCGCCCACTCCGAGATGGGCCAGGGCATCTGGACCACGCTCCCGTTGCTCGTCGCCGAGGAGCTCGACTGTGACTGGACACGGATCCGCGCCGAGCACGCCCCGGCGGCCCCGGTCTACGCCCACACCGTGATGGGGATGCAGATGACCGGCGGCTCCACCACCACCTGGAGCGAGTTCGAGCGCTACCGCACCGTCGGCGCCACCGCCCGGCAGATGCTGGTCCGTGCCGCCGCCGAGGAGTGGAAGACCGACGCCGCGAAGCTCCGGGTCGAGAACGGCCACGTCATCGGCGGCTCCCGCCGCGCGTCCTTCGGCCAGCTCGCCGAGCGTGCCGCGGCGCTCCCCACCCCGACGAAGGTCACCCTCAAGTCGCCCTCGCAGTGGCGGCTGGTGGGCACGCCGACCCGCCGGCTCGACACCCCGGAGAAGATCACCGGGCGGGCCCAGTTCGGGATCGACGTGCAGTTCCCCGGCCTCCGCGTCGCCATGGTCGCGCGCTCGCCCGTCTTCGGCGGCAAGGTCCGCTCGTTCGATGCAACGGAGGCGAAGAAGGTCCCCGGGGTCGAGCAGGTCGTGCAGGTACCGAGCGGCGTCGCCGTCGTCGCCACCAGCACCTGGGCGGCGAAGCTGGGCCGAGCAGCGCTGAAGACCGACTGGGACCTCGGGCCCGGAGCGTCGCTCGACACGGAGGCCATGCGCGCCGAGGCGCGGGCGCAGTCCCGGACCGACGGAGACGTCGCCCTCTCCAAGGGTGACGTCAAGGCCGCGCTCGGCAAGGCGGGCCGGCGGCTCGAGGCCGACTACGAGGTCCCCTATCTCGCCCACGCGCCGATGGAGCCGCTGAACTGCACCGTGAAGGTCGACGGCGACCGCTGCGACATCTGGACCGGCACCCAGTTCCAGACGATGGACCAGAAGGTCGCCTCTGAGATCCTCGGCCTCCAGCCGGAGCAGGTCTTCATCCACACCACCTTCCTCGGCGGCGGCTTCGGACGGCGGGCGACGGCCACCTCCGACTTCGTCCGCGAGGCCACCGAGGTCGCGAAGGCCGCGAAGGTCCCGGTCAAGGTCGTCTGGACCCGCGACGACGACATCCGCGGCGGCTACTACCGTCCGATGTTCCACCACCGCATCGAGGCCGGCCTCGACGCGCACGGCCGCCCGGTGGCCTGGAGCCACACGCTCGTCGGGCAGTCCCTGCTGGCCGGCACCCCGTTCGAGGCCATGGTGAAGAACGGCATCGACGAGGCCTCGGTCGAGGGCATCGTCGACTCGCCCTACCTCGCGGCCATCCCCGCTCGCCGGGTGACGCTCCACTCGCCGAGGCGCCCGATCACCGTTCTCTGGTGGCGCTCGGTGGGGAACAGCCACACCGCGTTCGCGATGGAGTCGATGATCGACGAGCTCGCCCACGCCGCGGGTCAGGATCCCCTCCGCTACCGCCTCGCCCTCCTCGCGCGCTCTCCCCGCCACGCGCGCGTGCTCGAGGTCGCCGCGGAGAAGGCCGGCTGGGGCCGTCCGCTGCCGCAGGGACACGCCCTGGGCCTCGCGATGCACGCCTCGTTCGAGAGCGTCTTTGCTCAGGTCGCCGAGGTCTCGGTGACGCCCGACGCGACCATCCGCGTGCACCGGGTCGTCTGCGCGCTCGACTGCGGGCAGCCGATCAACCCGCTGGGCATCGAGGCCCAGGTCCAGGGCGGCATCGCCTTCGGGCTCGGGGCCGCGCTGCACGGGGCGATCACCTTCCGAAACGGCCGCGTCCAGCAGAGCAACTTCCACGACTACCGGGTCCTCCGGATGGACGAGATGCCGAAGGTCGACGTCCACATCGTCAAGAGCAGCGCGAAGATGGGAGGCATCGGCGAGCCCGGAGTTCCTCCGATCGCTCCCGCCGTCGGAAACGCGCTCTTCGCCCTGACCGGAAAGCGGCTCCGGTCCCTCCCCTTCCGCCTGGCCTGAGCCCGCCCATGCGCCTGCTCTCGACCGCCTCGCTCCTCGCTGCCACGCTCCTCGTCGGCTGCTCCCACGCCGAAGGTCCCTCGCCGGCCCGCGCGGCTCCCAGCGCGGCCGCCGCTCCGCGGGATCCCGCCGCCGACTTCGAGATCGTCCGCACCGTGCTCCAGGATCCCCGGTGCCAGAACTGCCATCCCGCCGCGGACCATCCGCTCCAGACCGACCGCAGCCTGGCCCACGTGATGAACGTCCAGCGCGGTCCCGACGGGCACGGGCTCCCGGGAGCCCACTGCGCGACCTGCCATGGGAAGGCCAATCTTCCCGACAGCTATGGCACCCACCAGCCACCGGGCGTGGCCACCGACTGGCACCTCCCCCCACCGGACATGAAGATGGTGTTCGTGGGTCGGAGCTCGAGGGATCTCTGCGAGCAGCTCAAGGATCCACAGAGGAACGGCCACAAGGACATGGCGGCGCTCATCCAGCACGTGAGCAGCGACCCGCTCGTCCTCTGGGGCTGGGCTCCGGGCTTCGGCCGCAAGCCGGTCGCCGTGCCGCACGCGGACTTCGTCGCGGCCTTCACTCGGTGGGCGAACGCCGGCGGGCCATGTCCCGCCGAGGCCCCGAAGACCGCATCTGCGCTCGACAGGCCAAAGTGACGCAGACTCGACGGTGGCGGCGGCTCGATCTCCCCGCGCTCGAGGACTTCGCCGAGGACGGGCAAGCCTTCCACGGACGCGTCCAGGTCGACGAGACGGTCCCCTGGTCGGCGGAGTACCGCATCGCGTTCAACGAGCAATGGATCACCTTCGAGACTGCGGTGTCCGTCCAGCGCGCCGGCCGGTCCCGCCAGCTCCAGCTCCGGCGCGAGCCGTCGGGACGCTGGCTGGCCGATGACTGCGAGGTGGAGGCCTGCCGCGGCGCGCTCGACGTCGACCTCGGCGTCACGCCCTCGACCAACACCTCCGCCATCCGGCGGCTCGGGCTCGCGATAGGCGCCAGCGCCGAGCTCACCGCGACCTGGGTCCGCTTCCCCGACCTTGCGGTCCAGCCGCTTCCGCAGCGCTACACTCGCCTCGCCGAGCGGACGTACCTCTACGAGAGCCTCCGCGACGGCGTGGTCGTCTTCCGCGCCCGCCTCGAGGTGGACGGGACCGGCCTCGTCGAGCGCTACGAGGGCCTGTTCGAGCGCATCGACTGATTCCACCGCCCGTTCCGGCGCGCCCCGGCTAGGCTCCGCCGCCCCATGAACATCTACGGGCTGGTCCTCGCGATCATCGTCCTCGCGCTGCTCCTGGTGAGCGTGAGCCAGGTCCGCAAAACGAAGACCAAGGCCGACTACCTGGTCGCCGGACGCACCCTGCCCTGGTACATCCTGGTCTTCACCCTGCTCTCCTCGTGGATCGGGTCGGGCTCGCTCTTCGCCGGCGCCGAGAACGCCTTCCGCAACGGCTTCGCAGCGCTCTGGCAGGCTGCCGGCGGCTGGTGCGGACTGCTGGTCATCTACTTCATCGCTCCGCGAGCCAGGAAGTTCGCGCAGTTCACCATCCCGGACCTTCTGGAGACCCGCTACGACGTGTGGGCCCGCGTCCTCGGGGCCACCGCCATCCTCTTCGCCTTCACCGCCATCGCCTCGTACCAGTTCAAGGGCGGCGGCGACATCCTGCACATCATCTTCCCCGGCCTCGACGTCGTCGCTCGCGAGACCTTCGGCATCGCCGCGGGGAAGGAGCACGTGCTGGGGATGGTGATCATCGCCGTCTTCGTCGTGGTCTTCACCGCGCTCGCCGGCATGGCCTCGGTCGCATACATGGACGTGGTCATCGGGAGCCTGGCCACCCTCGCCGCGCTGCTCTCGATTCCCTTCCTCCTCTCGAAGACCGGCGGCTGGAGTGGAGCCCATGCACGCCTGCCGCCGGAGTACTTCCAGGCGTTCGGGAAGTTCGGCGGCGCGGGGGGCGGCTTCGTCCGCGCGATGGAGCTCCTCGTCCCCACGATGCTGCTCCTGATGGGCAACCAGAGCATCTACCAGAAGTTCTTCAGCGCACGGACCGAGCGCGACGCACGGCTCTCCGTCGTCTTCTGGCTCGGAGGGACGGTCCTTCTGGAGATCCTCATCGTCACGATCGCCGTGCTCGGGGCGGCCCTCTTCCTCCACGACCCGGCGGTGAAGCCGCGAGAGATCATTCCCTACACCGCCCGGAACGGAATGCCCTCGCTGGTCGGCGCGATCCTCGTCGGAGCGATCTTCGCCAAGGTCATCTCCACCGCGAACAACTACCTGTTCTCGCCGGCGACCAACCTGGTCAACGACGTCTACACCCGCTTCGTGAACCGGAACGCCTCGGACCGCTCGGTGCTCCGGGTCTCCCGGGTGCTCATCGTGGTGCTCGGCCTCTTCGCGCTGATGCAGGGGACGGTGAGCGAGTCGATCCTCGCGATGTCTCTCTACGCGTACACGGTCTACTCGGCTGCCATCACCCCGGTGGTGCTCGCGGCCTTCTTCTGGCGCCGCGCCACTGCGCCCGGGGCGATCGTGTGCATCCTCGCCGGCACCGCCATCACCATCGTCTGGAACCTCCAGCAGCTCGCGCTGCAGGCCAAACGAGACACGTTCCTGCCCGCGGCGTGGCTCGAGCGGGACGCGATCTTCCCGGCGCTCGTCGTCTCGGTGGTCTCGCTCGTGGTCGTGAGCCTGCTCACGCGGGCACCCGCGCCGGAGAAGTGGCGCCCCTTCGCGGGGACCGACGTCGAGACGGCCTAGAGACGGGCCAGCATTCCCTGCAGGGCCTGCTCCAGCGTCTCCTTGCCTCGCTGCACCTGCTCGGGATGCTCGAAGGCGAGCCGTCGGGAAGCGATGCCCTGGTACAGCCCCTGGTACATCTGCGCGAGCTCGGGCGAGAAGCCCATGCCGGTGAAGGCCTCGGCCACCTGATCGAGCGGCTCCTCCAGGGGCTCGACCTCGGTCTCCAGCAGCCTGGTGAGGACCTGGGCCACGTCCGACGGGCACACGTCCTCCGGGCCGCAGAGCTCCACCACCCGGTGGGCCTTCGGGTGCTCGAGGATCAGCTTGGCAGCGGCCTGTCCGACGTCGTGCGCGGCGACGTGCGCCCACTTCGTCCCGGCGGGCAGGAAGGAGTTGAGCAGCCCTTCCTTCGCGTCGGGCAGCGCCGGCGCCCAGTTCTCCATGAAGTAGCAGGGGCGGAGGAAGGTCACCGGCGTCTTGAGGGTCCGCAGCTCCTGCTCGGCGTCGTGGAGCAGGACGACCGGACCCGTCCCGTCGGCGTGCTGGGCCCCGACCGAGGAAAGGAAGACGACGTGCTTGACGTCCGTCCCCGCGATGGCGTGCACCATCGCGTCGATCATCTTCTTCGCCTTTCCGCGCACGCCGCTGGTGTTCGGCGGGAAGGGCGGAAGGAGCAGGAACGCAGCCTCGGTGCCCCGGAGCCCGTTGAGCAGGTCGTGCACGTTGGAGAGATCGACCTGTCCCACGTGCGCGCCGCGCTTCTTCCAGCGCTCGGCCTTGTGCGTGTCGCGGACGATCACCCTCACCTTGCGTCCGCTGTCCAGCAACGTCTGGGCGACCACCGAACCCACGTGCCCGGTCGCTCCGGCGACGACGTACTCCGCCATGAGAGCCTCCTCGGTGAACCCTACACGCCGCTCCGGGGAACGAGAACCACCTTGCTCGGCGAACCCCGGGCGACCTGCTCGTATGCCCGTGCAGCATCCTCGAGCGGGTGGCGCTCGAGGGAAGGATGCGGGCGGAGTCGACCGGATTCGAACAGCGGCCGGAGCTGGTCCAGGATCCTGGCCCCGTCCTCCACGGTGAGGATGGCGGTGTTGATTCCCAGGATCCTCAGCCGCCGCCGGTAGAGGTCGAAGAGATCCAGCGGGACCTCCCGCCCCGCGGCCGCCGAGTAGACGCAGAGGCGCCCGCCCGGCCCGAGAGCGTCCAGGAGCTGCCCGAACACGGGGGCGCCCACGCCGTTCAGGGCAATCTGCGCGCCCTTGCCCCCGGTCGCCTCGCGGACCACCGCCGGGAGGTCGCCCGCATCCGAGCGCGCCAGTCCTGCCAGACGGCTGCGATCGAGCCGGGCGGCCTCGTCCGCGTCCCTGACCAGCGCCACCACCCGGGCCCCGAGCGCCGTGGCCAGCTCGGTGGCGGCCCGGCCGACGGCGCCAGCCGCTCCCGAGACCACCACCGTGTCGCCGGGAGCCAGTCCCGCGCCCTCGACGAGGCAGCTCCAGGCGGTGGTGAAGGGCACGCCGGCCGCGGCCGCTTCCTCGGGCGTGAGGTTCGACGGTCTCCGGGAAACACCGCTCGCCGGAAGGACGATCTCCTCGGCGTGCGCGCCGTCGCGGGTGATGCCCAGGTCGCCGCCGGTGCCCCAGACCGCGGCGCCCTCGAGCTCGGGGACGCCCTCGACGACCCGACCGGCGAAGTCGCGTCCGAGGACGCGGGGCAGGATCGCGTGCGGGAACCGGCCCTCCGCGCTGAGGACGTCGCTCGGGTTGACCGCCGCGGCCTCGATCTGGACCCGGACCTGATCCTTCTCCAGCGGAGGCCGCGGGACGTGCAGAGGCTTCAGGGTTCCCGCGGGCCCGTGCGCGGTGATGTGGAGCGCCCTCATGGATGCGCGTCATGCCACGGTGAGCGCGTCCGCGCAGGCAGGACGGGCAGAAGTGTTCTGCCGCGTGGAGTTTCTCGCGTAGGCGCCAGTTGCCACCCTGGTCTATATGCGCGTCCACCCAATGCGACGCGCACTCAAGATCCTCGGTCTCGTGGTCGGTGCTCTGGTCGTGGTCGTCGGCGCCTTCCTGGTCTACGTCCAGATCGACGGGATTCCCCGCTACCCCGTGGAGAAGGTCACCTTCCGGGCCGATCCGACCCCGGAGCGCCTCGAGCGCGGCAAGGTGCTGGTGAACCGGCTCTGCGCGGGATGCCACCTCGATCCGACCACGCGCCAGCTCACCGGCAAGCACATGGCAGACGCGCCGAAGGAGTTCGGGCCGATCTACTCGCCGAACATCACCCGGCACCCGACCAAGGGCATCGGCACCTGGACCGACGCCGAGCTGGCCTACCTCCTCCGCACCGGGGTGAAGCGAGACGGGCGATACACGCCCCCGTACATGGCGAAGCTGCCGCACATCTCCGACGAGGACCTGGCGTCGATCATCGCCTTCATGCGCTCGGACGACCCGATGGTCGCCGCCTCCGATCGCGATCCGCCCGGCGTTCCGCAGCCGTCCCTGCTCACCAAGGCGCTGTGCCACACCGTCTTCAAGGCGCTCCCCTACCCCCGGCAGCCGATCACCGCGCCCCCGGTGACCGACAAGGTGGCCTATGGGCGATACCTGGTCACCGCGCTCGAGTGCTACGGCTGCCACTCGGCGGACTTCAAGTCGATGAACATCGCCGAGCCGGAGAAGACCGCGGGCTACCTGGGCGGAGGGAATCCGATGCTCGATCTCCGCGGACACACGGTTCCCACCCGCAACCTGACTCCCGACCTGGAGACCGGCATCGGACGTTGGTCCGAGCAAGACTTCGTGACGGCGGTCCGTACGGGCTTCCGGCCGGACAAGACGCTCCTCCGCTATCCGATGGCGCTGCTCCCGGACCTCTCCGACCAGGAGGGCGC
>Ga0310810_10009403_pt1 | contig 11307 bp, 11 predicted proteins | sample NCmetagenome_FD_207641 | JGI IMG/M metagenome (GOLD analysis project Ga0310810, IMG submission 207641) | Soil microbial communities from experimental microcosm in Duke University, North Carolina, United States - NC | ecosystem: Engineered > Artificial ecosystem > Soil microcosm > Unclassified ... | reverse complement strand
GGGGACTGCGCGGCCCGGGGATGATCTGGATTATCCCAGTAGTGGACACGCTGAGCGCCTACGTGGATCAGCGCATCCGCGTGACCGATGTTTCGGCAGAATCAGCGCTGACGCGCGACACGGTACCGGTCAACGTCGACGCGATCATTTTCTGGGTGGTCTGGAACGCCGAAAAATCGATTCTGGAAGTGGCCAACTTCGCCGAGGCTGTAAGTCTGGGTGCGCAGACCGCCTTGCGCGAATGCATCGGACGGCATGAGCTGGCCCAGTTGCTCACCGAGCGCGAGACGCTGGGGCAGGCTTTGCAGAAGATACTCGACGAGAAGACCAACCCGTGGGGCATCACCGTGCAATCGGTCGAGATTCGCGACGTGAAGATCCCGCAGGCGCTCGAAGACGCGATGTCCCGCCAGGCGCAAGCCGAGCGCGAGCGCCAGGCCCGCATCATTTTGGGCGACGCCGAGACGCAGATCTCCAACAAGTTCGCCGAAGCGGCCCTGGTGTATCGCGATAATCCCGTCGCACTCCATCTGCGCGCCATGAACATGCTGTATGAAGCGATCAAGGAGAAGGGCTCCATGGTGATCGTGCCTTCCTCGGCGGTCGAAACCATGGGCCTGGGCGGAATGCTGGCCACCACCACGCTGGCCAAGAATCAGTAACGGGAGGCGGCCATGACAACGCTGAGAAGCTTGGTCATCTTGGCGAGGACCCTGGTCATCTTGACGATCGGCCTGGCGGGCGCGGCGGTCGTGGATTCGCTGCTCACGGAAAGTTGGCACGGCATGGTGGTTTTAATCTCGCGGACAAACTGAAACAGCCGCGCGGGTGTGCTGTATGATCAGAAGTACACCCTGATGATTCCGGAAACGATCCCCGAAGGACTTACATTCGACGACGTTCTCCTGCTTCCGGCCCGCAGCGACGTCGTTCCCGCGCAAACCGACACCCGCACCTGGATCACGCGCAAGATCGGCCTGAACATTCCCATCGTCAGCTCGGCCATGGACACGGTGACCGAATCGCACCTGGCGATCGCCTTGGCCCAGCAGGGCGGGCTCGGCCTGATCCACCGCAACATGTCGATCGAGCGCCAGGCGGAAGAAGTGGATCGCGTGAAACGCTCGGAAAGCGGCATGATTGTCGACCCGGTCACTGTGGATCCGGAGCAGAAGATCGGCGACGCGCTGGAGGTAATGAAGCGCTACCGTATCTCCGGCGTTCCGGTAACCAAGAACGGCAAGCTGGTGGGGATTCTCACCAATCGCGACCTGCGCTTCGAAACACGTTTCGACCTGCCCATTTCGAGTGTGATGACCAAGGAGAACCTCATCACGGTCGGCGTCGGAACCACGCTCGAAGAAGCGGAAGCGATCCTGCACACGCATCGCGTGGAAAAGCTCCTGGTGGTGGACGACCACTACAACCTGAAGGGTCTGATCACGGTCAAGGACATCCAGAAGAAGCTCAAATATCCCAACGCCGCGAAAGATGCTCAGGGCCGCTTGCGGGTGGGCGCCGCGCTGGGGTCTTCCGGCGATTTTCTCGAACGAGCCCAAGAACTGGTGAAGAAGAAAGTCGACGTGCTCGCGGTGGATTCGGCGCATGGCCATCAGGCGCGCGTGCTGGAGGCGGTCGCCACTCTGAAGCGCGTGCTGCCCGAGGTGCAGCTGATCGCGGGCAATGTCGCCACCAAACAGGGCGCATGCGATCTGATCGGCCTGGGCGTGGACGGAATCAAGGTTGGAATCGGGCCGGGATCCATTTGCACCACGCGGGTGGTGAGCGGCGCGGGTGTTCCGCAGATCACCGCGATCGCGGAGTGCTCGAAAGCCACGCAGGGCAGCGGCGTACCGCTGATCGCCGATGGTGGCATCAAGTTTTCGGGCGACATCACCAAGGCCATCGCGGCGGGAGCGGACTGCGTGATGATCGGGAGTCTCCTGGCCGGCACGGAAGAAAGTCCGGGCGAAACGATTCTCTATCAGGGACGCACGTTCAAGAGCTATCGCGGCATGGGCTCGCTGAGCGCGATGACCCAAGGCTCGGCGGATCGCTATTCGCAGGAAGCCAGCATGGAGGCCAGCGGCAAGCTGGTTCCCGAAGGTATCGAGGGGCGCGTCCCCTATAAGGGCATGCTGGCCGATCTGGTGTATCAGCTCGTGGGCGGATTGCGCGCCGGTATGGGTTACTGCGGCTGCGGCACGATTCAGGAATTGAGGGAACGCGCCCAGTTCGTTCGTGTCACGTCGGCCGGCCTGCGCGAGAGCCACGTCCACGACGTGATCATCACCAAAGAAGCTCCCAACTATCGTCTTGAATAGTGGTCCTTCCAAAACCTGTCTCTATGTAGCGGCTGGACGCGCGTTGGGCGCCCGCGAACCCGATATCGCCATTCGCAATCCGGATTATCTTGCCGAACGCCTGCTGGGCCCCGAGGAGCGGGCCTTAGTCTCCGACCAAGCCGTAGTGCAGGCGCTGGACAAGGATTTCGCCGATCTTCAGAAGAATCCGGAAGCGATGGGCTCAGTGGTGATGATGATCATCCGCACGCGCTTCATCGAAGAGCGGCTGGAACAGGCCATTCGCGATGGAGCCTCCCAAGTGGTGATTCTCGGCGCGGGCTTCGACACGCGGGCGTATCGGCTGATCGAACTGCTCCAAGCCGCGCGAGTGTTCGAAGTCGACCAGCCGTCCACTCAGGAATACAAGAAGCGGCGGATTCGGGAAGCCGGCATTGAGGTCCCGCCGAATCTGACGTATGTGCCGGTCGACTTCCGGCACGACAAAGTCGGCGACGTTCTCGCCGCCGCGGGTTACGACTCCAGCCGCAAGACGTTCTTCATCTGGGAAGGCGTCACCATGTACCTTCCCGAGGCTGCCGTTGCGGAAACGCTGCGCTGGGTGGCGGCGCAGGCTCCCGGCACATCGATCATTTTCGATTTCGTGGGAGCGAGGGTCATTCAGTTTATGGCCAACATCCCCTGGGACAAGCTGCCGGAAGGCGCCCGGCAAGCGGTGGAAAAACTGCAGCGGCTGGAAGCGGGAGAACCCTGGATCTTCGGACTGCCCGATTACGCCGAACGGGAGTTTTTGGGCAAACTCGGCCTGGAACTGCGCGAGTTGCTTCCGATCGGCGGCGAGGATTCGATGAAGCGCTATCTCACGCGCAGCGATGGAACACCGTACATTCCGATTCCTCCGGCGCAGCAGCAGGCGCAATCGCAACGGGGAGGCTACTGCCTGGCGGAAGCCGTCGTCCCTAATTTACAGCAGTAGAAATACCAAGAACGCAGAAGCCATCAGTACAAGTGGACTGCACAAAACAGCCCAGCTCCACGGGTTCCCCAGGTTGAGCGTGAACCCGGCTCCGTCGCGCCGTCCGACAAACAAAACCGGATCGCTCGGGTTGTAGTAGAGGATTCCACCCTTCCAACACTCGTTGGGCGTTGGGTCCAGCGGACCGCGCGATTCCCTGGACTTCTTGATCAGGTAGATCAGGCAGAACAGGATGATCCCCATGGCGGGCCCTACAAGCGCCGGTGCCGGCAGTTTTATCAGGGGCTGGATCGCCAAGCCGGGCATCAGCAGGGCGAGTATCCATCCCAAGGTTATGAAGACTCCCACGGCCGGCCGGCGTAGCGGCTCGGAGCGGCGGGATCCGTACCAGGTGGCCAGCGCGAATGCGAAGAGCCACAGTGTCATCTCGGCGGCGATGATCAGAGGGCCAAACACTTCTCGAGATGACCGGTTGGCCGGAATCCTATCCCAGTTCGCGTTCAGATAAAGAGCGGCGGCAGCCAGGAGCACCAGCGGCGCCAAGCCAAGCCAGGCGAACCAGGGCAGCCGTTCTGGCTGCGTGCTCAATTCGAGCTCGCGGACGGGCTGCGGCTGGATGGCGAATGCTCTGAGTTTCCGGTTTTGCAGCACGAATGTAGTCATTCCGGCCAGCAGCATTGTCGTGGGCGCCAGAAGAAATACCGGTACGAAACGTAAGCCGAGCAGCAAAATCGCCACCGCGCCGGCAAGGGCGGGAATCAGAACCGCGAGCCGGAATTCGCGGACCGCTCGGCGGCCCTCCGGGGTCGACCGAAAATCGCCGGGCACCAGCACGCCGAAAAGGATCTCCCTGCGCGTCATGTGCGGTATCGAGAGCATCAAGATGCTCATCAATAAGTGTGCGAGTAAGGGTATTGCCAGGATCATGAGTTGAGTCCCTCCGCTAGGGCACGCAATTCGGCGGCGATCTTGGCGGGCGAGACGCCGCGCGCACGCATCTGCGAAACCAGCTCCCGCAGCCGCTGGCGGTAATCCGCTACTTCATTCCGGGATGCGGCCGCCGGGGCCATACGCTCCACCACGCGGGCGCCACGCCCGTGACGGAGATCGAGCCATCCTTCCGCGGCGAGCACACGGTAGGCCTCGGCGACGGTATTGAAGTGCACACCCAATTCCATCGCGACCCGCCGCACCGACGGCAAGCCGCTGCCGGGCTTAAGCCGGCCTTCGACCAGCTCGACTCGCAACCCATCGGCGATCTGCCGCGTCGCCGGGACGGGAGAGTTGAGGTCAATACGAATGCGTGCGGAGCCCGCCATCACTGTATAGTGTATACAGACACTATACAGTTGTCAAGCGCTCACTTTGGCCTTAAACCGGCCCTGCGAGACGCGCACCTGAATCTCGGATCCGGGCGGGGCATCGGCCGGCGATTTGACGATCTTTTCCTCACCTTGGACTTCCCGTTCGACGATGGCGTAGCCGCGGTCCAGAATCTTGAGCGGGCTGAGTTGCGTCAGATGCGCCGCCAGCGGAGCAAACTCTCCGCGCGCACGGCTCAACTTCAAGCGGACCGCCCGGTTGGCGGCCGCTTCAGAAAGTTCCAGGCGCCGCCGGGCCTGGGCGAACTGCAGGCGGACGTCGCGCTGGACTAATCTTGTCGCAACTGCATCTAGCATGCGCCCTCGCAGCCCGAGCGCGACTCGAATGCCGTCACGCAGCGCGTACTCCAACTCATCGATCCGCTGAGCTCTGCGTCCAAGTGCCCGATGCAGGCGAGCCGAATCGATTGCAACGGACTGAAAACGTCGAGCTCGCAAGGCGAGCGTTAAACGAGCCGCCTGCCGCAGACGCGCCTCCGCTCCGTACAATCCTTCCAGCAGGCTTTGGCGCGTCGCGGCCACCAGCTCGGCCGCCGCCGAAGGCGTGGGCGCGCGCAGATCCGCCACAAAGTCGGCGATGGTGAAATCCGTCTCGTGTCCTACCGCCGAGATGACCGGGACGGGCGACGCAGCGATGGCGCGCGCCACGCGCTCTTCGTTAAACGCCCACAGGTCTTCGAGCGAGCCGCCGCCGCGGGCTACGATCAGCACTTCCGGCCAGCCGGATTCCGAAAAGTACTCGATACCGGCGGCGATTTGTTCGGCCGCGCCCTCGCCCTGCACCTGCGCCGGATAGAGGCGAATGTGACGCCCCGGGCAACGCCGCTCCAGAATGTGGATCATGTCGCGAATCACCGCGCCCGAAGGCGAGGTCACGATCCCGATCCGCTCCGGCAGCGGCGGCAGCGCGCGCTTGCGGGCCTGGTCGAAGAGCCCTTCCGCGGCCAGCTTGCGCTTCAACTGCTCGAAGGCGAGTTGGAGCGCGCCGTGGCCCTGCGGCTCCAGGGCCTCCACCACCAGCTGCAGTTCGCCGCGCGCGTCGTACAGGTCGATGCGCCCGCGCGCCAGCACCGCTACGCCGTCCTGCGGCTTGAACTTGAGATACCGTGCCGTCATTTTGTAGCACACGCAGCGGATTTGCGCGGACTCGTCCTTCAGAGTGAAGTAGTAATGCCCGCTGGGCGGGAGCTTGGCGCCGGAAATCTCGCCGGCAACCCAAATGTCGGTGAATTCCCCTGCCAGCACGGAACGCATGTCGGCAGTGAGCTCGCTCACGGTGTAGGATCTGCGCAGCGGACTCCAGTCGAGGGTGATCTGTTCCATGGCTTGTTCTATGTGTCCAGTGTAAGCCGGTCGTTTTCTGTATGATGTGTAGCATGACTCCTAAAGAGGCTCTCGAATTCGCCAAGAAAACCGACGTCAAGCAGCTCGACCTGCGCTTCACCGACCTGCCGGGCGTTCAACAGCACGTTTCCTACCCCATCGGCGAGCTGAGCGAGTCGAGCTTTGAAGAAGGCTTCGGCTTCGATGGCAGCTCCATCCGCGGCTGGGCCGCCATCAACGAATCCGACATGCTGTTGGTCCCCGACCCGGGCACCGCCATCCTGGATCCCTTTTTCGAAGTTAAAACGCTGGTGATGATCTGCAACGTCATCGATCCCATCACCCGCCAGAGCTACGACCGCGATCCGCGCTGGATCGCCCGCAAGGCCGAGTTGTACGTGAAAAACTCCGGCCTCGCCGACACCGCCTACTTTGGCGCCGAAGCCGAGTTCTTCATCTTCGATAGCGTCAGCTTCGACCAGAACACCCACTCCGGCTTCTACTTCATCGACGCCGAGGAAGGCCGCTGGAATTCCGGACGCAAGGAGAACAACCTGGGCTACCGGCCGCGCTACAAGGAAGGCTACTTTCCGGTTCCGCCCACCGATCATCACCAGGACCTGCGCGCCGAGATGGTCGAGACCATGGGAAAAGTCGGGCTCGACATCGAGTGCCACCATCACGAAGTCGCCACCGCCGGCCAGTGCGAAATCGATCAGCGCTTTAATACCCTCTGTAAATCGGCCGATAACATGATGCTGTACAAGTACGTGATCCGCAACACGGCCTATCAGTACGGCAAGACGGTTACGTTCATGCCCAAGCCTTTATTCGGTGATAACGGCAGCGGGATGCACACGCACCAGAGCCTGTGGAAGGGCGGCAAGCCGCTGTTCGCCGGCGATCTGTACGCCGGCCTGAGTCAGATGGCCCTGTGGTACATCGGTGGATTGCTCAAGCACGCCCGCGCGCTGGCGGCCATCATCGCGCCCACCACCAATAGTTACAAGCGCTTGGTTCCGGGCTATGAGGCGCCGGTCAATCTGGCGTATTCCCGACGCAATCGCTCGGCGGCGTGCCGCATCCCCATGTACTCGGCCTCGCCCAAAGCCAAGCGCGTCGAGTTCCGGCCGCCGGATCCATCGTCGAATCCGTATCTCGCGTTCGCGGCGATGGTGATGGCCGGCCTCGATGGCGTGCTGAACAAGATCGACCCGGGGGAACCTCTGGACAAGGATATTTACGATCTTTCGCCTGAGGAGATGAAGGCGGTGCCGTCCATGCCGTCGTCATTAGAAGAAGCCCTCAGCGCCCTGGAAGACGATCACGCGTTTCTGCTGAAAGGCGACGTGTTCACCGAGGAGTTGCTGGAAAACTACATCTCCTACAAGCGCAAGAATGAAGCCGATGCGGTGCGCCTGCGCCCGCATCCCTACGAGTTCGCGCTGTATTACGACATTTAAACCGGTAGGGCAGACGATCTTGTACCTGCCTACCTAGAGCGCACAGCGCGTGGCGCGCAGCCTATCGAGACCGTGATCGCGCCGCGCTGCGTTGTGCGATAACGTCAGAGTGCCGCTTCGCCCCGATCTTCGTTGCGAATCCGAATCGCATCGAGCACGTTGGTGACGAAAACTTTCCCATCGCCCACACGCCCGCTGCGGGCCGCGGTCGAAAGCGTCCGGACGATTTCATCGGCTCGCCCGGAAGGCACCACCAGCTCGATCTTCACCTTCGGCAGCAAGTCGACCTTATATTCCTGGCCGCGGTAAACCTCGGTGTGGCCCTTTTGGCGGCCGTGCCCGCGCACTTCCGAGACGGTCATGCCGTCCACTCCAATACCGAGCAATGCATCCTTCACTTCGTCCAGTTTATGAGGCTGAATGATTGCTTCGATCTTCTTCATTTTGGGGATCCCTTCCTTCTGGTTTGAGTTATCTACTTGGGTATCTACATGATGCCCCGGAGCGGCCCTTCATCCAAACGAAACGTTTGGATTGGCTGGATCAAAAATATCTATTGGACGTTTTGCCGAACAGCCCTTAGGCTTAGAACTTAAAAGCTAAGTCCGCTTTTGTAAATCCATAACCTCAGGAGGTCGTAACTTTGTATACCCGCTTGAAGTGTCTCTTCGTGTTTGTGACCGCGGCGTTGCTCGCAACGTCCGCTTTCGGACAGGATGCCCCTGCCCAGGCCCCCGCGCCCGCAGCTGCTCCCGCCGCCCCGGCGCCCCCGCCATGGTCCGTCGGCGGAATCGATTTCAGCGGTCTGGTCGACGGCTATTACACGTTCAACTTTAACCACCCGGCGTCGGCTACCAACGGTCTTTATAACTTCGACACGGCCGCCAACCAGTTCAGCTTGAATATGGCCAAACTGAGCATGTCCCACTCCGCCGATCCCATCGGATTCCAGGTCGACTTCGGCTTCGGCCACGCGTTCGACATGATCAACGGGATCGACAACAACGGCCTGAGGACCAAGAATATCGAGCAGGCATTTGTGAGCTGGAAGCCCAAAGGCAAGGACAGCGGCTTTCAGATGGATTTCGGCAAGTTCGTCACCAGCGCGGGCGCCGAAGTTATCGAGAGCAATGCCAACTGGAACTACTCCCGCTCCTTACTGTTTTCCTGGGCGATTCCCTACTACCACATGGGTTTTCGTGCGACCGAAACCAAGGGGCATTTCACCGGCGGCTTCCAGCTGGTCAATGGATGGAATAACGTGGAGGACAACAACTCCGGCAAGACCTTGGGATTTGTCGGCAATATCACCACCAAGAAAATCAGCTGGATGAACAACTACTACACGGGTCCGGAGAACCCCGGCACCAATACGGGCTGGAGAAATCTGTATGACACCACGGTGCTCTTCACTCCCGCGGACAAGTTCAACGCCTATGTGAATTTCGACTACGGCCAGAACAAGAGCGGATCCGGTTCTTTGGAATCGACCGCGAAGTGGTATGGTGTCGCGGGAGCGGCGAAGATCCAGATGAACGACCACAACGCGATCACACCCCGCATCGAGTGGTTCAAAGATCAAGAGGGATTCGAAACCGGGGTGGCCCAGAAGGTGAAGGAATTCACTTTCACCTACGAATACAAGTGGACCCGCGGCTTGCTGGCTCGCCTGGAGTACCGCCGCGATTGGTCGAACAAGAATTTCTTCGAACGTGGATCGACGGGCTCTTCCGATCATCAGGACACGTTAGCCCTGGGTATCGTGGCGTTCTTCGGACCGAAATAAAGAAGTTCGGGGGATAGCCCCGAACCTATCGAAATAGATACTTCGCCGCGCGTGGCAAGCTTGGTGCCGCGCGCGGCATTGTTTTTGCAGGTCCATCTTTCCCACAATCTGCCTTGATTTCCTATCGTTTGATCGTTCTCCCCCTGTCTTATGGAACCGATTTAAATAATCAATTGGACACCTCTCCGTGTGCCCGCTAGACTGAGAATCACTCGATTGGATCCAGCCTGCCATGTGTAGCCTGCGGGTTCGATCGGTGAGTAGTTCAGCCCCGCAATTGCCACCACGTCCTCGTCGCTGGCGGGGGACAAGCAGCCCAACCATCCGGCCGCTTTTGTCTTTTGTCATTGAGATTTTTTCAGAACCCAAATAGAGGAGGAGTACCCTTCATGGGCGCCAATTCAACACAAGCAGTAGGCGTTTCGGCCTTCTTGATCGCTTTCACCTTGATCTCCGCCGGCATTGCGTGGGGCGGAATTCTTGTGAGTCTGGTGGGCATAGTTTTACTCGCGGTGGCGCTGGGCGTGTTCCGCAAAGCGAAGCCGTGGGAAGAGGCGGAGTGAAAAGGAGATAACTATGGCAATCGCAGGACTAATCGTAACTTTATTGGGCTTTATTGTCGCGGTGGCCAGTCTGGGGATGAGCTCCTCGGTGGGCGGCCGCATGGTGATCGTCCTGGTCGGGCTGGTGGTCAGCCTGGTAGGGATTATCGGACTGATCAACCCGGCGTTTCAGAAGAAGGCCGCCTGGAAGAAGTGACTGGAGACACTGACGAGAGGATGATGAACATGACACGACGCATCGCATTGTTAGCAGTGGCGCTCCTGATGGCGTCCCTCGCCTGGGCCCAAGTGCCCGCGACTCCGCCCACTCCGGCGCCTGCGGCACCCGCCGCCGCAGCGGCTCCCGCAGCTCCCGCCCCGCCTCCCGTGGCGATTACCGATCAGGACATCAAGAATATCGCGGCTCCCGCGGCGGATGCACGTGCCAAGGGCGATCCGGACGGTTCACTCACGGGCACCGTAGCCGACGTGGTCGTGGCTGACAGCAAGAAGGGCATGACTGTCGCCGACCTGGCGAATCAGGAAGGTCAGAACCGCGTCGCCATTAACTTTGTTTGGACCCTGGTCACCGGGTTCCTGGTCATGTTCATGCAGGCGGGCTTCGCCATCGTCGAAACCGGCCTGTGCCGCGCCAAGAACGCCAACCACACCATGATGATGAACTTCATGGTCTACGGCGTGGGCATGCTGGCCTACTGGCTGATCGGCTTCGCCATTCAGATGGGCGGCGTGGGCGCGCTGGGGACCTTGGGCAGCACGCCAGTACTCGGAGGCGAGTACGTCGTCAAACTGTTTGGCAAGGATTTCGGCCTGTGGGGCCAGAACGGCCTGTTCCTGATGCACAAAGGAACTTATGACGTCGCCGTGATGGTGATGTTCCTGTTCCAAATGGTGTTCATGGATACGGCACTCACGATCGTCACCGGAACCGCGGCAGAACGCTGGAAATACGCGGCCTTCCTGGTGTCTTCGTTCATCATGGGCGCGTTCACCTACCCACTGTTCGCCAACTGGGCTTGGGGCGGCGGCTGGCTGGCCAACTTGGGCGGCAATTTCGGCCTCGGTCACGGCTACTCGGATTTCGCCGGGTCGGGCGTGGTGCACGCCGTCGGAGGAATCACAGCATTGGCCATGGGCATCCTGATTGGACCGCGGCTCGGCAAGTATGACCGCTCGGGCAAGGCCAACGTCATCCTGGGGCACGACATTGTACTGGTGCTGCTGGGCTGCTTCATTCTGGCCTTCGGCTGGTTCGGATTCAATCCCGGCTCCACGCTGGCGGCTTCCGGAAACGGCGCACTGCGCATCGGATCGATCGCGGTCAACACGATGCTGGCCGGCATGGCCGGGAGCTTCGGCGCGATGCTCTATATGTGGCTACGCTACGGCAAGCCCGATGCTTCGATGAGCGGCAACGGACTTCTCGCGGGTCTGGTAGCCATCACGGCCCCATCTGGATTCGTAAATCCTGTCGGCTCGGTCATTTTAGGCTTGATCGCCGGTGTGCTGGT
>Ga0310810_10009401_pt1 | contig 11307 bp, 12 predicted proteins | sample NCmetagenome_FD_207641 | JGI IMG/M metagenome (GOLD analysis project Ga0310810, IMG submission 207641) | Soil microbial communities from experimental microcosm in Duke University, North Carolina, United States - NC | ecosystem: Engineered > Artificial ecosystem > Soil microcosm > Unclassified ... | reverse complement strand
CGCCAGGCCGTGTTCGGAGTATCCGAGATGGGTTGGCGGCGGCCCCCCAGGTCAGGAAGCCACATGTAGCCGATTCCCGCTCGGTGGAGCGCGGACTCAAGTGCCGGCTGCTGATACTGCGGCTGACAGCGGGAGCCGGGAAAGCGCCGGACATCGGCGACTACCTCGATCCGATACGCCGCTAAGACGGCAAGGAAGTCCGAGAGGGGGCGCGTAGAATGCCCCACCGTCCACACAGTCAGGGTCATATGTCAATGTAGCTTGGGGGTGATCATCGAGGCGGTGCGTCGGAAAGCAGCATTCCAGAACTCTCACCAGCGCCCGGCGGTCACGACTCACGCTGCGGATCCACAAGCGCGGTGACATCCTGGGCGAGCTCTGTGAGCTCGTTCTCGGATACGAGCAGCGACGTGTGATCGACGTGGATGCCGAGGCTTTCGAGGGCTACATTGATGCCATGAGCGGTGCTCCACCTTTCCGCCTGCCGGGTACCCATTTCGCCGGGGCGCTCGTCTGGCTCCTGCTCGGAGGTGCAGGCCTCGTTGCGGTCGCGCCGGATCTCGCGGCGGGTCGGTTTCTGTCGCCTCGAGTGCTTGCCGTCACCCACCTCTACACTCTCGGCGTCATCGTCACGTCGATCTTCGGGGCTCTGTACCAGTTCTATCCGATGTCGCTGGGGGCTGGCGCGCGGAGCATTCCCGTCGGAGTCGTGGGTGCCTGGCTTCTGCAGGTGGGCGTCGCTCTGCTGGTGGCGGGGTTCTGGTTCTGGCGCCCCTGGTTCCAGGCAGCGGGGTGGGGGGCACTCTTTCTGGCCGTCGGCTGTGTCGCATGGAACCTGTTGCCACAGCGCCGGCGCATGTCCCAGGGGCGGCGAGCGGCGGCCTATGTCTCCGCCGCGCACTCGATGCTCGGCCTGGTGCTTCTGCTGGCTGCCGCGAGGATCGGTGCGTCGCTGGGCTGGTGGGAGATCGACCGCCTCGGCATGATCGCGGCGCACTTCCACCTGGCAGCATTCGGCTTCGCCGGTTTGACTGCAGTCGGCGTCGGCGGCAGGATGATCCCCATGTTCCTGGTGGCCGGGGCCGCCCCGGAGTGGCCCATGCGGTTGATCGGAGCCGGCACCGTTGGGTCGCTGCTCGCGCTCACGGCCGGCCTGCTCTTCGGCTATCCGCTGGCGGTGTGGTTGGGGGCAGTGGCCGGCGTGGGGTCGGCTGCACTGTTCGTTGGCTTGATCGCCCGGTTCTTCCGCCGCCGGCTGGTGCGCCGGCTCGAGCCCGCCTTCGGACACGTGCTGGTCGGGTTCTGCTGCCTGGTGCTGGGCCTGGCGGTGGGCGTAGCTCAGCTTCTGCTTCCCGGTACGTCAGCCCGCGGATGGATCATCTATGGTGAGCTGACCCTGCTGGGCTGGCTGGTCATTTTCATCACCGGGATCTGGTACCGGCTCTTCGCCTTCCTCATCTGGCTGCACTTCTACGGCCGGCATGGTGCGCAAGTGCGTCCGGCGGCGGAGTTGGTGCACCAGCCCACCGCATGGGCGGCGCTCGGGCTGCTGGCTGGCGGCGTGATACTGCTCGTGGCCGGGACCGCCTTGATGTCGCCGGCGGGCACTCGTGCCGGTGCGTCAGGTATTCTGGCGGGGAGCCTGCTCGTAGCCTCGCAGTACATTCGCATATTCGGAGGCCGGAACACGGGCTCGCACCTGACGACCACTCTCAGCGGCTGACAATGAGCTTCGCAACGGTTTCATCATTTGTTCATGGCTTGGGGTTAGCCTGCAGCATGATCGAACTCAAGCGAGCGTACGGCCGCGCCAGCAGCCACCTCCTGCCTCGAGCACGATCGCGCCTCCGAGGGCGAGGATGGTGACGAAAGCCGGCCCCGTCCGAGCCGGCGACTACAACCGATCATGCAGCGGCCTCCCTGATCTGCCGGACCAGCTCCACTTCAATCGAGATCTTCACCTCATTCCCCACGACGACCCCGCCGGCTTCCAGCGCCTGGTTCCAGGTGAGCCCGAAGTCGGTGCGATCGATCTTCCCCTGGGCGCTGAACCCAGCGCGTTCTGCACCCCAAGGGTCGGTCAGACTGCCCTCATTCGAGACAGCTAGAACCACTTCGCGAGTGACGCCGCGGATTGTCAGATCTCCTACCAGGCGAAACTCACTATCGTGGTGGTTCCCCTCGACCACCCGGCTGTGGAAGGTGATGGTCGGAAAGTGCGTTGCGTCAAAGAAATCGGCAGAGCGGAGGTGCGCATCGCGTTGCTCTTGACGCGTGTCGATGCTGGCGACCTGGATTGTGACGTCCACCAGGACTGTCCTGGCATCCGACTCATCCACCCAGACGGCTCCTCGGACATCGCCGAAGGCGCCTTTGACAGTGGAGATCATGAGGTGCCTGACGGCAAACTCCACGTGTGAGTGCGCGGGGTCGATCTGCCAGCTGCTTCCCCCAGCCGATGGCCCGGGGAGGGGAGCCGGAAGGGTAGCAATAGATCTCATCGTCGTATCTCCTCTCACCCAGTGTTGCTCCCGGGTGCTGGATCCCCCGTGAAGACCCTCAAGCCTTTGTAGGCCCGAAGGTAGGCTGCTTCACGGCCGGGTCCACCTTGAGCCAGATCCACATTCCGGAAAGGCCGTGGCCGGGCACCCCGCATACGATCCGATAGGCACCGTTCGCCGGTACGGGGAAACTCATCACGTCTGTCGCCTCCTGCGGCAAGCCTTCCAGCGCCTTGTTGGTATACGCCCGAGGGATAGCTGGATCGCTGGGCGCGTTCGGAATCGGTCCATCCCCCGAAATCACAATGGCACTGTGTGGAGTCCCATCCTTGTTGACGAAGTTGAGCACGATCTTCGCGTCGGAGGGGACAAGCAGCGTGGCTCCACCGTCACGATAACCGTTGAAGGTGAAGGGACCGGCGATGAGCTCGAAGGTGACCGTGTTGGTGCCCGCGTCGTAGGACAGCCATTGGTCCGGCGGTGCCGAGAATGTCTGGGCAGGACCGGGGCCGGGCAGTAGACCGGACAGTAGGACGCTCAGGAGCAATGCTGCAGTCATCGTATGGCCCTCATTCAAGCGTGGCAGACGGAGCAGTACCGACCATGTCAACGTTGCGACTGGTGCCGTCGATCACCACCTCGACGACCGAGCCGATGAGGCACGCCCGTCCCAGTCAGGCGAAGAGTGGCGGGTTCCGCGGCTGGGGCCAATAGCAGGATCGTACCATCCAAGTCAACATCCATCATCGCGACACCATGGCGTGCGCGGCGCGGATGCGCCGTTCGGGGCCACGCCCTCGGCTCGCCACCGCCGTAGCGGGAACGCTTGTTCGAGGGGATCTGTGCCGCGTGAACTCTGCCGAGAAGAAGCGGCAGAGCTCATGCCGCTACTCGATCAGCCCGCGCCGCTGGGCGTGGGTTACCGCCTCGAGACGATTGTGGGTGCGGAGCTTCAGGTTGATGCGGTGGAGGTGGTTGCGGAGCGTCTGGGGGGAAATCCTCAGCTTGTGGGCGATGGTCTTGGCGTTGCTCCCACCGGCGAAGAACTTCAGGATGCGCCGCTCCTGTTCGGAAAGCGGCTCGACCTGGGCGTGCTGCGATTCATCGCCCGCCAAGGCCACGAGTTGCTGGGCGGCCTCCAGCGCGCGACGGTACAACTCCGCGTTGCGGCGCTGCTGGCTGATATTGCGCGCAAGGCGCACATACAGCCGGCGGCCGGTGCGCCGGTTGTCGAATACGATCGTCGACACGTTGATCCAGATACGGTTGCCGAAGCCGGTACGCACGTCCAGGTCGAAATTCGGGATTCCCCCCCCGGCATTGTCCCAATGGCGGACCGCCACCTCGCTGCCGCCGGCGAGGGGCTCGGTGCCCAGGCGGTCGTACGCGTCCAGGACTTCCTCGATGTGCCGGTGCAGTACCTCGCTCGCCTGGTGGCCGAACAGTCGTTCAGCTGCTGCGTTCCAGGAACAGATCGTCCCGTCCTCGGCGACCGTATACGCAGCGTCCGCCGTGTGCTCCAGCAGCGCGAATAGCTCCGGTTCGAGCATTGCCATCCTCGCCTCGGTTCCTCAGGGATCTTAGCGCGCCAGCCTCAAGTGCACCATGCCGGCGTGGGCGAACGTGACGCACGCATCCCAGCACGGTACAAACGCTTCATTGCCGAGCGCCGCCTCGAATGGCATTCATTCGCCCGCAGCGCGAGTCGGGTTGATGCGCATCACGTATCCACCAGCCGGGCGCGGCAAAGCGTGAAGGTGCCTTGAAGGTCCAGAATGACGCCCGGACCGAGGCAGTCACTACCTGGAAGGAGTATGACAGTATGAGATCGGTGTCTATGACCAGCCGCCTGGTTGTGCTGGCGGGACTTCTGTGGCCCGCCATGGCATGGGGACAAGCCGACTGGCCAACCTATGGCGGGAACGATTGGAGCCAGCGATGGTCCACGCTCGCGCAGATCACGACCGGGAACGTGAGCCGCCTGGTGCCCAGGACGATCTTCCAGACCGGCACCAGCAAGCTCGGCTCGTTCGAGAACACCCCCATCGTCATCGATGGCACGATGTACGTGACCACCCCGAACAGCGAAGCCATCATCGCCTATGATCTGAAGACCAAGAAGCAACTGTGGCGGCACGAGCCGAAGGTCGGCACCGTCATCGCGTGCTGCGGGCCGGTCAACCGCGGAGCGGCAGTCGGCGGGGGGAATGTATTCGTGGGGACCCTCGATGGCCGGGTGCTGGCCCTCGACGCCCGGACCGGTGACGTGAAGTGGGAGGTGGAAGTGTCGGATCCTTCCGGGGGCTACAGCATCACCATGGCGCCGCTGATCGTGGGCGAGAACGTGATCGTCGGCGTGTCGGGCGGAGAGTACGGCATTCGCGGTCACCTGACCGCCTACAACATGGCAACCGGCAAACAGGCCTGGCGCTGGTACTCGATTCCCGCGCCCAAGGGCGATCCGACCTACGATGAGAAGGCGCCGAACGGCTGGTGGGGGACGTGGGCCCCCAAGGCGGAAGAGGCCGACCTGCATCGCGATATCGCCAAGGAGAAGGCGGACAGCGCCAAGTACGCCGATGCCTGGAAGACCGGCGGCGGTGGCGTCTGGACCACTCCAGCCTACGACAAGGAGACCAACACCATCTTCGCCACGGTCGGCAACCCCTCCCCGGACCTCGACGGCAGCGTCCGCCCGGGAGATAACCTCTTCACCGACGCCATGGTCGCCATTGACGCGCGGACCGGGAAGACGAAGTGGTATTACCAGACCGTGCCGCACGACGTCTGGGATCTCGACGCCACGTCGCCATCAGTCGTGACGACGCTGGGTGGGAAGAAGGTCGTGCTCCATGCCGGCAAGACCGGGTGGCTCTACATCGTCGACGCTGCTACCGGCAAGCTGGTGCGCAAGAGCCAGAACTTCGTGCCGCACGAGAACATCTTTGCGCTCCCGACAGACAAGGGAACACGGATGCTCCCCGGTGCGAACGGCGGCTCCGAGTGGTCCCCCATCTCGGTGAGTCCGAAGCTCGGGTACGCCTTCGTCGCGGGACTCCATCAGCCGATGAACTACATCACCCACACCGCGCCCTTGGAAAAGGGGCGGCTCTGGCTGGGCTCGGCCTTCGTGGCCATCCCGGGTGAGGACCAGTACGGCCTTTTCTCCGCGATCGACCTGAAGACCGGGAAGATCGCCTGGCAGAACAAGGTCCCCCAACCGATGATGGGCGGGTCGCTGTCCACCGCGGGCGGGCTCACCTTCACCGGCGAGGGGAACGGCAACTTCAACGCCTACGACTCCAGGAGCGGCAAGCTGCTCTGGCAGTTCAACGCCGGCGCCGGATGCAACGCCGCACCCATCAGCTTCGAGCAGGACGGCGAGCAGTTCGTCGCCGTCGCGTGCGGGGGAAACTTCCAACTCAGCTACCCTCTCGGTGACGCGATCATCGTCTTCGGCCTTCCCAAGCAGTGGACGCCGTGAGGAGTGGCATGGCTGGCCTCGCCCCGCGAGTGGGCGAGGCCGGACGACATCCGGACTCGCAAGGAGAAGACATACGATGAACCGTCTCTTTCTTGGAGCGTTGGGCGCCGTGCTCGGCCTCTGCCTCCTGTCGACGACGCCGCAGACCGCCGCGGCGCAACGCAAGGCGCCGCCCGACGGCGCGTACAAGAAGGTCAGCACCCTCGTCGCGCTTCCCGACTTCCTGCCGGGGCTCGGAACGTTGTATGTCGACCCGGCGACGCTACCGGCGGGACCGTTCCTCGCCTACGACCATCAGGGGGAGCTGGTGAGCTCGATCTACATGATCCCGCTCAAGGCCATGAACGACCACAAGGCGTTCAGCGAATTGAAGGTCGCCCATGAGCCGGTCGATCACGTGGACTTCGTCTTCAACGCGGGCCATCCGGGCGTGGCGGAGCCGCACTACCACGTGATCCTGTGGTACATGTCGGCGCAGCGCGCGTCAACCCAGCTCGCCAAGTGACGCCACCCTCGCGTCGCGAGTTCCTGAGGGCCGGTGGGCTGGCGCTCGCCGGCTTCGGGCTCGTGCCGGAGCGATGGGCACCCGCGGCCGGGCTCCTCGGCGCAGCGCCTCGCGCGGCGGCCGCTCCAGAGCTGATCGAGATGCGCAGCGACCCGCTCGGCTCACGAGTGTGGTTTGATCCGATCGGGCTTTACGTGGAGCCGGGTACGATCGTGCGTTGGACAGTGCGTGAGAACGTACACACGACGACCGCGTACCATCCCGACAACGACCACCACCCGCTCCGCATCCCGGAGGGTGCAACGCCGTGGGATTCCGGATTCCTGGTGAATCCGGGCGATCATTTCGAGGTCACGCTCGCCGTCCCCGGAGTCTATGACTACTACTGCATGCCGCACGAAGCCGCGGGGATGGTAGGGCGGATCGTGGTGGGCAAGCCGGTCGGGCCGGGCGGGCCAGGCGCCCAGCGGTTCGACTACTGGGAAGGCAAGCCGGGAACCGATGGCTGGCGCCATGTGCCCGAGGCGGCCCGGCAAACCTTCCCGAGCGTGGCGCGGATCCTCGCCGATGGCCGGGTGCATCCGGCCGAGCCGCGGAGGTGAGGTGGTAACGACGTACAGCACCCTGACGCTTGTCCAGCGGCTGGCCCGGTTCGCGACGCACACGTCCTACGACGATCTGTCGAAGGCTGCTCGTGAGCAGCTCAAGATCCGGGTGCTCGACGGCCTGGCCTGCGCCATCGGCGCCGTCGAGGGAGAGCCGGTGCGGCTGGTACGCGCTCAAGTGGAGGAATTCGACGGTTCCGGCTCCTGCTCGCTGATGGGCGGCGGCTCCGCCGCGCCGGATCGGGCGGCCTTGTACAACTCGACGCTGGTCCGTTACCTGGACTTCAACGACAGCTATCTCGCGAAGGGTGAGACCTGTCACCCGAGCGACAACCTCGGGGCGGTGCTCGCCGCGGCGGAATACGCGGGCGCGTCGGGTCGCGACTTCCTCACCGCGCTCGCGCTGGCCTACCAGGTGCAGTGCCGGCTGAGCGACGTGGTCCCGGTGCGCGACGCGGGCTTCGACCACGTCACCCAGGGCGCATACGCGGTCGCCGCGGGCTGCGCGCGGGCGCTCGGCCTCGATGCGACCCGTACCGCCCACGCGATCGCGATCGCGGGCACCGCCTTCAACGCGCTCCGCGTCACTCGCACCGGACGGCTGTCGCACTGGAAGGGCCTTGCCTATCCCAACGTCGCCGGGGCGGTCACGTGGACGACGTTGCTCGCCGGCCGCGGCATCACCGGCCCCCTCGAGGTGTTCGAGGGTGAGAAGGGCTTCATGGACGCCGTGGCCGGGTACTTCGAGCTGAACTGGGAGACCGAGGACCTCGAACGGGTCACCCACACAATCCTGAAGAAATACAACGCCGAGATCCACTCGCAGAGCGTACTCGAAGCGATTCTCACGCTCCGCGCGCGCGAGCGGCTTTCGGCGGCGGAGGTCGAGCGGGTGGACCTGAAGGTCTTCGATGTGGCCTACCGCATCATCGGCGGCGGTGAGGAGGGAGACAAGACCGTGGTGCGCACGAAGGAAGAAGCGGATCACAGCCTGCCTTATTTGGCGGCCGTGGCCCTCCTGGACGGTGAGGTGATGCCGGCGCAGTACCTGCCCGCGCGCATTCGCAGTGATGACGTCCAGACGCTCCTGCAGCGTGTGACAGTGCACCCCGACGAGGGATTCTCGCGGCGATTCCCGGCTGAAATGCCTTGCCGCGTACAGCTGACCCTGCGGGATGGGCGCGTGCTGACCAGGGAACTCGCGGACTACCCCGGGTTCACTACCCGCGGACGGACGTGGGAGGCCGCGCGTGAGAAGTTCGAGCGGCTCAGCGAGCCGTACACGACCCCCGCGCTGCGGGACCGCATTGCAGCCAAGGTGTCCGAGCTGGAGCGGTTCCGCGTGGCCGAGCTGACAGACCTTCTCGGCAGCGTCGGGCTCCCCATGGCGTCCGCGGGCGCACCGGGGAGGACCCCATGACGACGGCGATCGGCACCCACGACAAAGGAGGGAGTGACGCCGAACTCATGGAGCAGCGCATCAACTACGGCAAGGCGGCGCCCGAGGGGATCCGCGCGCTGGGGGGACTCGAGACCTATCTGCGGAGCTCCGGGCTGGAGCCGGGCCTCCTCAACCTGATCAAGACCAGGGCCTCGCAGCTCAACGGCTGCGCCTACTGCCTCGACATGCACACGAAGGACGCCCGCGCCGGCGGCGAGACGGAACAGCGCCTCTACGCCTTGCCGGCGTGGCGCGCGACTCCCTTCTACACCGATCGGGAGCGAGTCGCGCTCGCCTGGACCGAGGCGGTGACGCTCATCGGCCAGGGCCCCGTCGCCGACACGCTCTACGAGGAGGCCCGGCGCCACTTCTCGGAGAGGGAACTCGTGGACCTGACCCTGGCCCTGATCGCGATCAACGGATGGAACCGGCTGAGCATCGCATTCCGCACCGTCCCGGGGACGTACCAGCCGAAGGCTCCGTCGTCGGCAGTGGGTGAGTCACGGAAGGGTGTGCTGGCATGATCCGACTGAAGCGAGCCTATGAGCCGGCCACGAAGGCCGATGGGCGGCGGGTGTTGGTCGAGCGGTTGTGGCCGCGCGGCGTGCCCAAGGCCCGGCTCCGCCTCGACGAGTGGGCGAAGGACGTGGCGCCGAGCACGGCCCTGCGACAGTGGTTCGGGCACGACCCGGAGCGGTGGCCCGAGTTCCGGCGACGCTACCTCGCCGAGCTTCGCGGACACCCGGCGGCGTGGCAGCCGCTCCTCGCCGCGGCGCGGCGCGGCCGGGTGACCCTGATCTATGCCGCGCACGACATCGCGCACAACGCGGCGGTCGCCCTGAAGGCATTCCTCGATCGGCGGCTGTAACCCGCGCAGTTTCACCAGCACATCCGAGCTGGGATCAGCTCATGGAGACGACAATCATGGCGACGGCAACTATGGAGACCAGTCAATCGGAGCGACCAGTCATCGGTCTGGTGATCGCGCACACGTTGCTCATGGCGGCGGTCGCGGCAGGCCTGCCCGCGGTGGCCGGCGCGCAGACCGGCCAGTCGGACGCGGTCTACGTCGCCCGTCTAGCGGCGTTGAATACGACGGTCACCGGAGCGAAGGCAACGGGCGAGGCCACGTTCACGATCAAGGGTGACAGTCTCACGATCGCGGTGAACGCGAGCGGCGTGCCGAAGGACATCGAACACTGGCAGCACTTCCACGGCTTCACCGATGGTCGCGCGGCAGCGTGCCCGGCACCGTCGGCGGACGCGAACCACGACGGCATCATCGACGTGGTCGAGACGGGGGCGGCGGCGGGGACGACGATGGTGCCGTTCAGCGGTGATCCGGTCAGCATGGACGTTCCGCACGGCACATATCCGAAGGCGTCGGCGACCGGCACGCTTCAGTACCGGAAGACGGTGTCGCTGAGCGCCCTGGAGGCGGCCTTCGCGAAGGCATTCGACGGCCAGAAGCTGGATCTCGATCGGCGCGTGGTCTTTGTCCACGGGATCCCGGCGGCCAGCAAGCTCCAGGCCTCGGTGGCCTCACTGGGGCCGATTCCCGCGCAGGTCACGTTGCCGATCGCGTGTGGCAAGATCACCCGCGTGAAGTAGGGGGGGCATGACGGGCCCACACCCGGGCGCCCCGTGCCGTGGTGCTGGAACGGTGAAGGCGGCGGGGGCTGACCAGGGCGCATACGTGGAGAGGAGAGCAGCATGAGCACCAGAGTCGCCATCAACGGCCTGGGTCGAATCGGACGCGCGATCCTCAAGTTGGTGATCGACGAGCCATCCTTCGAGCTGGTCGCCGTCAACGATCTGGTCGAGGTCGAAAACCTCGCCTACCTGCTCCGCTTCGACACGGTGTACGGGCGATACGCGAAGTCTGTGCTGAGCGATGGAGGCGACCTGATCGTCGCCGGCCGCAAGCTGCGCACGCTGAAGCGCCGTGATCCAGCGGAGCTCCCCTGGAAGGAGCTACTCGTCGATCTGGTGTTCGAGTGTACCGGCGTGTTCACGCGTCGCGCCGACCTGGAGAAGCATATCCGGGCGGGCGCGCGCATGGTGCTTCTGTCGGCACCGGCGAAGGGTGCGGAGGTGGAGACGGTCGTCTACGGGGTAAACGTTGCCGGAGACACGTCTACCATCATCTCCTGCGCGAGCTGCACGACGAACTGTATCACGCCGATCATCGAGGTCATCGGTCGCCGCATCGGGTTCCAAAAGGCGATGATGACGACCATGCACGCCTACACCTCTTCCCAGTCGGTGGTGGACGGACCGAACAGGCCCCTCCGTCGCGGCCGTGCGGCCGGCGCGAACCTCGTACCGACCACGACGGGGGCCGCGCTCGCGACGACGCGCGCGCTGCCGCAGTATGCGGGCCTGTTCGGCGGGATTGCGGTGCGAGCGCCGCTTCCCGTCGGCTCGATCGCCGACGTCACGTTCGTGACCTCGCGGAAGACCAGCGTCGACGAGGTAAATCAGGTCCTCACGGAAGAGGCCGCCAGCGAGCGCTATGCCGGAGTGCTCGGAGTATCGCGGGACCCGCTGGTCTCGTCGGACATCGTCGGGGATCCACGCGCGGCCGTCGTCGATCTCGAGCTCACCATGGTCATCGATGGCGATCTGGTCAAGGTCATGGGCTGGTACGACAACGAGTGGGGCTACGCGAATCAGATGCTTCGTGAGGCACGGGCGGTGACCGGCGGCCCGCGATCAGGCGTCCATAGCGCATAGTCGAGCATGAGATGGGCCGGTGGTGGTCAGCGCTC
>Ga0310810_10009400_pt1 | contig 11307 bp, 8 predicted proteins | sample NCmetagenome_FD_207641 | JGI IMG/M metagenome (GOLD analysis project Ga0310810, IMG submission 207641) | Soil microbial communities from experimental microcosm in Duke University, North Carolina, United States - NC | ecosystem: Engineered > Artificial ecosystem > Soil microcosm > Unclassified ... | reverse complement strand
ATCGCCAGGCGGGAGACACCCGCGGCAAACAGGTTGCCGACGTCGGTCGCCGCGGCCTCGAACCGTCTCGCCTGCCGCCTGATGCCGGCCCCCTGCAGCAACGTGAATTCGTCGAACCGCTCGATCGTGGTGAGCGCGGTGTCGAGCGACGACCCCAGCTCCGCCTTCCTCGCATCGTCGGGACGCATGGCGGCGGCCCGGTTGTCGGCCGCCCGGAAATAGCGCTTCGCGAGCGTCCGATAGTTCACGTCCGGTACCAGGTAGAGGAGCGAGGCGTCGAGCGTCTCCTGTGCCCGCCGGATTCGCAGCAGCGCCCACTCCATCGTGGCGTCGTGTTCGTAGAGGATCCGGATCACGTCGTTGTAAATCACGGCGACGGACTTCTCGTGGTACGGCACTCCAGCCACACCGGTCTTCGCGGCCCAGATCCGCATGGCCTGCACGAACCCCTCCTTGACGCCGTCGAGGTTCACGCGCGGCAGGGCCCCGCACAACAGCAGCGTGAGATCGGCGGCCTTGTCGAAGCTGCCGTCGGCGAGCGCCCGCACCGTCAACCGGAAGCGCTGCAGGTATTCACGCTCCGTGAAACTGCAGGCGCCGAAGTCGATGAGCGCTACCTTGCTGTTCCGGAGCAGCATGATGTTCCCCGGATGCAGGTCACCGTGGAAGAGATTGTCTTCCTGGATCTGACGCAGGAGCGACACGATCAGGCGCCGGCCGACGCGATCCGGGTCGACGCCATTCTCCGCGAGCCAGGCGTTGACACGGCCGGGGTCGCGATTGAGCACCTGGATGTATTCGGCCATCAGCACGCCGTCGATGAATTCGGTCACGAGCACCCGCGCGGTGGCGTGGAAGACGCGCGGGGCGTAGATGCCGTGCGGCCGCAGCGTCCGCCGCATGCGGCGCGTCGTGGAACCTTCGTAGCGGCAGTCCATCTCCTCTTTCATGATTTCGGCGAGCTCCCAAATCAGCTCGTCCCATCGGAGGTTGGGCCGGTACCGCACGAGCTTCACCACCCAGATGACGGACTGGATGACCCGGAGCTGGTGCGTGAAGATGGCGGGCAGGTGAGGCCGCTGCACCTTCACCGCCACCCGGACCCCCGATTTACGCAACCGCGCGAGATGGACCTGGCCCATCGACGCGGCCGCGAGCGGGACACGATCGAAGTCAGCGAAGATCACGTCCAGAGGGCGGCCCAGGTCGGCCTCGAGAATGGCCACGGCCTCGCTCACCGGGAAACCGGACACGTTGATCTGCAGCTGGGCGAGCTCGCGGCAGAACTCGAGGGGAAACAGATCGACCCGCAGCGAGAGGAGCTGTCCGAGCTTGATCCACAGCCCGCCGAGGCTCTCGAGCAGCTCGCGAAAGCGCCGGCCGTATTCGGCGGCGCCATCCCGCCGCGTCAGACGCAGCGTCAACACGGTGACGCACCACCAGAGGAGCCGCGCCGAGATGATCAGGACCGGGAAGTGCTGAGGTGGTCTGGACGCCACGATGGGGACGGCGTCGCGTGTGGCGACGAGAGGCGTCGGGATGAGATCGGCTTTCAGCATAGAGCCCGGGACTGCTCGCGGCGCCCGCCGGGAACCTTGAAAGGCCAGCGAGTATACTGCAAACGCTTGGCAATTCTGGCCGCGGTGCGCGGGCGCATCAGCGCCCGCCGTTTTCGCCTATACTGACCCGCCACAGGCCCTCTCAGGACCGGTACCGGCGGCACGACAGCCGTGCGTTTCAAGGGACGATCGCGATGACGAGGAACTACCAGGATCTCAAGCAGGTGCTGGGGCGCGGCCGATTCTTCGACGCCCAACCGGTGTATTACGCGCTGGTGATCGGCGGCACCCTTGCCGCGCTCGCGTGCAGCCTGTGGATTTTCACGTGGGCCCGCGGACCAATCGCCATCCTGCTCGACACCGCCTTCTTCTCGTTCGTCAGCGTGCAGCTCGGCTTTCTCATGCACGACGCCGGGCACCACGCCATCTTCCGTCGAAGCTGGAAGAACGAGCTCGCGGGCATGATGTTCGGCGATCTGCTGAACGGCCTTCCGTTCGGATGGTGGGCGCCGCATCACGGCCGGCACCACGCGCACCCGAACCATGACGAGCTGGATCCGGACCTGCCGACGCTCAGGATTGCGCTCGCGCTGTCCGAAGAGGAAGCGCGACAGGCGCGCGGCTGGAAGCGGCTGGTCGTGAAGCACCAGGTCATCGCGTTCCCATTCCTCTTTCCGGGGCAGACGCTGGCGCTCAAGTTTTTCGGCGTGCGCCATCTGGTCACGCACGTGTCGCCGCGGAGTCTGCTGGAGCTCGCGCTGGTGATCGTCCACCACGTCGCCTACTTCGGATTCTTCGTTCACTACCTCGGCGTCTGGCCCGGCCTTGGAGTCGCCGCCCTGCATCACATCATCGTCGGCACGCATCTCTCCACGGTGCTCGGCACGAATCACATCGGCCGGCCGTTCGCGCCTCGTGAATCCGAAGACCCGTTCCTCGATCAGGTGGAGCCTTCGCGCAACATCCGCACGCACCCGCTGTTCGAATGTTTCTGGGGCTCGCTCAATCACCAGATCGAGCATCACCTGTTTCCGTCGATGAGCCGGAATCAGATCCGCCGCGCGCTGCCGATCGTCCGGCAGTTCTGCCGGGAGCGCGGCGTCAATTACGAAGAGGTGTCGGTCGTGGAGTGCTACCGCCAGATCCTGAAGGATCTGGGCGAGATCAGCGCCGCCGCGCGCGGATCGCGGACGCCGACGTCTGCCCCATCCAACGCCCCGAGCGCCTGATTTCCGCCGCCGTCAGCCCCGAGCCTTCTCAGACAACAGGGCAGCGATTGTGAAGGTCGCGGTGACGGGTGGGTCGGGGCAGCTGGGCTCGCTGGTGGTGAAGCGCCTGTGCCGCGATCGCGCGATCGAATCGGTCACCTCCATCGATCTGCGGCCGCCGCTCCTCCGCAGCCGCAAACTCCATTGGGTCGAGTGCGATGTGCGCGATCCGGCGATTGGGCGGCATTTCGCGGGCTGCGACGCGGCCGTCCATCTCGCGTACATGGTGTCGGGGTACTACAACACCGAACTGGCGCAGGCGGTCAACATTACCGGCAGCCGCAACGTGCTGACGCAGGCGGCCGACGCCGGGGTCTCTCACCTCCTCTTCTGCTCGTCGGTCGCGGCGTACGGGTCCGTTCCCGGTCATCCGGTGCCGCTCATGGAGGACAGTCCGCGCCGGTTTCAGCCCGAGTTCGGCTACGCGGCGACGAAATTCACGGTGGAGGCGTGGCTGGACGCCTTTGAACAGGAGCGTCCGACGGTCGTCGTCAGCCGGATCCGGCCGGCAATCCTCATCGGCGCGCGGATGCCCAATCTTCTGGGGTCGCTCCTGCGTGCGCGGCTGCTCCCGGACATGGGATCCCCACTGCCCGTCGTCTGGGACGAGGATGTCGTCGAGGCGATCGCGCTGATTCTGAAGAAGCGCGCCGCAGGAGCGTTCAATCTCGCGGCGACGGACCCGCTGCCGGCCCGCGATCTCGCGGCGGCGGTGCACCTGCGCCGCGTCGGCGCGCCGCCGGCGGCCCTCGCGAGACCGCTGGCCGAAGCGTCGCGGCTGGCAGAACGCCTCGGACTCGGATACTCTTTCGACCCGGCATGGATCTCCAGCGCGCGCGAACTGCTCATCATGGACAGCCGGCGGGCGCGGGATGTGCTCGGATGGAAGCCGCAGTACCCGACCACCGTGGACGTCTTGACCGCGTACACGAAGATCGCGCAGCGGCGCACCGACCCGCGTCTGAGCTGGTTCTTCCGGGCCGTATCGCTCGCGTCGCGGACGGGACCGAAGAGCGTCGAGCTATCGGGCATGAAGATGCTGATTCAGTTGACGCTCACCGGCCCCGACGGCGGCGATTACACGATTCGTGTCAATGACGGCCGCCTGCGGATCACTTCGGGGCTGCAACGTCCGGCGGATTCAGCGGTGACCATGACCGCGGGGTTGTTCCTGAAGCTGCTGTGCGCGCGCGCGAGCTGGGGACAGGAAGAGCTCGCGGGACGGATCCGGACCGAAGGCCTGCCCCATGCATCGATGGTCCTGGCCGGAATCATTGCGGGCTTTCGCTCGCATCTGGGCGTATCCGGCCCGGCCGGATGGGTGCCGCGCCTGCTCGGCCGCTGGATTGCGCAAAAAGGAAACCTGTGAAATTTTCGGTGTTCTTCGAGATCCAGATCTCGGAGCCGACGCCGCGCAAAGAGGCGCAGGCGTTTCACAACGCCGTCGAGCAGGCGGTGTACGCCGACGCGCTCGGCTATCACTGCGCGTGGGCGGTCGAGCACCATGGGCTGCTCGAGTACTCGCACAGTTCGGCGCCCGAGATCTTTCTCTCCTTCGTGGCGGCGAAGACCAGCCGGATTCGGGTGGGACACGGCGTGACGCTGCTGCCCTTTCGTTACAACCACCCCATCCGGATCGCGGAGCGCATCGCCACGCTGGACATCCTGTCGAATGGCCGCGTCAACTGGGGCTCCGGCAAATCCGCGTCGCTCGTCGAACAGACGGCATTCGAAAACGACCGCGCGACGCTCCACGATCAGTGGCTCGAGGCGCTCGACATCATTCCGAGGATGTGGAGCGAGCCGGTCTTCCAATACAAGGGGCGGTTCGTCGACATCCCGCCGGTGCAGGTGATTCCCAAGCCGGTGCAGCTGCCCCATCCGCCGATGTACGCCGCGTGCTCGAAGCCCGACACCGCCGCGCTGGCGGGCAGCCTCGGCGTGGGCGCGCTGAATTTCGCAATCGGGTCGGATGACTACCTCGCCGAGAAAGTGGAAGGATACCGGCACGCGGTCGCGCAGGCGAAGCCGAACGGGCGCGTGGTCACCAACTCGTTCGCCTGCACGCCGGTGACCCTCGTCCTCCACGACGATCGGAAGGCCTGCGCGCAGGCGTTTCGCGGCGCGCGCTTCTTCGCCGACACGTTGGCCCTCTATTACCTGAGCGGATCGCGTCCCGTCGGCTTGCTGAACGTCGGGCGTGACTTCTTTCCCGAGGATCAGCTGGACGAGGCGATGCGGCTGCGCAATACGCCGGGATCGCAGGTGGCGGTGATCGCCGGCGATCCGGCAGCGGCGCGCGAGACCGTTCAGCGGTTCGTGGACATCGGCGTGGACGAGCTGCTCCTCGTCATGGCGACGGGGACCGTTCCGCACGACCTGGTGATGGAATCGATGAAGACGTTCGCCGAAGACGTGATGCCGCACTTCGCCTGAGCGGCCGCCGGGCCGCGGGTCATCCGGTCTTCGGCGTGTCGTCGCGCGTCCAGGCCGACGGGTCCTCGAGCAGCCGCGCGACGAGATCGGCGACCTCGGGATGCCGCTGCATGGTGAGGTGGCCGATCCCCATGAATTTTCTGACGAACCCGACATTGCCGTCTGGATCGAGCATCAGCGAGAGCTGCGGCGGGACAACGATCTCATCGCAGTCGGACCACAGCGTCGCGTAGGGAGGCGATGGCGGTGCGGTGGTCAACGCGACCACGGTCGGACACCCCACGGACATCTCGCGTTTGGGCGCCCCGACTCCGAGCACCCCCATCCAGGTGCCGCCCAGCGGGGTCCCGATCATGATGAGTTTCCTGACCCGTGCGCCCTGCCCCAGCTTCTCGATGTACCATCGCGACAGAAACCCGCCCCAGCTGTGCGCGACGAGGTCCACCTGCGTCGCGTTCTGCTCGACGAGCGCCCGCTCGATCACTCGCGCGAGGCGCCGACTCGATTTCTCGACCGGCGCCAACCAGTTGAACGCGAGCGCGTACATCGGCCGTGTGATGCCGCGGCGCGCGAGCATCCGCATGAACCAGAACCAGCTCGTTCGCGACACGGCGACGCCATGCACGAACACGACCGGCGGGACGTTCTGGCCACGCCGCATGTTGTAGCCCCGCACGAACGGCCACGCGTTGTAAAACCCGAAAAAGAGGATGGCGGTCCAGATCTCCCCGATCAACGCGCGCCAGACGTACGGCGGCGGCTTCTGATTGGCATACGGCGCGGACAGCGGGTGCCGCGAGAAGAGGGATTTCGGAGCGTACACGAACGCAAAGCCGAAGAAGATCAGACCGGCGATCACGGCGGCCGCGACAATTCCCACGAGCATCGCGGCAAGGAAAATCAGGAGCCACGGGACGTACGACGCGTACGGAGCGTCGATCATGCCGTCAGCGGCGCGGCGGCGCCACCGGGCCGTCGGTCACGAGCCGGAAGCGGCAACAGCGGAGGATCGTCGAGAGCACGATCTTCTTTTCGTACATGGCCAGCGAGGCGCCCAGGCAGCGGTGGGTCCCGCCGCCGAACGGAAGGAACTCGAAGGGGGAGTACTTGCGTCCCAGGAACCGCTCGGGGAGAAACTCCAGGGCGCGCGGAAACACCTCTTCATTCAGGTGCGCGAGCGCAATCGACGGGGCGACCGTGACGCCCGCCGGCAGGTCGTAACCGAGCAGCGTCATCGGCTGCAGCAGCCGTCGTGTGACCTCGGGCACGATCGGCCCGAGGCGCAGGCTCTCGTTGCAGACCGCGTCGAGGTACGGCAGGGATCCGAGACGTTCGACACCGTCGCCTTCAGTCGCCAGCTCCGCGCGCAGCCGGTCGAGCGTCTCGGGATGGCGATGGAGCCAGTACAGCGTCCACGCCAGAGAACCGGCGAGCGTCTCGTGGCCGGCATAGACGAGTGAAATCAGCTGATCGCGAACCTCGATGTCGGTGTAGCCCTGGCCCTGCTCGTCGCGCAGACCGACGAGCATGCTGAGCAGATCGTCGCGGGGCTCGCTCCGGCGCGCCTCGCCGATCATCTGCTGGGCGATGGCGTCGAGGCCGCGGATCGCCCGCTTGAACCGCGCCCACGGCCCGATGCCGCCGAACTCGTGGCGGATGAAGGGCAGGAACGCGATCCCCGGCCCCATCGTGCGCAGCACGGCCTGCAGCGCGTCGCGCAGGGCGCCCTTCCGATCGTCGGTCGCGCCGAAGAACACCGTCAGGATGATCTCGAGAGTGATCGCGTGCATCGCATCCTGGGCGACGAGCGGTTGCCCGACCGGCCAGCGCCGCACTTCCTCGACGGTGCGATCGACCATGGCGGCCACATGGCGGCTCACGCCGCGGGTGTGGAATCGGGGCGTGAGCAGGCGGCGGTCGCGCTGATGCTCGCGCCCGCTCGTCACCATCAGTGCGGTCGGCCCGAGCAGCGGCTCGACGACGGTGCGCGCGAAGATCCCGAAGCTCTCGGGCGGCGCGGTGAAGATCGCCTCGATCGCTTCGCGGCGGCCGGTGACGACGAGCGGCCCCCACGGGGTGCGCAGCGTGAACGGATCGCCGTAGCGCGCGGCGCAGCGCCGATAGAATCCATAGGAATCGGCGAGATACCGCGCGGCGACGAGCGGCAGGACGCGGGGACCCGGGGGCAGCCCGGTCGGCCGGCGTGGACTGACATTTTCGTCAGCGCTCACGGCGATCGAAGCACTCTGTCGCATCGAGGGGGATCATGGCACGGCCGGCGCGGCAGCAGGCGCGGCCGCAGCTTACCATACGCGCGCATTGACGGACCCTTGGGAAGACGATACGATGCGGCACTTCCCGCGAACTTCCGACACATTCTTCGAAGAGACAGATGGGCAATTTTCTAAAATTGGACGGCCTGGCTTTGAATACGAGCCAGGGCAAATGGAAGCGCGCCGCTGAAGCCGTCGCGCGGGATGTCCTGCGGCCCAACGCCGATCGCGTCGATCGCAGCGGCGCGTTTCCGCGCGACAACATCAAGGCACTCGGCGACGCCGGCCTGCTGGGTTTGCTGGTGGACAAGGAATACGGCGGCGCCGGCGAAGGCATCCTGACCGCCGTCGTGGTGACCGAGGCGATCGCGAAGGGCTGTGCCGCAACCGCGATGGCCTACCACATGCACCAGACGACGATCCCGGTGATGTGCGCGATGGCCGCGCCCGAACAAATCGAGCCGATCATCGCGCCGATCGGGCGGAGCGAGTGGCTCGGCGCGTTCGCGATGAGCGAGCCCGGCTCCGGCAACAAGATCTGGCACATGGACAGCTTCGCCGAGCCCGACGGCGACGACTTCATCATCGACTCGTTCAAGTCCTTCTGCACGAGCTCGGGCTTCGTCGACTATTACCTCGTGCCGGTGCGCTCCGCCCGCGGCATGGGGCCGAACGACATGAGCCTGTTTTTCATCAAGGGTGACGATCCCAACATCAAGTGCATCGGCGACTGGGACGGCATGGGCCTGCGCGGCAACTCCAGCCGCCCGGTCCACTTCGATCACTGCCACGTGCCGGGGTCGCATCTGCTGGGGACGCCGGGCGAAGGCTTCGGCTACATGATGTCGTACGCGCTGCCGATTTATCTCTGCGGCATGGCGGCCGTCTACATCGGCGTCGCCCAGGCCGCGTACGAGGCGGCCGTCGCCCACGTCACCAAGCGCATTCACTCCGACACCAACCGCTCGCTCGCGCATCTGGAGACGGTGCAGCGTCTCGTCGCCGAGATGCGGATCGCGATCGACACCGTCCGGTTCATGACCATCCGTATCGCGCAGCACGCCGACAACGCGATGGTGCTGTTCAACGAGTTCAAGCAGGCCGGCCTCCTCGATGAAGTGCTTCGCGACAACCCGGACGACCCCTTCTTCATCGAAGTGGCCTCGCTGAAGCCGGCCGCCTGCGAGATGGCCATCGCGGTCACGAACAAGGCGCTGCAGGTGTGCGGCGGCGCCGGCTACAAGCGCGGCCACGTCGTGGAGCGGTGTTACCGCGACGGCCGCGCCGGATCGGTCATGGGACCGTCCGACGACACGGTGAAACTGGTGATTGGAACGCAGATTCTCGGACTCGATCAACCCTGGACGTAAACGGCGGCGCAATAATCCGGTAAGTAGGTTCACATGTGGACTTCCGAAACACAGGCGTACGAAGGCGTGCTGCAGGATTTCAAGGATCGGTTCAACGGCAATCCCCGCGCCCAGAAGCTCGTCAAAGACTGGGACCGCATCGTCCTGCTCGATTCGACGGACACCGGCGCGAAGTTCGGACTGGTGGTGAAGGACCAGGTCATGCTCGAGGTCCGCTCGATGCAGGACGCGGACGAAGAAGCCGAAGGGGTCGTGCACCTCCAGGCCGAACAGGACGTCCTCCAGCAGATCTTCGCCGGACGCTACAACCCCGCGACGGCGCTCGTGGACGGCGCTCTGGCCGTGTACTCGGCCGACCGGGACAAGGTGAAGCTCGAAGCCCTCGCCATGGTGATCTGGCGCCTCGGCTAGATCTGGTTCGTCACATCTCCTCCAAGGACGCGGCCCTCGTATGAAAGGCTGGCGAGAGATCTTTTTCTACGTGACGGTCGGCACCGGCATGGCGCTGGCCACCAGCGTCTTCACCATGGTGTCGGGGCTGTTCACGGTCACGAATGGCCTGGGCGCCGTGCTGGCGGTGGCGCTGGCGGGCGGCTTCTGCCTGATCATCGCCCTGTCGATCGGCGAGCTCGCCAGCATGTTTCCATCGGCGCCGGCCATCCGCACCTATCTCAAGACGGCGTTCGGCGAGCGAATCTCGCTGCTCCTCGTCTACCTGTATCTGATCTCCGTCGTGCTGATCGCCGGGCTCGAGAGTTTCATCTTTGCGCAGGTGTCGCAGCAGGTCTTCCCCGCCGTATCGTCCCTGCTGGTCATCGTCACGCTCTTCATGTCCGTCATGGTGGTGAACCTCGCGGGCATGGAACTCCCGCGTACCGTGCAGGTGTTGACGACGATCGCCGCGGTCGGATTCCTGACGGCCTCGGGCGTCCTCGGGATCGTCAGTCCGAGGATTCCGCTGTCGCTGTCGCAGCTGACGCCGGCGATCCTGGGGACGGTGCCGGCGGCCACCGGGATGGCCGTGTTCCTCTTCATGGGGTTCGAGTGGGTGACCCCGCTGGGACTGCGACCGAAGTCGTATCACTGGAATCTGCCGGTCTCGATGGCGATCTCGGTCGGCGTGCTCATCGTCGTCTATGGAAGCTTCGTCCTGGGCGCCACCAGCCAGATGCCGCGCGAGGCGGTGAGCGCGACCCCCGTGCCACAGATCGCGTACCTCCAGACGATCTACGGCTCGTTCGGCCTCAGCCTCGCAATGCTGCTGGCCCTGTCGGCGACCATTTCAACTTTCAATGCGGGCGTGATGGGCGGATCGCGGCTCATCTATCTGCTCGCGCGCGAGGGCGCCCTTCCGGTCTGGTGCTCGTCGCTCTCGCTTCGCACCGGCGCGCCGACGGGCGCCGTCGTGCTCCTGAGCACGCTCTCGCTCCTGTCGGGCCTCGCCGTCTACCGCTGGAACGCCGTGCTGCTGGTGGCCGTGATTGGGGCGGCCATCATCTGCGTGCTGTATTCGGCTTTTCTCCTCTCAGCGCTCGTTCTCCGCAAGCGGCGGCCCGACGCGCCCAGGCCGTATCGGACGCGCGTGTGGAAGCCGCTTCAGTGGTTCGGGGTCATCGGGCTCCCGTTGCTGGGCGTCCAGACCCTGTTCTCGGAGCCGAGTCTTGGCAGCCGTCCCGTGTATGGCGGCGTCGTCGCGCTGGCCATTGCGTGTCTGCTGGTGTGGGCCTACGGGTCCGTTCCGGGGCGGGATGCACGGAGGCGGGCCCCTTCGTCGATCTCGGCGAGCTTGTAACGGAGCTAGTGATTCTGACCATGTCATTCGATACCGTCCTCGACGCCATCACAGCCGGCAAGGCCGAGTCCCGCAGGGGCTTCACCTTCCAGAACCTGCACGGGGACGAAACCCGGTACAGCTTCGCGGAGCTCGAAGCCGAGACGGCCCGCCGCGCGGGCGCGCTCCAGGCGCTCGGCCTCATCAAGGGCGACCGGCTCGGCATGGTGATCGCCGAGCCTGAGGACTTCGTGCTCGATTTCCTCGCGGCGCTGCGCGTCGGCGTCATTCCCGTCGCCGTCTATCCGCCTCATTACCTCGGCGGTCTCGACCACTACACACGGCAGGTTCGTCTGGTGTTTCAATCGGCAGGCACACGCGCGGCCGTCGTTTCACCACAGTTCGCAAACATATTCCGCACCCTGATGGCCTCGGTGACCGGCCTCGAGATGACCATCGAGACGCCGGCGCTGCACGGAAGCACGCGCGAGCCGGAGTATCCGGACATCAACCCCGACGATCTGGCCTTCCTTCAGTACACCTCGGGATCGACGATGGCCCCCCGCGGCGTCATGGTGACGCATCGATGCCTCGTGACGAACATCCACGCCTTCATGGGCGCGGGGCTCG
>Ga0310810_10009399_pt1 | contig 11307 bp, 10 predicted proteins | sample NCmetagenome_FD_207641 | JGI IMG/M metagenome (GOLD analysis project Ga0310810, IMG submission 207641) | Soil microbial communities from experimental microcosm in Duke University, North Carolina, United States - NC | ecosystem: Engineered > Artificial ecosystem > Soil microcosm > Unclassified ... | reverse complement strand
GAGAAATCAGCAAGAGTCAAGCCTACTCCCTCATTGAGCTAGCCAATAGTGCGGATACCCTGTTAGCTGAAGGCAAACTCAGCACCGATGCCATCCGCAACTTTAGCAAACGAGCCTTTGTGGAAACAGCCAAATCCGCCCCAGAGGTGCAACAAATGGTAACAGAGGCAGCGGAAAAAGGCGATCGCATTACCCGCCGTGAAGTGAAGCAACTCTCGGATGAATGGACGGCGATGTCTTCGGAGTTGCTTCCCGATGAAGTGAAGGAAAAAGCCTCTGCGGGTACGATGCCAGCGCGTTACCTGGCACCCCTGGTTAAAGAGATGGAGAAGTTACCAGAAATCCACCTGAAACCCTTACAAGAGGAAGTCGCCTCAAATCCCGATGTCGATACGATTAAACAAGTGACATCCGACGCCCGTTATTTAGCGAAGTATCTCGACGCCGCCGCCCAAGTTCAGGCGATTCAGCAGTCGTCCCTGGATATGGAAATGGCACTAGAAGAAGCCCTGCGGCTCGACTGTTTAAATACCGCCGCTGATTTGGTGAAACAGGCATCTACCCTTGAACAAACCGTCGGTAAACTCTACACCACCTGGAAACGTCTCGGCAGTTTATCTGACCGATTATATGTCGATACAGGTGCGAGTACTCCGCATTTGCGATCGCTCCTCAACTGCCTAGAGCGTCTCGCCAGTGAAGTCATCGAAGTGCCGTTAGACGATACGGGTGAGCAGATCGTTCGGCTGAAAATTATGACAGATTCCGATTCATAGTCCTCGCTTGATTTGGGCAAGCGCAGACGCACAACGGCGGACAAACTCCTAGTATCGGCTTGCTCAACGATTAAGCGTGAACCATCAAATATTGCCCGTTGCCATTATATTCACCCTCACAACTGGCGAAATTGGCAACAAACCATATCAAATAAAACCGCCATATCCGACGAAACTTGGCATAATCCATGCCATAACTTAAATTTTTTACAGTTGCCTGATTGTCGTCAAAATTCTTTAGCCAACTGGCAAATGTTTGAGAGTAATTAGTGCCATTGAGATACCATCTTTCAATGGTTTTGAGGTCTTTGTTATGGCTGGGTACTGCATCATGATTCCAGTACCGACCGTGGGGAAAAATGTATTTGTGGGTGTAAACGCTGGATATATTGTTAGGGGTACGAACTGTTATAATGTGAATAAACACCTTGCCATTATCCTTCAGAAAAGAAGCTAATTTTTGGAAGGATTTTGTTAAATTGCCGACATGGCAAAAAACACCAATTGAGAGGATTTTGTCAAATTTTTCCTCAAATTTCGCATCATTTAAATCCCCTTCATATAGAGTAAATCGACCTGAACTGAGGTAGCTTTCAGAGTCTTGCATTTTCTGGCGCATATATTCGCATTGCTCATGGCTCAAATTCAGCCCTGTAAATCTGACATTGGGGAATTTGGAAAGAATATAATTTGGAACGCAACCCCAACCACATCCGAAGTCTAAGATATTGTCTCCATCTTTGATATCTAGCTTCTCAATCACATCATCAATCATGTGCATCTGGGATTGCTCAAGGTTGGAAGCTCCGTTTTCCCACAATCCCATACTGTACTTAGGATAAATAAGTTTCCCATTCCCCAACATGATATTCAGCATTCCTTGAGGCAAGTCGTACTGAATTTTCATTAGCTCCCGTGAGCCTTCTGCAAGGTGATCGGTTTCTTTTAGTACCCATTCATAGGGAGCCAGGAGGGAGGGAAAATACTGAAAGAAGATGGGCATACAGGTATCAAAAAGCGATCGCAGTACGGGATCAGGTACTTCCAATCCATTGATATAAGCCTCTGCAACTGCCATTTGTACTGTATTAACGACCTCTACCGCTCCACGGGTGGCTTGGTAGGCGAATGGGCTTTTGATGTTGATATCCCCCACTATTGGGATATGCTTTTGGATATCTTCTAGACTCGTGATAAAGTTCATGGGCATACTCCTTATGCTTCCTAAAATTGCTGAAACTATATCACACTCAAGAAGATTTTAAATTGAGTTAGTTTTTTCTTAACGGTTTCTGTAAAACAAAATAAAATCTATGACTATTGATAGAGGTAAATTACTCATGACTCAAGCAGAGTATGCAAAGAAATTACGTCCTCTGCTCCCGGCTGAAGCTTTTGCCCCCGATCCAAGTAAGTTAGTCATTTTGTTCATTAATCTGGCAATCTTGATACTCGGTTGGGCGATCGCGTCTCATCTGGAGCGTTGGTCTGTATATCTTTTATGGCTGTATTTACCCCTAGCTGTGGTGATGGGCAATAGCGTGATTGTCTTGCTATTTAGCTCTCATAACCTCATGCATGGCAGCGTGATTAGGAACTCCCTTCTGATGCGTGTGATTAGCTTACTAGGGCTAACAATGTTGTGGATGCCACCGACTTTGTGGAAGGCTGTTCATAATCGAGAGCATCACAATAAAACGAATTCCTTCGCCGATCCAGATCGCAATTATTTATACGAGCAGCCTAAAACCTGGGGAAAATGGATTCAGAATCTATTTGTGCCGTCGGCTGAGGTCAATCCTATCGGGTTAACAATAGGAATGGCAACAGCTTGGGGAGTGCATACATTTCGCAATCTGACCTCTGTGCTGTTCTTTAATAATGAATCCGTCGATTATGTTCCTGCTGCTTTTAAAGTGAGTGATAAAGACCGTCGGGCGATCGCAGGAGAATTTTTGATCATCCTCATGATTCATCTGAGTATCTTAGTCTATTTGCAATTTGACCTACTCAAACTAGGACTGAGTTACTTTCTCCCTATTGGAATTGGCTATGCTGGGTTCCTAGACTGTTCGATCAATTACATCTAAACTTTTCCTACCATACCGAACATCATATTTTTCCAGGAATAAATTCTGATTATTATCCACTGGTTCAAGAATTATTAGAAACTCACTATCCTGAACGCATGAATTTATTGGATGCTGGGGAGGCTTGGCGCTTGCTACGGCAAACTCCTCGGCATTACAAAAATGAAAATACTTTTACAAATTGGTCAGGAGAAAAGGATGTTACTTGCCCTCTTAGTCACAAATAATTAGTTTTCACGCTTGGAGAGTTACCAAGGCGGGTAGAGACAAGCCTGCATGACTCACCCGAAAATTTGGAATTGGTTTGTCTCATTCAGTTAAATTCTTAGGATACGTTACACTTGGTTAACACACCGCATGGCATTGGTACATGATGGTGCAATAAATTATCAATAGTATGCAACTAATGCACCCTAAAGCTTATGTTCTCTAACATTATTGAGAGAATCAATATTAGTTACAAGGGCGGCCTTTAGAGTGGCACTCTTTAGCCCAACAAGTTTCTAAAAGCTGAACTCTGTAGAGATAGGCGAATTGCTTGGGATTAAGTACCAGTTTACTTTTAGCACTAAAGACGGGCTGGTTGAGAAACGACCAGAGGGGGAACTTAAGTTTAATGTGTTTGTCAGCCATGTACTTTGCCAGATTATAGAGTTCAATAAAGCGAGAACGCTTTCAACTGCGGAAAACCTCTTTTCCAGTAAGCTTTTAGGCATTTACTTTTCTATGGATTGAGGAATATTCCTGACTTTAGTCAAGAAAAGTCCCTTGGTGAGCATCCAACACACAGCCAAGGGGATTTTCCAACCACTTTTACAGGAGGATAACGACAATATTTATTTCATTTCAACCTCCTTCTTTAAACAGTCTGAAATCCTAGCCTTGGATTTAGGTTGAGCAATGATGAAGAGTTGGTAAAGTTTTCATGAAGTTATACAGTACGAACAGTCTTTTTGGAAAGAAATATCTTCACAAAAACAAAACGTCCGCTGAAAGCTGAAGGATGAAATCAATTAGAATAAGCTAGCGATCGCTAGCCTCAGTTCAATTCTTAATCCCTGTTGTCGAAATTCCCTGGATAAACTGCCGCTGACCTAAAAGAAACACCACGACTACTGGTAATGTGTCAATGACCACCGCTGCCATCAGTAAAGACCAGTTATTGGTAAATTGCTCCTGAAACTCTGCCAAAGCCAGTTGAACTGTCCTTAACTCCGGTCGAGTGGTGAACACAAGGGGCTTGAATAAATCGTTCCACTCCCCGATAAATGTAAACAAAAATAGAGTGACCAAGGCGGGTCGAGACAAGGGTAGCATCACCCGCCAGAGAATTTGGAGTCGGTTTGCCCCATCCAATGCCGCCGCTTCTTCCAACTCCACGGGTACGGTGAGGAAGTACTGCCGTAAGAGAAAAATACCGAAGCCACTGGCTGCTGTTGGTAAAATCAGTGATCCGTAGGTATTGACGAGGTGGCCCCACTTCAGTACTAAAAAAATTGGTACAACTAAAATCTGAAAGGGAATCACCAGGGTTGCCAAAACGAGGAGGAGAAGCGTTTGACGCCCCCGAAATTTGAGCCGTGCCAAGGCATAGCCTGCCAGGGCAGAGGTAATAACCTGAAACCCCGTGACGGCAAGGGCGACAACGGTGGAGTTAGCAAACGCCAAAACAAAGTTACCCCTAGCCCAAGCTTGGTGATAGTTATCGAGAGTAAGTGCATTGGGTACAAGGCTTCCACTGGTAGCACTTGCCCCAGCAGGTACCAACGATGTGAGGAAAACGATCCCTAAGGGAAGCAGGACAACAGCCGCACCCACAAAGAGCAAAACCCCAATCAGCCATTTCCCAAACGGCGGTGAGGGGGTTTTCGGGGGTATTTTAGGCATTTCTACTGATTTAATTTTATGCTTGGAATATCTAATGGAATATTTTGAGTCTAGGGGCTATTGCCTGAGGACGAGCAACGTATAACATTGACAGGTTAAGTTCAACTTAACATTTTTGACCCTGACCCTAAGGTACCGGGTCAAGCAATTTTTTAGCATCCTAACTCATGCAAACAGGAGAAAATCAACTTATGCAGCAGCTTGCAGTCAGTCCAGAGTTCGATTTCACTAGTGAATCCTACAAGGACGCCTACAGCCGCATCAACGCGATTGTGATTGAAGGTGAACAAGAGGCTCACGATAATTACATCCAATTGGCTGAACTGCTGCCAGACCACAAAGATGAGCTCCAGCGCCTTTCAAAGATGGAAAACCGTCACATGAAGGGTTTTCAAGCCTGTGGTCGGAATCTAAGTGTGACGCCGGATATGGAGTTTGCCCGCAACTACTTTAGCCAGTTGCATAGCAACTTCCAGAAGGCAGCAGCAACTGGCAATGTGGTGACGTGCTTGCTGATTCAATCACTGATTATCGAGTGTTTTGCGATCGCCGCTTACAACATCTATATTCCCGTTGCCGACGATTTTGCTCGAAAAATCACCGAAGGGGTTGTTAAAGACGAGTACATGCACCTCAACTTCGGCGAAGTTTGGCTCAAAGAACACTTTGAAGAGTCTAAAGCTGAACTGGAACAAGCCAATCGTCAGAACCTTCCACTCGTTTGGCGGATGCTTAACCAAGTTGAAGATGATGCTCACATCCTGGGAATGGAAAAAGATGCTCTGGTTGAAGACTTTATGATTGCCTATGGGGAAGCCTTAAGCAACATTGGTTTTACCACCCGTGACATTATGCGGATGTCGGCCTATGGTCTAACAGCGGCTTAACACAATTTAACCACTTTGTCGAGTTCGTCAAGAGAAGGCAGTGGTATAAGGGGGGGTAATTTAAGAAAATCCTAAGTTTTTAGGAGAAAACCGATGAAAGCTTTGTTACTTTACCCCCGCTTCCCCCAAACATTCTGGTCTTACGACCGATTAGCCTTTATTGAAGAAACTGCCATTCCTCAACCCATGCTTGGTGTTCTCCAAGCTATCCCAAACACGGCTCTCTGGCAACGACTCAAAGAAGAAGAGCGATTATTATAAGATTTTGGTGGCGTTGAGATAGGAGATCAGAATTCATTAATGAATTTCAAGCCTACCCGACCAATGGCTGAAATAGCCCAGGAGTACGTGAAGGCGCTCTGGGAGATGTACGAACCCACAAACTATCTCCGACGCTGCTTCCAACAATGCTTGAATATAAACCCTAATCCCCGACTCAACCAAAACATGTACTTTCCCCCAGGCAAGGGAATTCGATTGGTTGCTCAGTTAATCTGGCATCAAGGCATCCGGCGGCCTGCCATTCGTGCCCAATTTTGGCAACAACTTTGGATAATTCTGCGTACCAAGCCCCAATTTCTGAATATGTATCTGGGGTTGTGTGCTGCTGGAGAGCATTTCTGGGAGTATCGTGCTTTAGCCAGAGAACGGATTACTCAGCAGATAGGGTTTGACCCAATAGCAGAAACTGCCCCACCAGAACGAGAACCCGTTCTTGTCGAAGTCTAAACCTGGATTGAATCACACTTGTGCAAAATCGAACCGAGAGGTTTTATACTCTTTTTTCAGCTTGCCGCTCCGAGAAGCGGCAATTTTTTGTAATATTTTTTTAATATCCTTAACGATTTCTTTCCCTCAACCTTAATTCCGCCGGATCTACAGCTTTAAAAGCGAGCAATACATGTTTGGTCTTATCGGTCACCTTACCAGTTTGGAACACGCTCAAGCCGTTGCTAAAGAGCTAGGATACCCGGAATATGCCGACCAAGGGCTAGATTTTTGGTGCAGCGCTCCGCCTCAAATCGTTGATACTATCAAGGTCACAAGCCTCACCGGACAGGTCATTGAAGGCCGGTACGTAGAATCTTGCTTTCTTCCTGAGATGCTCGCCAATCGCCGAATCAAGGCGGCAATCCGTAAAATCCTGAACGCGATGGCTCATGCCCAAAAATACGGCATCAATATTACCGCATTAGGAGGCTTTTCCTCGATTATTTTTGAAGAGTTCAATTTGCACGAGAGCAAGCAGGTTCGCAATATCAAGCTCGAGTTTGAGCGCTTCACCACCGGGAACACCCACACGGCTTACATTCTCTGCCGCCAAGTGGAACAGGCATCGCAAATGTTAGGGATTGAACTCGATAAAGCAACGGTTGCCGTATGTGGGGCAACGGGCGATATTGGTAGTGCTGTCTGCCGCTGGCTGGATGCTCGCACCGATGTAGCCGATCTCCTATTAATTGCCCGCAATCAAGAGCGATTGCAATCCTTGCAGGGGGAACTGGGTCGCGGCAAAATCATGGGACTGGAAGAGGCTCTGCCACTGGCTGACATTGTAGTCTGGGTGGCGAGTATGCCCAAAGGGATCGACATCGACTTTTCTGTGTTAAAGAAACCCTGTCTGCTGATTGATGGCGGCTACCCGAAAAACATGGCGAATCAGATTCAGTATCCGGGTGTTTACGTCCTGAATGGTGGTATTGTTGAGCATTCTCTAGATATTGACTGGAAAATCATGCAAATCGTCAATATGGAGGTTCCAGGGCGTCAGTTGTTTGCCTGTTTTGCCGAGTCAATGCTTTTGGAATTTGAGAAGTGGTACACCAACTTTTCTTGGGGACGGAATCAGATTACGGTAGAGAAGATGGACCAAATTGGACAGGTATCAGTCAAGCACGGATTTAGACCCCTCTTGAGCTTTTAGCGAAGGGTTACAGGTGAGCAGGTTGCAGGTTGGACGCTTTAACCTGCAACCTTTCTAACCTTCAACCTTCAACTCTTTAACTCATGACCAAGCCCAAAGATGGATACAATCCCCCGGATTTATCCCCCAGATGAGAATGAGGAGGGTCAATCCAAAATCCAAAATCCAAAATCCAAAATCGAATGACCCATGATGACCGAAAACAGAACCTTTCTTCTCGACTTTGAAAAGCCACTTGTTGAGTTGGAGGCACGAATTAACCAGATTCGTGAACTTGCCGAGGAAAACAACGTCGATGTGTCTGACCAAATCCGCCAACTGGAGGCACGCGCAGTGCAATTGCGTCAGGAAATTTTCAGCGGTTTATCGCCCGGACAACGGCTACAGCTCGCTCGTCATCCCAGGCGTCCGAGTACCCTGGATTACATTCAGGCGATTAGTGATGAATGGATTGAACTACATGGCGATCGCGGCGGTTCTGACGACCCTGCCTTAGTGGGGGGTGTGGGGCGTCTGGGTGGGCGTTCTGTGGTGATGCTCGGTCATCAAAAAGGTCGGGATACAAAGGATAATATCGCCCGTAATTTTGGGCAAGCGTCTCCCGGTGGATATCGTAAGGCGCTACGGTTGATGGAACATGCCGATCGCTTTGGGATGCCGATTTTAACGTTTATTGACACACCAGGCGCTTGGGCAGGGGTCGAGGCTGAAAAGTTGGGTCAGGGAGAAGCGATCGCTTACAATCTCCGAGAAATGTTTCGATTCGATGTCCCGATTATCTGTACGGTGATCGGTGAAGGAGGTTCGGGCGGTGCTTTGGGAATTGGCGTTGGCGATCGCTTATTGATGTTTGAACACGCCGTCTACACGGTAGCAACACCTGAAGCCTGTGCCGCTATTCTTTGGCGAGACGCTGCAAAAGCCCCAGATGCGGCTGCTGCTTTGAAGATGACCGCTTCAGATCTAAAAGAGTTGGGGATTATTGACCAAATCTTGTCTGAACCCGTAGGAGGAGCCCATTCTGATCCTCTTACAGCAGCTTCTATCCTCAAGGATGCCCTGCTACAAAACATGGAAACCCTGACTCAGATGAGTGCAGGGCAACGTCGGGATTTGCGCTATCAGAAGTTCCGTAGTATTGGCGCTTTTATAGAACTTTCCGCCTGAATTAGAGGCATTTGTTATCAAGCAGGGGAGAGGAGGAGTTCTAGACGGAAGCATGTCAGTGCAATCACGTAGCGCTCATGTAGGTTGGGTAACGCTTACGCTCTACCCAACCGACTCTCCTTAGAGTTGGGTTGAGGAACGAAACCCAAGCTATTCTCGTTAACATACTCCCCTATAGACAGGTTTTCAATGTGGCATAGAAAAATCCACTTGATCAGAACCTCAGCCAAATTTCCCACTAGACTAGACTCTAAGGGATTTCCAAAGATAATAGTTACCCAAATTTGTGGAGCAAACACACGAGTAGATAGGGGTCAGGGGCGGGCTTTCTCGCCTATCCCACAATAGATAGTTGGCTATTTCTTGATTGAGAAATTTCTAACAGGAGTAGGTTACCTGATTAACTCACCCTACCGTGGAGTAGCGGCGACCGTCCTTTTGGTTTGACCTCGTCAACCTTTCCTAGTGATATAATTTTTAGGTAACATTTTTTTACATTGCCGTTATTCAATGCAGTTAGTGTATTTGCCCCCCAGCGTCATCAGCCTAAAAGCTTGATTATGCCTTTGGGGACTGGCTGCTTAATAGAAAACAGAGATAATCTGTGCTCGGCAAAAGCTAGGAGAAATTTTGTAGTGTTTAATCTCGTTTAGGGATGGCAGCGGACTGACTCAAATGCCAGAGTCATAAGAATTAGCAGGTTAATGTATGTTGGCAGCTCCTCCGCAAAAATTCAGTCATTGTACAGGATGCGATGAAAGTATCTAGTGGGAGCATGTAGGAAAGAGAGTACTGGAAGATTTCATGACTTCTCAAAATCGACGACGTGCCCTGATAACTGGGGCTAGCAGCGGTATTGGTAAGGCAACGGCTTTGGCTTTTGCCAAGGCAGGGATTGATGTTGCTTTAGTCAGCCGTTCTCAGGATAAGTTAGAAGCGATCGCTACAGCGGCTCGTGAAGCTGGGGTGGAGGCGAAAGCTTATCCCCTGGATTTAGCCAAGATTGAGCAGGTTAAAACAGAAATTAGTGCGATCGCAACTGATTTTGCTCCCATTGATATTTTGGTTAATAACGCTGGGATGGGTTACACCAATCCCTTAATCGAGACACCTCTATCGGACTGGCAGCAAGTCATTGACCTGAATCTGACTAGCGTATTTCAGTGCATTCTCGGTATTTTACCCGCTATGCGACAGCAGCATCGGGGAACGATTCTTAATGTTGCCTCGATCGCAGCTCAGCAACCCTTTCCCGATTGGGGTGCCTACAGCGTCAGTAAAGCAGGTCTTATTGCTCTATCCAAAACTCTGGCAGCCGAAGAACGTTCTCATGGCATTCGCGTTGTGACCCTCTCTCCGGGTGCCGTGAATACTCCCATCTGGGATACAGACAGCGTTAAAGTTGACTTCAATCGCTCAGCCATGCTGACCCCAGAAATTGTGGCACAGTCCATTCTCCATGCTGTCATGCTGCCAGAACAAGCTGTCATGGATTCAGTAACTTTGATGCCTAGTGCGGGGGCTCTCTAAAGTAACCGTTTGGCTGTTTAGTTGTTAGTTAGGGGTCACAAGAGTTTGTCAATTGGCAGTTGGCAAACACAACCAAGAAAGCAACTGAAAAGTTCTAACCTTCAACCTACCCCTACCCTTCGGGTTCTCCTTCGGAGTACGGGGAACGCTACGCGAACCACCTTCTAACTTTAACCAAGCAACAAACCCAAAAAGTCCACCCATTTTTGTTCAACAATTCAATCAGGCTCATTATGACTATTGCTTCTTCCAACGCATTCAATAGCTCTAACTCTGCTTCAAGTCCCAACAGCTCAAATCCTATCCCCCAGGTCGAGACACGACCCGATCGCAATACCCACAATGGTCGGGAACCCAATTTACAACCGCCCTCGGAAGAACTGAACGAAGACATGATGAAGGCTGTGCGGACTATGCTTTTGGGCGTTGGCGAAGACCCAGACCGCGAAGGACTGCTCAAAACTCCTAAGCGGGTAGCAGAGGCGATGCGCTTCCTAACGAGTGGCTACAATCAGTCTCTGGAAGAATTAGTCAATGGAGCTATCTTTGATGAGGGTCATAATGAAATGGTTCTTGTCCGGGATATCAATTTCTTCAGCTTGTGCGAACACCACATGCTGCCCTTTATGGGTAAGGCTCATGTCGCCTACATCCCTAATCAAAAAGTTGTAGGGCTAAGCAAGCTGGCTCGTGTGGTTGAGATGTATGCACGGCGACTGCAAGTGCAGGAACGCCTAACTCGCCAGATTGCTGAAGCCGTTCAAACCATCTTGGAACCCAAGGGTGTAGCGGTGGTGATGGAAGGCACTCACATGTGTATGGTGATGCGCGGTGTGCAAAAACCGGGTTCTTGGACAGTCACCAGTGCGATGGTTGGTGTTTTTCAGGAAGACCAAAAAACCCGTGAGGAATACCTCAATCTCATCCGCCATCAACCGAATTTCTTTTAGCTTAAATCGCAAGAAGCCCCACGCCTCAACCCGGTAGGGTGAGCGTGGGATGAATTGCGGGGCAACTCCGTTCCTACGTTGCCCAAAAGATATTGA
>Ga0310810_10009397_pt1 | contig 11308 bp, 9 predicted proteins | sample NCmetagenome_FD_207641 | JGI IMG/M metagenome (GOLD analysis project Ga0310810, IMG submission 207641) | Soil microbial communities from experimental microcosm in Duke University, North Carolina, United States - NC | ecosystem: Engineered > Artificial ecosystem > Soil microcosm > Unclassified ... | reverse complement strand
GTGGACGCTCGACATCATCGTGTGAAGGACATACATGGCGAACGTGGCGTCCACGGCCTTTTTGACGGTGAACCCATTGACGGTGTAGACGAACCACATCACCACGCCGGGGCCCTGCGCCGGGGCGGCAATGAGGGTGGTCGCCGTCGCATAGCCGTACATTTCGCCGCATCGGAAGTAGATCTCACCGGCGGCCGCCTGCGCCCGCGAGCCCGATGCACGCGCGTACGGGGCGATTTGCGTGTTCATGTCATTCGACTCGCGCTGAAGCGGTCCACCGCCCGTGAACTGCGCGGTTCGACACACGCGCTGCGATACGTAGGTCTGTGCGAATTGCTGGCCGGTCTGGAAGCGCGCGAGCAGCACCGGGCCACCCCAGGCTCCCTGAACGACCTGCCCCTCACGCTGACCGGCCGTAGCCGTCAGCTGGTTCGGAAGCTCACGAGGGACGATATCGGGGTCGTTGATGAAGATCCGCACGCGGTCATCGGCAGTGTGAGTGCGCACCGCATGGGTGATGTCGACGGCCGAGCGCCGAAACGTCCCGCCTGTCGCGGTCCACGACTGCGGCACGCTGATGGTGAAGGCACCTTCACGCGGGTCCTTCCGTTGCACGAACGTGACGACCGGCAGCACTCGTGCGTCGTTCGCAGACTGCGCGCCCGCGGCTTCGCTCCCGCCCTGCGATGACGCCGCCGGCAGCAGGCTGCCGAGCGCCACGAGGATGAGCGACACTTTTGTCCGACTTCGCATGCGCCGCCCGGGCATCATACACGCCTTGAAAGCGCGCTGTTGGTCATCGAGGCGCGCCTGACGCAGGAGATCGAGGAGGCGACGATGACAGCTCCAGCTCTCAGCGACCGGATGTTCCAGCGCATCATGCGCGAGCTGGTGAACACCGGCCGGGCCCCGCACTACGCCGAGCTCGGCCGCGACCTCGGGCTCGACGTCGAGGCCGCACGCCAACTTCTCCATGAGGTGATGCGAGCGTATCCGATCGGCTGGCTCCATCCCGAGACGGACTACATCGCATCGTTCCCTCCGCTGAACAGCCTGCCGACGCAATACCGGGTCACCGTGCGCGGTGCGCAGCGATGGTTCGCTCAGTGCGGCTTCGAGGCGACGTCAGTCACGTGGCTGTTTCCCGGCGAGACGGTGCGCATCGATGCTCCGTGCCTCGACTGCGGTGAGCCGTTGATCGTCGAGATGCGCGACGGCCAGCTCGAGCGCGTCGATCCGCCGGGGATCGTGGGACACCTCAACTACGGCTTCGGCCCGTCGCGCGGCCGGCCGCCGTTCCTGTGAACGGGCATGAACCTCTTCCGGTCGGAAGAGCACGCGCGTCGCTGGCCCGCCTTCCAGGCGCGGGCCGAGGAAGGCTTCATCGCTCTCGCCGAGCTCGCGGGCTTCTTCGGCACGGAGTCGCGCCATCACATGCTGGACGCGGACTACCTCTCGGCCTGGTATCCGCGTCGCGCGGAGGAGCGCCGGAGCTACCTCGAGCGGCTGGGCAAGACGTCGCCGTTCTGGCTCGGGACGCCGGACCGCGCGTGATCGAGCTGTCGCCACTCCTTGAGACCGAGACGCGCGACCTCCTCGAAGCTCGTCCCGTGCGGGCGCACGATGGCCGCCTCGCCTTCTTCGAGCATCTGTCCCTTCCCGGTCAGCGAGTAATACGGATACCCGTGACCGATGATCGCCGTATTCGTGCCCGCGGGAGGCGCCGTCGATAGCAGCGCGCGTAACGCGGCAAACCGTCCCGGGCTGCCCACGGGGTCGGGTCCGCCGTCGCGCGTCGCCATGGATTTCTCCGTAGAGCCGAACGCGAGCTCGGCGGTCTCGACCGTGCGGCAGAGCGGGCTCGCCAAGACGGGACCGATCGGAACGCCAAGCGCACGGATCGCCTCACCGATCGCGCGCGCGTTCGCGCGTCCCTTGTCGCTCAGCAGGCGTTGGGTCGCACAGTCGTTGAAATTCACCGGGCGCTGATCCTCTCTCGAGTGGTCGGTGTCGGCGTGTCGGAAATAGATGACGAAGCCGCCCGCTCGAAGCGCGGCAAGCAGCTCGGCGCCGGGAAGCGACTGAGCCGTCGCAGGCACGGCCGTCGCGATCATCAGCGCGACGGCGACGACCCCCGTCAGACGGCGCGCGCGCGCGGCGACGGTGATCAGCGTTCCAACGAGCATGGGGCGGACGCACGGCATCGCAGCGGCGATTCTAGCAAGCGGCAGTCTTGACAAATGAATGTTCGCGATGCCTCATCCATCCCGTGTTCGTCGAGAGCGCGCTCCAGGCGCTGACCTCGGGGTTGCTGGTCGGCGCCATCTACGGTCTCATGTGCGTCGGCCTCGGCCTGATTTTCGGCGTCATGCGCGTCATCAATTTCGCGCAGGGCGATTTCCTGATGCTCGGGATGTACCTGAACCTCTACATCGTCACCGGCCTCGGCGCGCTGGCGTTCCTGGGTCCCATCGCGGCGCCGTTCGCCGGCGCGCTGCTGGCCGGGCCGGTGATCTTCATCGGCGGCTGGCTGCTGCACCGCCTGCTCATCGCGCGCGTCACCGGCATCCGCGTCGTCGCCGCCGAGGGCGCCGGGCATTACGCGCAGCTGATCCTCACGCTCGGCGTCGCGCTCATTCTCGAGAACGGCGGCCTCATCGCCTTCGGCTCGACACCGACCGTCGTGCGGACGCCGCTGTCCGCGGCCGCCTGGCAGGTCCCGCTGCTGTACGACGACTACAGCGCGGTCTTCGTCAACCAGGCGCGCACGGTGGCGTGTTTCGTCTCGGTCCTCGTCGCGGGCGGGCTCTACTGGTTCATCAGCCGTACCCAGCGGGGCAAGACGCTGCGCGCGGCCGCCGACAATCCCGAGGCCGCGACCTACATGGGCATCGACGTCGATCGCGCCCACGGCCTCGCCTTCGGTATGGGCACCGGCATCACCGCCATCGCCGGCGGGCTCGTCGCGACGTACTACCCGTTCCAGCCCTACGTCGGCTTCGACTTCGTCATCATCATGTACGCAGGCGTCGTGCTGGGCGGCATGGGCAGCATCATGGGCGCCTTTTGGGGCGGGATGACGATCGGCCTCGTGCAGCAGCTCGCGACGCTCGTGCTGCCGCTGCAGCTGCAGAACGCCGCCATCTTCGTCGTCTTCCTGCTCATCGTGCAGCTGCGGCCTCAGGGGTTTTTCGGCCGCAACGTCGAGCGCACCTGAAGAATGGCCTGGCGAAGCCTCCGCGCCCCGCTGCTCGTCATCGTAGCGCTCGCGCTGACCTGGCTGCTGGCCGGCATGGCGGTGCGCGACAACTACTATCGCCTCATGCTCACGCTCGTGCCGATCTGGGCCGTGATGGGCCTGTCGTGGAACCTGCTGAGCGGTTACACCGGGCTCGTCTCCTTCGGCCACGCGTCGTTCTTCGGGCTGGGCGCCTACACCGTCACGCTCGGCCTGGTGCTCGGCGGCCTCACCCCGTGGCTCGGAATCCCGCTGGGCGTGGTGGTCGGCGTGCTCGCCGCCGTCCTCATCGGCTATCCGACGTTTCGGCTGCGCGGCCATTACTTCGCGCTCGCGATGCTCGCGTATCCGCTGGCGCTGCTGTACGTCTTCAGCTGGCTCGGCTATCAGGAGGTTGCCCTGCCGATGAAGCGCGAGGCGCCGGGCTGGTACATGCAGTTTGCCGACTACCGCGCCTACATCGCGATCGCGGTCGGGTTGCTCGTCGTGGCGCTGGTGGTTACGCTCGCCGTCGAGCGTTCGCGGTTCGGGATGTCGCTGCTGGCGATCAAGCAGAACGAGCCGGCGGCCGAGGCTGCCGGCATCGACACGCTGCGCTGGAAGATGCGCGCGATCATGCTGAGCGGCGCGCTGGCGGCGGCCGCCGGCGGCCTGTACGCCGTCGTGCTGCTCGTCGTCACGCCCGACAGCGTCTTCGGCATGCTGACCTCCGCGCAGGCGCTGATCGTCGCGCTCTTCGGCGGGGTCGCCACGCTGTGGGGGCCGCTGATCGGCGCCGCCGTGCTCGTGCCACTGAGCGAGACGCTGCAGGCGAGACTCGGCAACACGCTGCCGGGCATCCAGGGCGTCGTATACGGCCTGGCCATCATCACGGTCATCCTGCTCGCGCCCGAAGGCGTGTTCTGGCACATCCACGACCGTATCGGCCGGCGCCGTCGCGACACGTCGCCCGCGCCGCCGCCTGCGCTGCGGCCGGTCACGGTGGACGTCACGCGCACGGCACCCGCGGCCGGTGGTGACGCGATTCTTCGCGTGGAAGGCCTGTCAAAGGCGTTTGGCGGCCTGCACGCGGTGGACGACGTGACGTTTTCCGTGCCCACCGGCAGCATCTTCGGCATCATCGGCCCCAACGGCGCCGGCAAGACGACGCTGTTCAACCTCCTCAACGGCTTCCTGCCACCCGACCGCGGACGCGTCGTCTTCGACCGCGACGACCTGATCGGCCTGAAACCCAACCGTGTCTGCCGGCTCGGCATCGGTCGCACGTTTCAGGTCGTGCGCGCCTTCCCGCGCATGTCGGCGCTGCAGAACACGATTGTCGGTGCCTACGTCGTCGAGCCGACCGACGCGGGCGCGCTCGCCGCCGCCGAGACGGCGCTGGCACGCGTCGGCCTCTCGAGCCGCGCCGGCGCGATCGCCGGTGGCCTCACCAACAAGGAGCTGCGCCTCATGGAGCTGGCGCGCGCGCTGGCCAGTCGGCCGCGCCTGCTGTTGATGGACGAACCGCTGGCGGGACTCGCGGGGCCCGAGGTCGAGGACATGCTCGCGGTGATTCGCTCGCTCGCTTCTGCCGGCATCACCGTCGTCATCATCGAGCACACCATGCACGCGATGGTTCGCCTCGTCGATGGCCTGGTCGTCCTCGACCACGGCCGTGTCATCGCCACGGGCCCGCCCGACGTGGTCACGAAGGATGCGAACGTGATCGAAGCCTATCTCGGCAAGAAATGGATGGCGCTCGGTGCTCGAGGTTGAGGGCCTGACCGTCGCCTACGGCGGTCTGAAGGCGCTGACGGACGTCTCGCTCAGCGTCGGCGAAGGCCAATTCATCGCGATCGTGGGACCGAACGGCGCCGGCAAGACGACGCTGTTCAAGACGATCTCCGGCACCGTGGCGCCGCTCAGCGGCGCCATCCGCTACGACGGACGCGACCTGCTGCGCGTGCCCGCCGCGCAGCGCGCGCATCTGGGCATCGCCCACATTCCCGAGGGCCGCCAGGTGTTCCCCTCGCTGACCGTGCTGGAGAACCTCGAGATGGGGGCCTATGCGGCTGGCGGCCGCGAGTCGTGGGCGCAGAGCCGTGAGCGCATCTTCGCGCTGTTCCCGGTGCTGTCGGAGCGCCGCGGTCAGCTGGCCGGTACGCTCTCGGGCGGCGAGCAGCAGATGCTGGCGATCGGCCGCGGCATCGCCTCCTCACCGCGCTTGCTCATGCTCGACGAGCCGTCGATGGGGCTCGCGCCGGCCGTGGCAGACCTGATCTTCGAGCGCATCGAGTCGCTGCACCGCGAGCACGGACTCACCGTGCTGCTGGTCGAGCAGCGCGTCGCCGAGGCGCTGCAGTCGTGCGACGTCGGCTACGTGCTCGGCACGGGCCGCATCGTCATGCAAGGAGCCCGAGAGGCGTTGCTCGCTGACGACCGCGTGCGGCGCGCCTATCTCGGCATGTAACGAGTCATCCCAGGGAAGGAGAAGACGCCATGCGTCGATCGAGAGTGCTGTGGATCCTGCTGCTGGGCGCCGCGGCGGCCGCACTGCTGGCCCGTGCGCCCGAAGCCGCGCCGCCGAAAGAAGTAAAGATGGGGCTCATCGTGCCGCTGTCCGGGCCCTGGGCCCGCCAGGGCGATCTCTGCCGCAAAGGCGCGGAGATGGCCGTCGAGGACATCAACAACGCGGGCGGCATCAAATCGTTGGGCGGCGCCAAGCTCAAGCTGGTCGTTGCCGATGCCGGCGACACGCCGGAAAAGGCGAAGAACGCGGCGCAGCGCCTGGTCTCGCAGGAACCGGACATGGTCGCCGGTCAGGGCTCCTGGCTCAGCTCGCTCACCCTCGCGGTGACCGAGGTCACCGAGCGCGCCCATTTGCCGTGGCTCACGCTCTCGTACGCAGACCAGATCACCAACCGCGGCTACAGCTACGTCTTCCAGACATCGCCCACCGGCGACTCGCAGGCGCAGCAGGCGCTGCCCGCGATCGTCGCGCTGGCCGAAAAGGCGACGGGCAAGAAGCCGGCGACGGTGGCGATCGTCAACGACAACACGGCCGCGCCGCTCAGCGTGGTGAAGCCGATGGTCGAGGGCGGCGGGCTCGAGAAGGCCGGCATCAAGCTGGTCGCCCACGAAACATTCACGCCGCCACTCTCCGACGCCACGCCGCTGATCCAGAAGGTGCGCGCCGCGCGGCCCGACTTCCTGCTGCTGCTGCCGACCAACGTGCCGGACGACGCGCTGCTCCTGCAGAAGCTGACGGAGATGGGGCTGCCGCGCACGCGCCTGCCCGTCGTCGGCAACGGCGCCCATCTGGCCACGCCGGAGCTGCTCAAGGTGGCCGGTAAGGACGTGATGGAAGGCGTGATGGTCACGCTCGGCAACTGGCCGATCAAGGGCGCCGAGGAGCTGGTCGCCACGTTCAAGAAGCGCAGCGGCGAGCCGTGGATGACCCAGGACGCGATCTCCGACTACGGCCACGTGATGATCGTCAAGCAGGCGCTGGAGATCGCCGCCTCCACCGACCGCGAGAAGGTCAATCAGGCGATCCATGCGCTCGACGTGACGTCGGGCCCCACGCAGTACTTCCCCGGCGGCCGCGTCCGCTTCGACGCCAAGGGCCGCCGCGTCGACGCGCCGCTCATCACCGTGCAGTGGCAGAACGGCGAGCCGGTCACTGTCGGCCCCGCGCAGTTCGCGCTCGTCCCGGCGATCTGGACGAAGAAGTAGCCGGCGCTCGTGCCGCGGCCGCCGACCACGGCCCCCGCGTCACGCGCGGGGCGTCGTGATCGGCGACCGCGGGATCACGCTCTGCGCCCCGGCCCCTGACGCCGCTCGGCTTCGGGGTCCGAGTAAGCAGGGGAAGCGGCAGAAACCCCACGCCGCAGAGCGTGAGATCGCGAGCCCACCCGCCTCGACCCCAGTGTACGCGCCGACCTGCTCGGTGGCATTTGCGTTGCGACCCGCTCACTGGGAGGTGCGACATGTCAAACGCCCAAGGTGCCCTTCGCCAGATCGGTGACGCCGCGATCGAAGGCGTCGAGCGTCAAGACTGGCTGGATCCTATCGCGGACAGACTGCAGCGCGCCGTCACGGCGGTGTATGCGGCCGGCGGCGACACGGCCCGGCGCATCCGCGATGCGCTCCATGGCACCTGGCTCGGGCATCCGCTCCACCCCGTGCTTACCGACATCCCGCTCGGCGCCTGGACGGCGGCCGCGATCTTCGATCTATCTCGGCGGGATGGTGATCGCGGTCTCGATCGCGCCGCCGACGCCGCGATCGGCGTCGGGCTGGCGGGCGCCGTCGGCGCCGCGATCACGGGGCTGACCGATTGGCAGCACACCGCCGACGACGATCGGCGCGTTGGCCTGCTGCACGGACTGTTGAATGTGACCGCGGCAACGCTCTACGGCGTCGCGCTCACGCTTCGCGTACGCGGCGATCGCGGTGCCGGCCGCGGTGTCGCGGGCCTGGGCTTCATCGTCGCCATCAGCGCCGCGTACCTGGGTGGCCACCTCGTGTATCGCAAGCGCATCGGGGTCGACCACGCGGAGCGTCCCGACTGGGACGACTTCGTCGCGGTGCTGCCCGAGCACACGCTGGCCGAGGCCGCCCCGCGACGCGTCGACGTCCGCGGCGTTTCGGTCGTGCTGGTTCGCCGCGCCGGACGAATCTATGCGCTCACGGAGCGCTGCGCGCATCTCGGCGGACCGCTGTCCGAGGGGCAGATTGACGACGTCGGCATTCGCTGCCCGTGGCACGGCTCACGGTTTGCGCTCGAGGACGGCCGGATCCTCGAAGGACCATCGACGTTCGCGCAGCCCTGCCTCGACGTCCGTGTGCGCGACGGACAGATCGAGGTGCGAGCCCGCCGGGAGGGTGTGGCTGCGTAACCGCTCATCGGCTTCTTCGCGTCGTCGAGTTCATTCGCCACGGCGCACCGGCACCGTGAACGTAAACGTGGATCCCTGCCCGATCTGACTCTTGACCCAGATCTTGCCGCCGTGCAGCTCGATGAACTTGCGCGTTAGCGCCAGACCGAGCCCGGTGCCTTCGACCTTCTTGTCGGCCGTCCCGACCTGCTTGAACTCCTCGAACACCGCCTCCTGATCCTCCGGCGCGATGCCAACTCCGGTGTCGGTGACCGACACCTCAATGGAGCCATTCACCGATTTCGCCCCGACCTCGATCCGGCCACTCTCGGGCGTGAACTTGATCGCGTTCGAGAGCAGGTTGAGGAGCACTTGGCGGATCTTCCGCTCATCGGCCTGGATCTGTCCGACTCGCTGGTCGACCGTCGTGTGCAGCGCGATACTTCTACGCGCCGCCCGCTCGCGGATGAGCGTTAGCGCATTGTCGATAGTCATGGGCAGATCGAAGTCCGAGAGCTCGAGCTCCATCTTGCCGGCCTCGATCTTCGAAAGATCGAGGATATCGTTGATGAGCGACAGCAGGTGTTGCCCTGAGCTGTGGATGTCCTTCAGGTACTCCTCTTGTTTGTCGTTCAGCTCGCCAAACATCCGCTCGCTCAAGACCTCCGAGAACCCGATGATGGCGTTGAGCGGCGTCCGGAGCTCGTGGGACATATTCGCGAGGAACTCGGATTTGTGGCGACTCGCCGCCTCCAGCTCACGACTTTTCTGTTCGATCTCACGGAACAGCCGGGCATTCTGGATGGCCAGAGCGGACTGTGTCGCGAATGTCCGCAGCAGCTCGATCGTCTCCGCGGGAAACTCGCCAGATCGGTTCCGGGACACGACAAGACATCCAATGAGCTCGCCCTCGCGGACCATCGGCACCGCCAAGACGGCCCGGATGCCTGATGCGATGAGGTTGTCTCGCAGCCGACTTTCGTAGGCACCCGGCACCGTGATGTCGCCCACCTGTGCCGGTTCGAGTGTCAGCGCCGTCTGCCCAACAACCCCTTCTCCCTTCCGCACTCGCGTGGCGCGGCGCGCCTCCGCAAGAGTTCCGCCGACTTCGGTCGCCACCCGATGGACGAACTCCTCGTTGCCTTCGTCATATTCGAAGACCACCCCACCGTCGAGCCCCGACAGATCGACGGCCCGCGACACGATGGTCGTGAGCACGGTATCGAGATCGAGCGACGAGCTGACGGCCCTGCCGACGTCGCCGAGGGCCGTCAGCTGCTCCACCGAGCGAGTCAGCTCGTGTGTCCGCGCCTCGAGGGCGGTCAGCAATCGGGCATTCTCGATCGCGATCACGGCCTGGTCAGCAAAGATCCGGAGCAACGAGATTTCGTCCGCATTGAAGCCGCCCGGCTCGCGGCGTGAAACGGAGATTGCTCCGATCGCCTCGTCGCTACGGAGCAAGGGCACCAAGACCCGGCTTCGGAAGCCACGGACACGGGCGCGGGAGTGCTCGGCTTCGGGCAATCGCGGATCGGTCTGGGAGTCGGCGATATTGAACGGGGCACGAGCGCGAATGGCCTGGGCGTGCGCAAACTCGGATTGCAGCGACTGTGGGTAGGCCGCTCTGAGGACGGCGGCGCCGGCGTCGTCAGTTCGCGTGAAGGCAGCGAGTTCGATTTGATTGTCGACGACCCGGGTCAGCGCGCCCGCGTACGCTCCCAGCAAGCGAACGGCGCTGGAGAGAATCGCCTCGAACACCGGTTGGACATCCGTCTGCGAGCGGCTGATCACGTGCAGGATGTCGCTGGTGGCCGTCTGCTTGTCGAGTGCCGTGGTCAGGTCGCGGTTGCTCGCCTGGAGCTCGTTGAACAGCCGCACGTTCTCGATGGCGATCACGGCCTGGTCCGCGAAGGTCTTGAGGAGCGCGATCTCGCTCTCCGAAAACGCCCCGGGCTCGGCCCGTGTCACGACAATGACTCCGATGGGGGCACCCTCGCGGAGCAGGGGTATGTAGAGGCCGCTGCGCCAGCCGATCGCACGCGAGAGCGCTTGTTGTTGGTACTCCGGGTCGAGCTCAACGTCAGGGATGTGAATCACCGCGCGCTCGAGGATCGCCCGCCCCGTCCCGCGACCCCGATCCGGGCGCGCCGGAAAGATGCGGCGCATCTCTTCAAGGGCCTTGGGGGTGTAGTTGTATTGCGCGGCAGGGAAGAGGAGCTCGCCGTCGAACTGATAGAGCGCGCTGAAGAGTCCGTCGCACAGCTTGACGGCGCTTCTGACGATTGTGTCGAAGACCGGTTGCACGTCGGTCTGCGACCGGCTGATGACGCGCAGGATCTCCGCCGTCGCCGTCTGCTGCTCCAGCGCCTCCGTGACCTGAGCATGAGCCTGTGTCAGCGCTCGGTTCTTCTCCTGGAACTCGGTGACTAGCCGCACGTTCTCGATGGCGATCACAGCCTGGTCCGCGAAGGTCTTGAGGAGCGCGATCTGCTTGTCGGTGAAGGGACGCACTTCACTTCGGCGGATGAGGATGGCGCCGAGGGCGCCACCATCCCGCAGGAGAGGAGCACTGAGCGTCGTGCGCCACCCGAGCCGGCGGGCGATATCCCGGCCGACTGGAAAGTCGTCCGCCTCGGTCAGATCGTCAACGTGGACCACCCGGGCCTGGCGTACCGCATACCCAGCCACCGACCCCAACACCGGTTGCCGCGCGCCGATTGCAGCCGCGAGCGGGCCGTGATGAGCTCGAACGACGAGCTCATCGCCGTCGATCGTCCAGAGCATTGCGTCCACCGCACCACACACGACGCCCGCAGTTCGCACGATCGTGTCGAATACCGGCTGGTATTCGGTTGGCGAGCGTGCGATCACGCGGAGAATCTCACTCGTCGCGGTTTGCTGTTCCAAGACTTCGGACAACGAACGTTGTAGCTCCGCATAAGACGCCGCTGACGTAGTTCGGAGCTCGGCATGCGTAGTCGGTGCCCCGCACCGAGGGCAGAACTCGGCATCTGCGACGGGGTTGTCCTGCTCGCACCGGCGACACTTCATTGCCGAGCCTCCAGTGAGCCGGGTGGGGGGCTGGGTGACGATAGCCCGCGCGCGGCGACGGCGTCAACGAACCACACGAACGACAGGCACCGCCCCAACGCGGTACAACAGGGCATGCCCTACGACCACCTCGAGATCGAGGCGCGCTGGCAGCGCTACT
>Ga0310810_10009396_pt1 | contig 11308 bp, 7 predicted proteins | sample NCmetagenome_FD_207641 | JGI IMG/M metagenome (GOLD analysis project Ga0310810, IMG submission 207641) | Soil microbial communities from experimental microcosm in Duke University, North Carolina, United States - NC | ecosystem: Engineered > Artificial ecosystem > Soil microcosm > Unclassified ... | reverse complement strand
GCCGACTTCTCGAAGTCGATCGAGACGCTGGCCAAGGGCGTCTTCCCGACCGGAGAGACCAAGCGTCGCGGGCTGCGCCTGCGACCGGGTGTTGCCAAGGCAGCGGCGGCCTAGCAATGGGCCTCCACGACCGGATCAACCGCAGCGGGTCGGCGGCAGCCGTCGACCTGCACCTCGCACACGTCGAGGAGGAATCGCCGAGGGCATCGGATCCGTACGCCGAGCTGAAGACGCGCATCCACCACGCCGTGATCGCGACGCTGGGTGCCGAGCTCTTCAGGCAGGACGCCAACGAGGACCTCTCGGAGCGCGTCCTGCGGGCCGTCACGGAGCAGCTCGCACTCGACCGGACTCCCCTGACGCGGGAAGAGCGCCGCCAGCTCGTTCGGGAGATCACCGACGACATCCTCGGCTACGGCCCGCTCGAGCCGTTCCTCCGGGACGACTCGGTGACAGAGGTAATGGTCAACGCCTTCGACCGGATCTACGTCGAGCGCCACGGCAAGCTCGAGCGGACGCAGGCCGCGTTCGCCGACAACGCCCATCTGCTGCGCATCATCGACAAGATCGTCTCGCAGGTCGGGCGACGTGTCGACGAGTCGTCGCCGATGGTCGACGCGCGCCTCCCCGACGGCTCCCGTGTGAACGCGATCATCCCGCCGCTCGCCCTGCGCGGACCGACGGTGACGATCCGGAAGTTCGCACGCGACCCGTACACGATGAGCGACCTGATCGGCTTCGGGACGATCACGGGCAAGGCGGCCCAGTTCATCGCCGCCTGCGTGCGGGGCAAGCTGAACATCCTCATCTCGGGCGGTACCGGCACCGGTAAGACGACGACGCTGAACGCACTCTCGGCCTTCGTCCCCGGCGACGAGCGCATCGTCACGATCGAGGACGCGGCCGAGCTCCAGCTCCAGCAGGAGCACGTGATCGTGCTCGAGTCGCGCCCGCCGAACATCGAGGGCCAGGGCGAGGTGCGGATCCGCGAGCTCGTGCGGAACGCGCTGCGCATGCGGCCCGACCGGATCATCGTCGGCGAGGTCCGCGGCGCGGAGACGCTCGACATGCTCCAGGCGATGAACACGGGCCATGAAGGCTCGCTGACGACGATTCATGCGAACTCCTCGCGCGATGCGCTTTCGCGCCTCGAGACGCTCGTGCTCACCGGCGGCATCGATCTGCCGCTCCGGGCGATCCGCGAGCAGATCTCGAGCGCCTTCGACGTGCTGATCCAGATCTCGAGGCTCGTCGACGGCTCGCGCCGCATCACGCACATCACCGAGGTGCTGCGCATGGAGTCCGACGTGATCACCCTGCAGGACATCTTCGCCGCCCGGCCTCCGGACGAGGAGAACAATCCGACGGGCGGCCGGACACGGCTGCTGACCCCTCTTCAGTGCACCGGGTTGAAGCCGCACTTCCTCGAGAAGCTCGCAGCGAACGGCGTGGTCCTGCCGCCGAGCTTCTTCGGGACCGAGGACGACGCCGAGGCGCCTCGCTCGGCCTTCTCGTCGACGAGCTTCGACGGGGCGTTCCAGTGAGGCGTCGCGCCGTCCTCGCGGCCGGCGCGGCGGGAGCCGCTCTCGCAATCCTCTCCTCGGCGGCCGCCGCAGCACAGGCCCCGTTGCGGATCGCCGGCATCGACACGGCGGGCTACCCGCACGTCGTCCTGAACGTCGTGACGAAGGCGCACGTCTCGAGACCGCCCACGCTCACCGAGAACGGCGCGCCCGTCGCCGGCTTCGAGGCCGTGAACCTGGGCGACGCGAAGAGTCTCGTGATCGCGATCGACAACTCCCGCTCGATGACGGGGTCGTCGCTCGCAAACGCCAAGTCGGCGGCGCGCGCCTTCGTACACCGCAAGCACGCGCGTGACCGGGTCGCCGTGATCGCGTTCGGTCGCCGCGCGGTGCAGCTCACCGGGTTCTCGACCTCGTCGGCCGAGGCCGAGGGTGTGCTCGGGGGCCTCGCGGTCGCCGGCCGTTCGGGAACCGCGCTCTACGACGCCGTCGTGCAGGCGTCGCAGGCGCTGCGGTCGAGCACTCTTGCCGGCCGTGTGATCGTCCTCCTGACCGACGGCAGCGACGTCTCGAGTCACGCCTCGCTCGACGCCGCAGTCACGGCCGCCCGCCGGGCTGGCGTCTCCATCTACCCGATCGGGATCGAGGGGCCGGACTTCGACCCGACCGCGCTGAAGGCGCTGGCGAGCGGCACGAACGGCACCTATTACGGCGCCGGATCGAGCGCCGCGCTCGCTCAGGTCTACGCCTCGATCGCGGCCGAGCTCAACAGCACCTGGCGGCTCGGTTACGACACGACCGCCCGCCCGGGCGACGAGCTCGAGCTGCGGGCCTCGCTGCCGGGGATCGGCGCGACCGAGCGGACGCTCGACGTGCCGGCCGCCTTCGGGTCGGCGGAGCCGTCGCCGTCGACCGGCGTTCTGCCGTCCGGCGCCTACTCCACGGTCGGCACGCTCGTCTTCTCGCTGCTGATCGCGGCACTCGGGCTCTCCGCCGTGCTCGTGCTGATCCGCATGCGCCGTGGCAGCTGGGTGAAGCAGCGGCTCGCGCCCCACGTCGGCGAGGCGGAGCGGCGCGGCATGCGGCGAAACGAGCGGCTCTCGTTCCTCACCGCGCTCTTCCGGGCGACCGAGGGCGCATTCGGCAGGCGGTCGCAGTGGCGCTCGATCGAGCGGCTGCTGATCCGCGGTGCGGTTCCGCTGCGTCCCGCGGAGTTCGTCTGGGCGACCCTGGGATCCGCAGTTGTCGGCGGCATCATCCTCACCCTCGCGGGAGCGCCTTTCCTGATGATCGTGATCGTCGGCCTGGGCGGCGGCGGCGCAGTTCCCTACGGGGTCGTCTCGCTACGTGTGCGCAAGCGCGCGAAGGCTTTCGAGAATCAGCTGCCCGACCTGCTCACGACGATCGCGGCGACGCTGAAGGCGGGCCATTCGTTCAAGCACGGCCTGCAGGCGGTCGTCGACGAGAGCACGCCGCCCGCGAGCGACGAGCTGAAGCGCGTGCTGACCGAGGCGGGCCTCGGCCGGCCGATGGACGACGCGCTCGCCGAGATGGCAGAGCGAGTCGGCTCGGAGAACTTCGAGTTCGCGATCACCGCCGTCACGATCCAGCGCCAGGTCGGCGGCTCGCTCGCGACCCTCTTCGACATGGTCTCGGAGACGGTCCGCAACCGTCAGCAGTTCGCGCGAAAGGTGCGGTCGCTGACGTCGATGGGACGCATGTCCGCCTACACGCTCGTCGCGATCCCGTTCTTCATCGCCGGGATGGTGTGGCTCACGAACAAGTCGTACATGGATCCGCTCTTCCATACCCATATCGGCCATCTGCTGCTCCTCGTGGGGATGATGATGATGGGCATCGGTTCGCTGATCCTCAAGAAGATCGTCTCGTTCAAGGGGTGATGTCGTGCTCTTCCTGATCATCGCGTCCGCTTGTCTCGCAGGCTCCGTCTACGTCGCGACGCAGGTCGCGACCCAGCCGGAGCGCGAGCGGCGCCTGCTCGTCCGGCGTGCGGCCCGCTACGGCGCCGTGCGCGTGACGGCAGCGCGCGAAGAGCGCCTCTCGCTGCGCGAGCGCCTGCTCGTGCCGACGTCGACCCGGCTGGCCGGCCTCGTCCTGCGCGCCAACCGGCGCGAGAGCATCGAGCGCGTGCAGCAGCGGCTGCTCGCAGCAGGCATGAGCACGGTCGCGCCGAGCGGGTTCCTCGCCGCCAAGGGCTACCTGGCCGCGACCGGGGGCTTCTTCGGCTTCGTCGTCTGGGTGGCGAGCGGCAAGATGGTCGGCTTCGCCCTCATGCTCTGCTTCGCGATTCTCGGCTGGTCGGCCCCCGGCTTCCTCGTCGGCATGCGGGCACGGAAACGGCGCGACCGGGTGCAGGCCGCGCTCCCCGACGCCCTCGACCTGCTCGCGGTGAGCGTCGAGGCCGGGCTCGGCTTCGACGCCGCGATCTCGAAGCTGACGGAGCACATGCACGGGCCCCTGATCGAGGAGTTCAGCCTCGCCCTGACCGAGATGAGAGTCGGCGAGGCGCGTCAGGACGCGCTGAAGAAGCTTTCCTCGCGGGTCGACTCGCCCGAGCTGTCGGCGTTCGTCCGCTCGATCATCCAGGCCGACCAGCTCGGCATCTCGCTCGGGAGGATCCTCCGCGTCCAGGCGGTCGACACCCGTCTCAAGCGTCAGGCGGCGGCCGAGGAGAAGGCGATGAAGGCGCCGATCAAGATGCTGTTCCCGACCGTGATCTTCATCTTCCCGGCGATGTTCATCGTCGTGCTCGGGCCCGCCCTGATCAGCCTCGCCAAGGTATTCACGTTCTGATGGCGGGCTCGACGGAGAAGGGCTTCGGCACAGGCCTCCGAGCGCAGCTCGAGCGCAAGCAGGCGGGCTTCGAGACGCCCCCTGAGGCGGAGAGCCGTGATCCCCGCTCGGTCAGCGAGGCGATCGCGGCCGCGACGCTGCAGGCCGAAGGCGTCGCCGAGCTCCGCGCGGAGCTCGAGCAGGCGCGCGAGCGGGAGCGCGAGCTCCGCGCTGCGCTCTCGGCGCAGGTCAACGCGGTCGAGCTCGAGCAGCAGACGGCCCGGCGGATCGAGGAGCTCGACGAGCGGGGTGCGCAGCTCGCGTCTGCAGAGGCGGCCGTCGCGGCGCGCGAGCGATCGGCGGCCGAGCAGCTCGCCGAGGCCGAGGCCCTGCGCGAGGCGATCGCCTCGCAGCACGACGGGCTCTCGGAGGCGGAGGCGCGCACCTCGGAGCGCGAGAAGCAGCTGGAGCTCAAGCTGAAGCAGCTGAAGGAGGCGGAAGCCGCGCGCACGGACGCGGCGGCGGAGCTGACTGCAAAGGCCGCCGCGGTCGCCGAGAGCGAGCGGGCGCTCGCGCAGGAGCGGAAGGAGCTCGCCCGTGGCCAGGCGCGTCTCGAGGAGGGCCTCGCGAAGCTCGCAGAGCTCGACCGCCGCGAGGGCACGATCGGCCAGTCGCAGGCCGAGCTCGAGCGCCGGGAAGCAGAGTTGCGCGCAGAGCTCGAGCGACTCGCCGGCCTCGACGAGCGCGAGGCCGCGCTCGCAGCCCGCGAGTCCGAGGCTGCCCAGGTGACCGCCGCGCTCGCAGCGCGCGAGTCGGAGCTCGAGGCGAGCCTGCAGCGGTTCGCGGAGCTCGAGCAGCGCGAAGCGGCGGTGGAGGCGCGCGAGCAAGAGCTTCGCGGCCAGGAGGAGCGCGTCACGCGCGGCCTAGCCAACCAGAGCGAGGGTCTCGGACGTCTCGCCGACGTCCAGGCCCGCGAGGTGATGCTTGCCGCACGCGAGGCTGAGGTGCTCGCGCGTGAGGAGCTCGCCCGCCATCAGATCGAGCGCGACGCCGACTCGGTCGCCTCGCGCGCTGCGCAGCTCGACGGACGCGAGCTCGACCTGGCGGCCCGCGAGGCCGAGCTTCATCGCGCCGAGGCGGCGCTGAGCCGCGCGGTCGCCGCGGCGCCGAACACCGAAGACGACGCGGAGCTCGAGGCCGAGCGTCAACGCCTGGCGGAGCGCGAGCGGTTCGTCACCGCGCGCGAGGCCGCTCTCGTGGCGCGCGAGCAGGAGCTCCAGGCAGGTGCCGTCTCGGCATCGCCGGTTCCGTACGACTTGCGCCTCGTCGCCCTCGAGGAGCGCGAACGCGAGCTCATACTCCGCGAGGCACGCCTCGACGCTGACCAGGACATCCTCGAGCAGAAGCTCGAGAAGCGCGAAGCCGACGTCGCGGCCCGCGAGGAGAAGCTCGGCCGTCGCGAGGGAGACCTCGGCCAGTACGTCGCGCAGGTGCAGGACGACTGGTGGGCGAAGCAGCTCGGCCAGAAGCCGCTCCAAGCAGCCTCGTAGCCCTTCCACAACCAGGGTGCCTCTGACGGCGCGCTTGCTGCAACCAGGTTGCTTGCTCTGCGGTCGGGCGGCGGCCGTGTCCGGCAACCTGGAGCTGGTTGCGTGGTTCGGCGGGGTGCCGCGTGCAACCAGGTTGCGTGGTTTGCAAGCCCAGGCGCAGGTTAGGTTGCCGGACGCATGCGCGGAACCTGGCTGCTCGTCGCTCTCGTCTCGGTCGTCACAGTCGGCACGGCGGCCGCCCACTACGCCGGGGCGCCGTCGCTCGCGACGTTCGCGGTCGCGACCGTCGCGCTCGCGGGGCTCGCCTGGATCGTGTCGTTTTCGACCGCGCAGGTGGGCGAGCGGTACGGCCCCGCGGCGACGGGCCTGCTGCAGTCGACGCTCGGGAACCTGCCGGAGTTCTTCATCGTCGTGTTCGCGCTCCACGCGGGCGAAGTCGTGGTGGCGCAGTCGTCGATCATCGGCTCGATCTTCGCGAACGCGCTGTTCGTGCTCGGGCTCGCGATCCTCGCGGGCTGCCACGAGAGCGCCGACGGCGTGATGCGCTTCCAGGTCCGGCTACCGAAGGACAACGCGACGCTGCTCATGCTCGCGAGCTTCCTGATCGTCCTCGTCGGCGTCTCGGTCGGGACCGGCGACAGGGCGTCGCATCACGTGAAGGCGATCTCGATCGTCGGCGCCCTGGCGCTGCTCGTCACGTACGTCGTGTGGCTCGCCGACTACATCCGCTCCGACGCGCCGCGCGAGGCGCCGGGTGCTGAGCACCGCGTCTCGATGGCGACGGCGCTGGCGCTTCTCGCGGTGGGCGGCGTCGCCGCTGCGTTCGTCTCCGACTGGTTCATCTCGGCGCTGACGCCGGCGATGCACCGGATCGGCGTGCCGAAGGCGTTCGCCGGCCTCGTGATAGTCGCGATCGCAGGGAATGCGGTCGAGAACACCGCGGGCGTCGCACTCGCGCTGAAGGGCGAGGCGGACCTCGCGATCTCCGTGGTCAAGAACTCGGTTGCTCAGATTGCCGCGTTCCTCTTTCCCACGCTCGTGCTCGTGTCGCTGCTCTTTGCGACGCCGCTCACGTTCGCCCTCTCCCCGGTCTTCATCGCCGCCGTTTTGCTGACCGCGCTCTCCCTCTGGCAGATCACGGGCGACGGCGAGGCGACGAGGTTCGAGGGAGTCGCGCTGATCGCGCTCTACGTGATCCTGGCGGTCGTCACGTTCTACGAATGACGATCGGTTCGACCGGCGCCTGAGCGGGTAGCGAGAGCGCCGTCCGTGCGGCACCTGCGGCGACGACGTCCTCGCGGGCGTGCAGGACGACGACGCGCACTGCCGCACGCGCCGCCGCGACGTCCGTATCCGGTCGCGCGCCCGCGTTCGCATCGGGGTCGAGCTCGACGCCGAGGAACTCGAGACGGGAGCAGACGTCGGCCCGCACGCGGGCCGAGCCCTCCCCGACCCCGCCCGTGAAGACGATCGCGTCGACGCCGCGAAGCGACGCCGCCTTCGCCGCCACCGCGCCGGCGACGGCGTGCGCGAAGACGTCGAGCGCGAGCCTCGCGCCCGGCTCGCCCGATCGCTCCAGCTCCTCGACGCGCGACGTCGTCCCCGAGAGGCCGAGCAGGCCGGACTCCGACTCGAGCGCGCGCTCGACCTCCTCGACGCCGAGCCTCCCCGTCCGGAGCAGGTGGAGGACGATCTCGACGTCGATCGACCCGGAGCGGGTCGCCATCGGCACGCCCTCGAGCGGGCTGAAGCCCATCGTCGTGTCGACGGAGCGGCCGTCGAGAACGGCGCTGACCGAGCAGCCGCCGCCGAGATGGCACACGACGAGCCGCGGCAGCTGCACGCACTCGGCGGCCCACTGCGCGGAGAGCCCGTGGAAGCCGTAGCGGCGGATGCCCCACTCGACGCGCCAGCGCGCCGGCACGGCATAGACCGCGGCCTCCTCCGGAATCGTCGCATGGAACGCGGTGTCGAAGACCGCGACGTGCGGGACGCCGGGCAGGACTCGCCTCGCGTCGCGAAGCGCGGCGAGGGCGGGCCCGTTGTGGAGCGGCGCGAGCTCACGCAGCTTTTCGAGCGCCGATTCGACCGCGCCGTCGACCACGACCGGCTCCCGGAAGCGCTTGCCGCCGTGCACGATCCGGTGCGCGACCGCGGCGACGTCTGCGGGGAGGGCGTCGAGCGAGTCGAGCGACTCCGAGGCGCCGTGCTCGTCGACCGTCGACAGCTTGACGCTCGTCGACCCGGCGTTCACCACCACGACCCGGCTCATGCTGACGTCAGTACTGCCAGGTCCAGTCGCGGACGGCGGGATCGTCGTCGCCGTGCTCGCGCGTGTACGCGCGGGCGCGGAGCCGGGCGTCGTCCATCTCCTGGCGGATGTGGGCCGCCCGTCCGCCGAGCTCCGGAACGCGGTCGATCACGTCGATCACGAGGTGGAAGCGGTCGAGGTCGTTCAACATCACCATGTCGAACGGCGTCGTCGTCGTTCCTTCCTCCTTGTAGCCGCGGACGTGGATATTGGCGTGGTTCCGGCGCCGGTAGGTGAGGCGGTGGATCAGCCACGGATAGCCGTGGTAGGCGAAGACCACCGGACGGTCGGTGGTGAAGAGCGCGTCGAACTGCGCGTCCGAGAGCCCGTGCGGATGCTCGCTCTCCGGTTGCAGGCGCATCAGGTCGACGACGTTCACGACCCTGACCCCGAGGTCGGGGAGGTGCTCGCGCAGCAGCGCCGCCGCGGCGAGCGTCTCGAGGGTCGGGATGTCGCCGCAGCACGCGAGCACGACATCCGGCTCGTCGTCGCCGTCGTTCGATGCCCACTCCCAGATGCCGACGCCGCGCGTGCAGTGGATCACCGCCTCGTCGATCGAGAGGTAGTTCAGCGCCGGCTGCTTGCCCGCGACGATCACGTTCACGTAGTCGCGGCTGCGAAGGCAGTGGTCGGCGACCGAAAGCAGCGTGTTCGCGTCCGGCGGCAGATAGACGCGGATGATCTCCGCCTTCTTGTTCACGACGTGATCGATGAAGCCCGGGTCCTGGTGCGAGAAGCCGTTGTGGTCCTGGCGCCACACGTGCGAGGAGAGGAGGTAGTTGAGCGAGGCGATCGGCCGCCGCCAGGGCAGGTCGCGCGTGACCTTCAGCCACTTCGCGTGCTGGTTGAACATCGAGTCGACGATGTGGATGAAGGCCTCGTAACAGTTGAAGAGGCCGTGCCTGCCCGTCAGCAGGTAGCCCTCGAGCCAGCCCTGGCAGAGGTGCTCCGACAGGACCTCCATCACCCGTCCGTCCTGAGCGAGCCCCTCGTCGGTCGGCATCGTCTCCGCGTCCCACGCACGGCTCGTGACGGCGAAGACGGCGTCGAGCCGGTTCGACGCGGTCTCGTCCGGGCCGAGCAGGCGGAAGGTCTCGCCGTTGCGGGCGATCACGTCGCGGAGGAAGCCGCCGAGCACGCGCGTCGCCTCGCCGAAGCTCGCCCCCGGCTGCTCGACGGCGACCGCGTAGTCGCGGAAGTCCGGCAGATCGAGGTCACGAAGCAGGACGCCGCCGTTCGCGTGCGGGTTCGCGCTCATCCGCCGCTCGCCGCGGGGCGCGAGCGCCGCGAGCTCGGGCACGAGCCGGCCGCTGTCGTCGAAGAGCTCCTCGGGGCGGTAGCTCTGCAGCCACTCCTCGACGAGCCGCAGGTGCTCCGGGTTCTCCCGCGCCGCGAGCACGGGCACCTGGTGAGCGCGCCACGTGCCCTCGATCTGGACACCGTCGACCGTCTTCGGCCCGGTCCAGCCCTTCGGCGTGCGCAGCACGATCATCGGCCACCGCGGCCGCGACGTCTCGCCGTCGCGTCGCGCCGCGCGCTGGAACGCCGCGATCTCGTCGAGCGCCTCGTCGATCGCCGCGGCAAGCGCCTGGTGAACCGCGGCGGGGTCGTCGCCGGCGACGATCAGCGGCCGCCAGCCGCAGCCCTCGAGCAGCGAGACGAGCTCGGCCTCGGGGATGCGCGCGAGCACCGTCGGGTTCGCGATCTTGTAGCCGTTCAGATGGAGGAACGGCAGCACCGCACCGTCCGTCCGGGGGTTCAGGAACTTGTTCGAATGCCAGCTCGTCGCGAGCGGGCCGGTCTCCGCCTCGCCGTCGCCGACCACGCACGCGACGACGAGGTCGGGGTTGTCGAAGGCGGCGCCGAACGCGTGCGCGAGCGCATAGCCCAGCTCGCCGCCTTCGTGGATCGAGCCGGGCGTCTCGGGTGCGACGTGGCTCGGGATCCCGCCGGGAAAGGAGAACTGCCGGAAGAGGGCCCGCATCCCCTCCTCGTCCTCGCCGATGCCCGAGTAGATCTCGCTGTAGGTGCCCTCGAGGTACGCGTTCGCGACGAGGCCCGGGCCGCCGTGCCCCGGCCCGGTGACGTAGATCGCGTCGAGATCGCGGGCACGGATCGCGCGATTCAGGTGCGCGTAGATCAGGTTGAGACCCGGGGTCGTCCCGAAGTGGCCGAGCAGGCGCGGCTTGACGTGCTCGGGCCGGAGCCGCTCCCGCAGCAACGGGTTTGCCAGGAGGTAGATCTGCCCGACGGAGAGGTAGTTCGCGGCCCGCCAGTAGGCGTCGATCAGCCGCAGCTCGTCGCCGGTCAGGGGGCCGTCCGCCATCGGCTCATGATGATGAACGGCCGCGCGCGGCGCGGCCGGGATCGGTCAGTGCCCGTCGCCGTTTTCGTTCCCGTTGCCGTTCCGGAGGCCGGGCGGCAGGAGTGACCGGTCGGCGCCTGCGTCCGGGCGCGTCCACGAGTAGACCTCCTCGGCGATCATCGGCGGGCCGGCGACGTGCTCGTGCCAGGCGGCGGCGCTCTGCCAGAGCTCCGGCTGCTCGAGGAGGGGCTCGAGCGCCCGCTCGCCGAGCCGCGACTCGAAGACGAAGATCGCCTCGGTAGGGGTCAGGAAGACGTCGTGCCTGTCGAGGCCGATCCGCTCCGGGTCGAAGGGGGGGCCGGCCTCGAGCAGCGAGCGAACGGCCTCGTGCGAGCCCTCGAGGAGCGGGATCACGACGGCGGTCCGGCGCCGGGCGGCGGCCCCCCCGAACTGGAGACCCGCGAGACGCTCCGCGATCTCGGCGATCACGCCGGCCTGGGCGACGCTCGCGATCGCGAACGGCTCGCCGTCGCGCGGCTCGATGACGAGGGTCGGCCGGCCGTCGATCCGGTCCGCCGTCGAGCGGCCGATCCGGATCTCCGAGAGGCGGTCGTAGGCGATCTCGCGCCTCGTCGGCACCGAGCCGGCCATGCCGTCGAGACGAACGGCGCGCGGCAGAAGCTCGAGCTTGCCGCTCGCAAGCGGCAGTGCTCCCTCCCGCCAGACCACGCCGTAGCTCGTTCTCATGGCTAGAGCATCGGCCACGCCGGCGCGCACGGCATCCGGAGCACCCCGGACCCGGCGTGCGGAAAAGCCGCACACACGA
>Ga0310810_10009395_pt1 | contig 11308 bp, 4 predicted proteins | sample NCmetagenome_FD_207641 | JGI IMG/M metagenome (GOLD analysis project Ga0310810, IMG submission 207641) | Soil microbial communities from experimental microcosm in Duke University, North Carolina, United States - NC | ecosystem: Engineered > Artificial ecosystem > Soil microcosm > Unclassified ... | reverse complement strand
GCCATTACGATCAGCCTATCGTGAAGGACCCCGCGCCGCCGCCGGATTGTGATTATCTGATGTGCGAGTCGACATACGGCAATCGGCTGCATGGCGAGGATTCGTCCGAAGAACAGATGGCGCGCATCATAAACGAGGCCGCAAAACGCAACGGGCCGATCCTGATCCCGGCGTTCGCCGTCGGGCGGACACAGGAAGTGCTCTATATGATCCGCGAACTAGAGGAGCAAAAGCGGATCCCGATCTTGCCGGTCGTTGTTGATTCGCCGATGGCCGCACAGGCGACGCAGGTTTACAACCGCTGGCACGAAGAGCACGACCGCGAATATGCATCGATACTCGCGCACAAGCGGCATCCGCTGCGTACGGCGTCCATGAGCACGGCCGCGACGCGTGACGAGTCAAAGCGACTGAACAACATGAAGGGACCGCGGATCATCATCTCGGCATCCGGGATGCTGACCGGCGGCCGCGTCCTGCATCACGCGATCCGCATTTTGCCGGATGAAAATGCGACGATCGTTTTTGTCGGCTACCAGGCGGCCGGCACAAGAGGCCGACGCGTCCTGGATGGCGAGCCCGAAGTAAAGATCATGAAGGAATGGGTCCGGGTGCGCTGTCATGTCGAACAGGTCGAGGGCTTTTCGGCACACGCCGATTGGCAAGGCGTTCTGCGATGGCTAAGCGGGCTGCAACACGCTCCGAAACTCGTCTTCACAACCCACGGCGAACCCGCCGCCGCCGAAGCGATGGCCCAGCACATCCGTGACAAATTCGGCTGGAACGTCGAGGTTCCGCATTACGGCGAAACGGTGGAATTGAAATAAGCCAGAACCATCATCGCCGTCCTGAAACGATTCTGTTACGTCCGCGAACCGTTCTTGGACATCCGTCAATCAAAGAAATGTGTCCGGGAATCATTCCAGGATATCCCGGAACGAATCCGTGAGATCCTGGAATGATTCCTTGACGTCCCTGAACGGAAGATTTATGTCACGGAACGAATCCGGGACGCCCCGAGACGAATCCATGGCATCCCTGAATGAAAGATTTATGTCCCGAAGTGGTCAGCGGCGTCCCTTAACGAAATATTTACGTCCCGGAATCATTCAGGGACTTCACTGAACGATTCCGTGATGTCCCCGGATCATTTTGTGAAAGGGCAAAATCTCGCGTGCAAGTGTCCGGCACCGATTTTTCAACGGCGGGCATGAAATGTTATTGAAATCAAAAAAGTATAATACCCGGCTTGAAACCTCCCGATCAGTTTGCTAGCCTGATTACAGTCTTAAGTATTTCCACCATAGACTGACCTTAGAAAAGGGGTTTATTCCGAAAAAATTTAAAGTTTTACGACTCCGTTATTGGAAGGGGAAGCGCGTTGCGCGTTTTTTAAATATAGCAGTAGGTGTCTATCTATCCGTTTTTAGATAGGCACGCCACCCACCGGAACTCTCTCATCGTCCGTCGCTTGCTGACTTTTTAGAACCTTGTCCAAGGAGCGATCTATCCGATGAAAAAAAATCTAGTACGTCTGTGTCTGGGCATTATCGTCCTTGCCCTGTCCATCTTTGTCACCGAGTCGCGGTCATCGGCTCAGGAAATCAATCAAAACAATAATCAAAAATTAACCGGTGTCCGTGAAGACATCCAAGGCGAACTGGAAGTGATCGTCGAGGATGGAAAAAACAATTGGCGAACACTTTATAACCTGAAAACCGGGGGCAAAACGCTCGCCCTGCATTTCGCCAAAGAACCCAAAAATCTGCAAACCGGAATGAAGGTCCGTGTCCGCGGTGTCCGCTCCGGCAATGACGTAACCGCCGACAGCCTCGTAACCGAAGACCTCGGCGGCAGTTCTACGCCTACGGACCTTCAGGCATCGGCAACGGCCTTGTCGAATACAACAGGTGAGCACAAAGTCGCTGTCATACTCGTTAATTTCCAGGACCTGCAAACACAGCCTTTTACGGTCGCCCAAGCACAGGACGTTACGTTCAATCAGACGAGCGGTTTTTACAGTGAAAATTCCTACGGGCAGACATGGCTGACTGGCGACGTATTCGGATGGTTTACAATCCCGGTCAGCAGTACAAACTGCGACATCAACGCGATTGGCACTTATGCGCAGCAGGCGGCAACCAAAGCCGGTGCGAATCTTTCCGCTTATCAGCATTATGTTTATGCCTTTCCACATACGATGGCCTGTACGTTTAGCGGACGTAGCTCCATTGGCGGGAATCCGTCGCAATCCTGGATCAATACAGATTCGATCGGAATCGAAGTTCTCGGACACGAGTTGGGACATGCATTTGGCCTTTTGCATTCTCGTTCGATGTCCTGTGGTGGAAGCGTAATCGGCACTAACTGCAGTTTCAACGAATACGGGGACGCGTTCGACATCATGGGGGCATCGATGCCGGTTCATTTTAACGCGTATCAGAAGGAACGCCTTGGGTGGCTGAATTATGGCGGGTCACCTCCGCTTCAGACGATCACCGCGAGCGGAACGTATCGCATTGACACATTTGAGACAGCGGGGTCGAGCGCGAAGGGATTAAAGATCCTCAAATCGACTGATCCGGTTACCGGTTATAAGACTTGGTATTACGTGGAAAAAAGGACCGCCGCGGGTTTTGACAGCTATCTATCACCATATAACGCGATGAACGGCGTGCTTGTTCACACCGGATCCGAGGCGGACGGCCAGGATATTTATCTCTTGGATGGAACGCCTGCTACCAACTCTTTCTTCGATTCGGCCCTTACGGTCGGGCAAAGTTTTACGGATTCGGCCGCTGGCGTGACGATCTCAACGGTATCGGCGGACAACACTGGCGCATGGGTCCAAGTGACGGTTGGATCGCAGCCGTGCACGCACGCTAATCCAAGCGTTTCCGTTTCGCCTGGGCAATCACAGTGGCTAAGGTCGGGAACAAAGTTCACCTATTCGGTAACCATTACAAACAATGAAAGCAGCGGCTGCTCGACAGGAACTTTCAACCTGCAAGGCGCGGTTCCTGGAGGATGGGTTGCAAGCTATTCGACGTCGTCGCTAAGTCTTGCTCCGGGCGCCAGTGCGACGGCCTCCTTCTATGTTACATCTCCGGCGGGTACACCTGACGGGATGTACAATGTGAATGCCGCAGCCGTGAACGGTTTGAATTCATCGTACGGCAGTTCTGCCACGGCGGCGTACTCGATCGTATCCGTATTGGGGGTAACGGCTTCAACTAGCGCATCCACCTATTCGCGTACCCAGAAGGCATCCGCAACGGCTGTTGTTAGCGCGGGCGGATTCGCCGTTTCGGGCGCAGCCGTCACCTTTACTATGACGAAATCGGACGGTTCGGTAGTAACCCAAACGGCAATTACGGCGTCAAACGGAACCGCAATATTTACTTATTCGTTTAACAAACGCAAGGATCCGCTTGGTACGTATCAGGTCAAAGCGGTTTCCAGCGCTAACGGGTTAACCGGTCAGGGGACGACGAGCTTTTTGGTTAATAAATGAAGCAGGAACCGCATCGTCCGAAGAGATTTTTAGGAATTGGTGGGGGTGGCCCACCTGTTAACCACAAAAATGAGGAAGGAGCCGGTCAGCCTCCTTCCTCATTTTCGCTTGTTCACTGTGGCGACAATCTTGTTAATTGTCGTCGCAGGCTAAGTCCACACTTACACTATTTTAGCGTTAGCGTGAATCCGTTATCATCCTTCGCTACGATCGAAAACGAATTGTCCCTTGTCTGGAACTGGTAAATGATCGAAGCGCCGCCAGTAGGCGGAGTTGCACCCCTCAATGAACTCGGGCTGTACTTAACCGCCACAACATACTCCAAACCAACCGTTAAGCCGGTCAGTTTTATGCCGTTGGGATCAGGGATGCTGTCAACTTGGAAATTTGTAGTGACAGTCCCCGGGGCCGCACTACAATCCGCTGCCTTGAAGAGGCCTACCGACTGCACAGTCATGGTCTGTGTGAACCCCGCATCGGACAGGATGGCCTGGTCGATGTATTCAAGCGAGTTCTGCGGCGTCCACCGGCTGTAATAGAAGATAACGCCCGGAGCGGCATTGTTTATCTTTCCATTCTTAACGCCGTAGGTGCCGTCCTCCTGAGGCTGGACAGTGTTACTTATGAAGTCCTGGCAAGTTGTCTGCGTCGGATATGAACCGCTAACATTCGTGGTCTGTCCGAAATAGTTATCGGGATCCGATGCGTGGGTAGGCCCGCTGGTTGCCGTGCCAGTATTTGTGTACTGACCTGCTATAGCGGTCCCGCTAGCCGAGCACTGTGTCGAAGCCCCGGGAGCAAGGCTCGTGATGATATTGTCGCCATCGCAGTTGATCGCACTGGCGGCGAGTTTATCGTCCGTTACCGCGATGTTGAACAACGTCACGTTACCCGTATTGGTCACGTCGTACGTCCAGGTGATACTTGCACCAACAGCCACCAGCAAGCCTGGCGCCGTATTGTTGTCAGTACCATTGGTCTTCTTGACGATGGATAGGGCAGGTAGCTTGGTTCCCGGTGTGGTAACGTCGGCGCAGACGCCTGCTGCTCCGCCCGTACCGTCATCGACACAAGCCTGGTTATAGAAGCTGCCAAGATCCAAATCGCCTTGGCTGATCGTGTGGGACGCCGTGCAGGTGATCGAAGCTCCCGGTGCCAATGAGGCCACCGGATTCGACGGGCTGCATGACAGATTGCTCACCTGAGAATCGGTAACAGTCACGTTGGCCAGTGTCACATTGCCGTCATTTGTTGCAACGATGGTGTAGTGGATGACATCACCTACTGCATTGAAACCCGATTCGGTCGCCACTTTCGTGATCGCCAGATGCGGATTCTTCGAGCCGGGTGTAGTGACATCGTCACATACGGATGCTGCACCGCCTGCGCCGTCGTCGACGCATGCCTGGTTGTAGAACGTGCCCGCGTCGAGATCCGCCTGCGTGATCGTGTGGGACGCCGTGCAGGTGATCGTCCCACCCGGTGCCAATGACGCGACCGGATTCGACGGGCTGCATGTGAGATCGCTAACTTGTGAGTCAGTGACCGTCACGTTGTTGAGCGTCACGTTGCCGTCGTTGGTCGCGGTGATCGAGTAGTGGATGACGTCGCCGAGCTTGCTGAAGCCGGTCTCGGTGGCGTTCTTGTCGATCGTGAGATGCGGGTTCTTTGTGCCCGGCGTAGTCACGTCATCGCACACCTTGCCGGCCCCGTCGCCGTCATCGGCGCAGGCTTGGTTGTAGAAGCTGCCAGCGTCGAGATCTGCCTGAGTGATGGTATGAGAAGCCGTACAGGTCATCGTATCATTTGGAGCGAGCGATGAACCGTTCGCCGGTGTGCATGACAGATTAGTAACTTGGGTATCGGTCACCGTCACTGTCGGAAGTGTCACGTTGCCGGTGTTCTTTACCGTAATCGTGTAGTGAATGACATCGCCCACCTTGCTGAAGCCAGATTCTGTTGCGACCTTGTCGATCGTTAGGGCTGGCTGGTTGAGCGTGTTGGTGAAGGTACAAGTTACCGTCTCGCCTGCCACTAAAGGAATTCCGACTGAGGGATCACTATTCGGACGAGCACTGTCGGATGAGACGCACTCCTTCTTAGTAAGAGTGTATGTCGAGCTTGCAGCCTCGGTCACCTTATACTGCGTGTTCGAAACCGAAGGCGGAACGCAGTTTATTCCTGCCCCGCAACTATCTTTCGAACCGCCGTCCTTTTCGGTGAACGTCGCTGGGAATGTGCCGCTCGGGAATCCGCTTGTGTTAAATGTGAAGTCTGTATTAGTGTCGCCACTTGGCACGGTCACCTTTTTGACTATGACCCTGCCGTTGGTGTCATTGATCGAAGTGTTGGTGAACGTACAAGTGTAGTTTTCGCCTTCCTTCATGTTGATCGTCACCGTATTACCCGATGATGACGAATCGCCACCGTTCGGACTCGTTAGCGTACAGGGTGGACTTGTAAAACTGAGAATGAAGGCGCTGTTCGATGCCTCCGTAACAGTTTTTGTGCCAAATGAGATGACGTTCGAAAAGACCTTGGTATTCGAGAGGGTTGGATCCGAATCATCATCAAGGTTAAAACTTGCCGGACTTAGGCCGGTATCTGTAAAGCTAAAGTCATCCGAGCCGTTCGGAATCCTATCCTTAATGATCGTGACGCTGCCCGGAAAGATGACCGCGTCCGCTGAAAGCGAACGGTCCTGATTTCCGCCCGAGCCGTCGAGATTGAGAAGGCGCGTGTGGTATGGAGAACCAGAAATCGCGACAGCTGAACCGCCGTCTCCCCAATCTTTTCGAGTTGAAATATGTCCGCCCCAAGCAAGAACCGGGTTGGCCACACTTGCCGTAAAGGTGACTGTTATACTCGCGGATTTGTCGCCTGCAAATCCGCTGCCGTTAGAGTACGAATAGGAACTCATACTTTGAAGAGTGCCGCCATAAAGTCTGAGTTTACCGGCTATAGGGGTTACGCCTGCACCGGTGACCTGCGGGTCCGGGGCTATGGCGAGCTCGGTGTAATTAACAGTATTCGTGCCTGGGAAAATGCAGCCACTTATGCCTAGGCAAGGATTTGCGTCAGCTACCGATTGGTTCCAGTTGGTGATGTAGTCAATGGCGTGCTTGCCGCTCTTGGTTGTGTCCCATTCGATAGTGACGGTGTGCTGACCGAGAGGGAGGTTACTGAACTTCATTCGGTATGGTATCGAATCACCCTCGAAATACACTGATTTGCTGGCGCCAAGGTTTCCATTCACCCATTGGGTGCCACTTGTGTTGCAGCCGTCGAGGTGTGATGACGGCAAGGGATCGTTGGCGCACTGGTCAAGATCAGCTGCCGGGTTGCCAGCAAGCAGTGCTGCCGGGGCGTAATATGCATTTGCGGTTGCCGTAGATGCTGTTCTGAGAAAGGGATTTACCGATTCTGTGTAGAACAGATCTTCAAATATCGAGCCTGATGGGGACAGGCCTATTTGTTTTTGAAAAGATGCCGGGAGGGTTGCGCCGACGAGCGCGACGGTCCCGATAAGGAATAACAAAAAAGCAATTATCCCCTTGAGGTATCTCTTGGGTAATAGAACTCTCATAAGGTGTCTCCTAAGATCCCGGCATCTTCGGCCGGAACGGAATAAACGGAGAGGGAATCCCGTTTGCTAATAAGCAAAAATCGAAAGAGAAACGAGGAGGAATTAAAGGGGCCGTTGTAAGAGTGTCGTGGGTTAGAGGCGACGATTAATCAGACCATCCGCGATTCTGTGCTTTCAGAACATACCGGGCGCACGATTTGTGTCCGGTCGCGGCTTTTGAAACGCTTGCTTTTTCAATTGTAAGCATAAACGGTTTAGGGGGCTGTTAGCGTCAAAAGTCGGTATATAAACTTACCCTTGAACGATAGTGAGAGGTGAAGTAATTAAAATGACAACCGATTGTCAAAGAACAAAGGCTTACAGAACAAACGCGGCACACCTTGCCGTGTTTATCCACATAAAATCAGTTCGAAAACTAATAGAGTACTTGTTATATATTCCTATTTGGCGCCCCTGTCAATACTTTTTTTCGCGTTTTAGTCAAAAAAATCAAGGGTTTCGACGAATAAGCATAAAAACAAGATACGCCTACAATTGCATGAGTATTGCGCTTACAGATATGTAGGATTGAAGGCCGGCGGAAACGCAAATCTTCAGTAGGATTGAATGTTGGGGGGCGCAAAATTAGCGCCCCCAGGGGTCGCAATTAATTAGAGACAAACTGTGGTTTGGAGAACAACCTCATAATTACCGGAGCCCTGGAAGGTCTCCTGTTGGATGGTGAGTGTTCCACAACCGAAGGTAATGTTATCGAACCTGGCAATCCAGTTCTTGTTCGGACATCCGGCAGCCGCAGCAGTGGGGTTTGGCGGCGGATCGGTGGTGACCGTAAATGTCAGGTTGCCGTTTTTGGGGTTGTCTATAAACTGACTGCCTGACGTAGCAGCAGGAACAGCCGGGTTTTGCCCCGGAGCGTCGTTTCCGCCGCTTGGAGTGGTGCAAACCGTGGTTCCTGTCGCGTCCGGAAAGCTTAATGTGACAATAACGTCGCCATTTCCCAGACCAGCGACGGATCCTGTTGCGGTAGCCGTGGATCCATTATCGACAACGCTTGGGCCTTTTTTGTAGTGAGGGCTATCCGCAGACACTACGAATGTGAATAAACTGGCAACGGCCAATAGGGCTAAGGTAAGAATTGTTCTTTTCATTTTTCTCTCTCCTTTTTTGAAGATCGTCGATCTCCGGTAAGGTGTCGGACCGATGGCCCGGTTTTTAGCGAAGAAAGACTCGGGAGATGGTGAGCCGGGTGGGATCTCCGGAGAGTTACATTTTTCGAACGTCCGTTAGCAATAGACCAACGTGGTTCGAAAAACGAGCGTAAGGCACTGGCGATCGTACTTGTTTCCGTACGACTTCTCGTGGAAGCTTTGTTTTGTGCTTGGCAGAAAACTATAACTGTTTGGTATCCGTGTCAAGACTTTTTTTCGGCAGGAAATGCGTAAAACACGAACTTTTGCAGGATAGGCGGCCCATCATTGAATGTGTTTTGCGCCTAAGCGTGGCAAAGAAATGCGTTAAAGAAATTTACTGACCAAAAGCAGAGGAATGGAAAATTTTAATGCTTTGCGCGAGAGTGTGTAGTTTTCTTGATCGATATTAACTGAAAATGTAGTAAAGGTCAGTTTTCATTCATAACGCAAACACTCGATAGGGTCGAGCTTTGCGGCTTTGCGCGCGGGCAGGACGCCGAAGATCAGGCCGACGCCGACCGAGACAGTTAGGCCGGTGATGATCGCCCAGAGCGGGATCGAAGCGGGCAAGCTTGGGAAGAGAAGCATTATCAAGTTGCTGATGCCGACGGCGAGGACCACGCCGAGGATGCCGCCGAAGAAGGTCAACGTCATTGCTTCGAGCAGGAACTGTAAAACGATGGCGCCTTTGGTGGCGCCGATGGCCTTGCGGATGCCGATCTCCTTGGTGCGTTCGGTGACCGAGACGAGCATGATGTTCATTACGCCGATGCCGCCGACGAGCAGACCGAGGCATGAGATGGCTATCGCCGCAAGGCCCACGCCGCCGATGATGCCGTCAAACTGCGCGATGAAATTGTCGGCGGTCTTGACGTCGAAATTGTTCGGCTCGCCGTATTTCACGCCGCGCCGCTGGCGGAGAATTCCCTCGACCTCCTGGGCGGCTTCGTTCAGCTGGCCGGGCTTTGCCTGAATGATCTGGAGCATCTCGTCACGTTCCGGGGCGGCTTTTCGCGCCGTGCGATAGGGAAGAAAGACCTTGCGGTCTTCTTCGTTTTCACCAAAGAAACCGGCTTTTCGTTTTTCGATCACGCCGATTATTTCCCACGTCGTGCCGTTCATTCGCACCACCTTTCCAACAACATCGTCCTGCTCGTTCGGGAAGAGAGCTTCGACGGCGTTGACACCGATGACGAGAACATTGCGCCGCTGGTAATTGTCTGCCTCTGTGATAAATCGGCCCTGTTTGATGACGAGATTCGTCATCTCGGCGTAGTTCGGCTGAACACCGTCGGTTAGCGCCCAGCGGTAGTTCTTGCCTTCGTAAACAAGGTTGTCATCAAACGCGCCGCCGAACGAGCCGATATTCGGCGCGACGCAGGTTATGTCCTGAACTGCGGTCGACTGGTTAAGAATCGCCGTGGCGTCTTCGTCGGTCAGTGGTTTGCGGTTACGTTCATCACGGCTCCGTGGGCCAAATCCGGTCGAGAGATGATATGCATAGATGTTGTTTGTGCCGTACTCTTCGACAATGGACACGATGCTCTGACGCATCCCGGTCAGGATCGACGCAACTACGATCGCCGTCATCACACCAACGACGATTCCAAGGATCGTCAAAAAGCTGCGAAACTTGTGGGAAAAGATCGAGTCCATCGCCATGGCGAGAACTTCTTTTGGTAATGATGCCGAGTACCTCATATATTTTCAACGCAGAGATCGCGGAGGCCGCAGACGCTCATAAAACTACTTTTTTCAACCTCTGCGTCCTTAGCGCTCTCTGCGTTTAACTTTGAGTTAGAGCGACGATCGGATCGAGCCGTGCGGCTTTCCATGCAGGATACAGTCCCGCGATTATGCCGATCGTGCTGGAAACTATTACCGACAGAAATACATATCCGATTGTGATCGTCATTGTCATTCCGGCGAGGATCGTGATCAGATACGTCACCCCGGTTGCCAGCATCAGCCCAACGATTCCTCCGACTACACACAGCAACGCGGATTCGATCAGGAATTGCAGCAAAATTTGCTTACGGGTCGCACCGAGCGCTTTTCGCAAACCGACTTCGAATGTCCGCTCGGTCACAGACACAAGCATGATGTTCATCACAACGATGCCGCCGACGACGAGAATGATCATCGTGATCGGCACAACGACAGCGGCGATGGCGCCGGTGAACTGGTCCATCTGCGAGTTGAACTCGTCAACGTTTACAAGGCTGAACGTTTCCTCTTCGCTGCCGAGTAGCTGACGCTTGTTTCGGAGCAGCTGCCGCGCCTCTTCGATGGCGGCCTGGAATGTTTCCTTGTTCCGCGATTTGCCGTGAAGCTGTAATCCGCCCTGCCGCGAAAACATCTGATTGTGCAGCGTGATCGGGATATAAATATTGCGGTCCATCGAATCGCCCATGAACGAGCCGCGTTTGTCTTCGATGCCGATTATCACAAGCGGAATGCCGCGGACCTTGACAGTTTTGCCGATTGCCGTCGAATAGGGGAAATATTTGTCCTTGATGTCGGTTCCGATGACGCAAACCTTTGACGAATGCGAGACTTCCTCGGCGGTGATGAACCGGCCTTCGCTGATGGTTTTGTCCTCCATCTCGACAAAGTTTTCCGTAACGCCGAGGATCCTTACCGAAGGCATTTCGACACCGTTTTCGCTTAGGTCGGCGCTTGCCCAGATCTCTGCTCCGACCTCGCTGCAATTTTTACATCGTTCTTTTACGTAAAGATATTCGTCCCAGGTTACATCCTTGTTGCGGCGATTTTTGCGTTCGAATTCCTCGTCCGACATCCGTCCTGTCGATGCCATCCGCGTGATCATAAAATGGTTTGCGCCTAGGACCTTTGAAACCTTGTCAATAACGTATGTTTTAAGTCCGCTGATCGATGCGCCTACAACGACGACCGCCGCGACGCCGATGATTATGCCGATAAGCGTCAGAAACGCGCGCAGCTTGTGCTCAAGGATCGATTTTATCGCGATCCAGAAAGCGTCGGAATAGAATGAGT
>Ga0310810_10009393_pt1 | contig 11310 bp, 10 predicted proteins | sample NCmetagenome_FD_207641 | JGI IMG/M metagenome (GOLD analysis project Ga0310810, IMG submission 207641) | Soil microbial communities from experimental microcosm in Duke University, North Carolina, United States - NC | ecosystem: Engineered > Artificial ecosystem > Soil microcosm > Unclassified ... | reverse complement strand
ACGATGACCTCGCCGCCGTCGGGGCGCTCGAGGAGGCCGGCGATATGCAGCAGGGTCGACTTGCCGCTGCCCGACTGGCCGACCAGCGCCACGATCTCGCCGGCCTTGAGGTCGAGCGAGACGCCACGCAGCACTTCGAGCTTGCGGTCGCCTTGCTGGAAGGTGCGCCGGATGCCGCGCAGGGAAAGGGGAAATCCGTCACTCATTGCGCAAGGCCTCGACCGGTTCGACCCGCGTGCTGCGCCAGGCCGGATAGGCGGCCGCCGCGAGCGACACCACGAGAGCGATCGCGATCACGGTCAGCACCTCACCCGGCTGCACGCGCACCGGGGCGGAGGTGATGAACTCGATCTCGATCCAGTTGCCGTTCTCGCCGCCGCCCAGGCTGCCGATGAAGCGGGCGATCGGGCCGATGTTGGCGCAGACCAGCAGGCCGAGCGCGGTGCCGGCCAGGGTGCCGACGACGCCGACCGCCGCGGCCGACATGAAGAAGGCGCGCACGATGGTGCCGGGCGCGGCGCCCATGGTGCGCAGGATGGCGATGCTGCCCCGCTTGACCCGCACCAGCATGGTGAAGCTCGCGACCACGTTCATCGCCGCCACCAGCACGATCAGTGTCAGGATGATGAACATCATCACCCGCTCGACCTGCAGGGCGCCGACGAAGCGGGCGTTGAGAGCCTGCCAGTCGGCGACCTTGAGGTCGTCGCGCTTCAACGTCCGGCGGATCGTTTCGGCGACCTGCGGTGCGCGATCGGGGTCGGCCAGATCGAGATCGATCGAGCTCACGGTGCGGTTGTCGTATTCGAGATCGTCCTGCAGCATCTGCAGCGGTACGAACACCAGGGCGTTGTCGAACTCGTAGCGCTTGGTCAGGAAGCTTGCCAGCACCTCGTAGTCGGCATAGCGCGGCGCGATGGTGCCCGACTCGTTCAGGCGATGGGTCGTCACGGTGATCTTGTCGCCGATATTGAGGCCCAGTCCCTGGCGCAGGCGTTCACCGATCACCACGCCGGGCCGCGTATCGAAGGCGCCGAGCTCGCCCTGCACGAGGTTCTTGGTCACGATCTCGCGCGAGGTGAGGTCCTCCAGCCGCACGCCGCGCAGCAGGGCTCCGCGTGTCTGGCCGCCCGGTGTGCCGACCAGCGCCTGCCGCTCCAGCGTCAGCCGGACCGTCCTCACCTCAGGCGTGTTGCGCAGCGCCGCCAGCAGCTCCGGCGAGGTCTGCAGCATGCCATCTTTGGCCGTGACGACGATATGGCCGTTCATGCCGATCAGCCGGCCGATCAGGCTGGCGCGGAAGCCGCCCATCACCGACAGCACGACGATCAGCGTGGCGACGCCGAGCGCGATGCCGATCAGCGAGAAGATCGCAATGAAGGAAACGAAGCCCTCGCGCTGGCGGGTCGCCAGGTAGCGCCAGGCGAGCCAGCGCTCGACGGTCCCGTTGCTGCCGGCGGTCGCACGGTCACTCACGGCGCAGGCCCTCCACCGGGTCGAGCCGAGCGGCGCGGAAGGCCGGGTAGAGCGAGGCGACCAGGGCAAAGACCAGCGCCATGCCGGCGATCACTGCGACCTCCTGCCAGGTGATGTGCGAGGGCATCTCGGCCAGCAGGTACAGGGTCTCGTCGAACAGCACGAGGCCGAAACTGTGCTGCAGCCACTGGCGGATCGACTCGATGTTGAGGGCGAAAGCCAGCCCCAGCACCACGCCGACGAGAGCGCCGATGCCGCCGATCGCCAGGCCATCGAGCAGGAACAGGCGCAGGATGGCGCCGCGCGTCGCGCCCATGGTGCGCAGGATGGCGATGTCACCGGTCTTGGTGCGCACCAGCATCACCAGGCTTGAGACGATGTTGAAGGCCGCCACCAGCACGATCATGGTCAGCACGATGAACAGCACGTTGGTCTGGCCCTGGATGGCGGCAAAGAAGCCGAAGTTGGCCTGGAACCAGTCGAACACCCAGCCCTGCGGTCCGACCGCCTGGGTGGCCTGGCGCTTGGCGAGGCCGACCGGCGTGCCCTCGGCCAGGAAGACCTCGATGGTCGAGACCTTGTCGCCCAGCCCGAGCAGGCGCTGCACCTCGGCGAGCGGCGCATAGACGAAGTTCGAATCGTAGTCGTACATGCCGGCGCAGAACACCGCGGTCACCTCGGCCATCGCCGAGCGCGGCATGACGCCGAGCGGCGTGGCGACCGAGACCGGCGAGACGATCTGCAGGCGGTCGCCGACCTTGAGCCCCATCAGGTCAGCGAAGCGCTTGCCGACCGCGACGGTGAAGCCGTCGCCGAAATCCTTGAGCGTGCCCCAGTTGGCGGCCTTGCCGTCGTCGCTGCGGCAGAGAGTGCGGTAGCGATCACGCAACGCAGGCGGGCCGTCGATCGCCGCGGCGAGCGGCGTGCGGGCGCGGAAATCATCCGGCGTCATGCCGCGCAGCAGGACGCCCCTCACCTTCTCTCCGGCAACGGCGATCACCTGGCCTTCGGCCGCGGGTGTCGCCGATTGCACGCCGGGGATCGCGCGCAGCCTGGACAGCAGGTCGGGCGTCGCCTGCAGCCCGTCGCGGTTGCCCTGGACGCCGAGCTGGCCGCTGATGCTCGCCATCTGACGCAGCATCTCGAGCTGAAAGCCGTTCATCACGGCCATCACGACGATCAGCGTGCCGACGCCGAGCGCGATACCGACCAACGAGAAGCCCGCGATCACCGAAATGAAGCCCTCGTCACGGCGCGCCCGCAGGTAGCGGAAGGCGATCAGGCGTTCGACGGCGGCGAAGGCCACGATTTCACCTCACCCTTAGGAGCGGCCCGCAGGGCCGCGTCTCGAAGGGCGGCAGCGCGCACCTCGCCCGATCCCACCCTTCGAGACGCCTCGCTTACCTCGGCTCCTCAGGGTGAGGATGATTCCGCGGAAGCTCATCCGAAACGGCCCGTTACCTGATCGAAAGCCACTTCCTCGCGCGCGCCGGTCTTGCGGTTCTTGAGCTCGGCCTTGCCGGCGGCGACACCCTTGGGGCCGACGATCACCTGCCAGGGCGTACCGATCAGGTCCATGTCGGCGAACTTGCCGCCGGGTCGGATGTCACGGTCGTCGTGCAGCACCTCGATCTTCGCCGCCCGCAGCGCGTCGTAGAGCTTGCCGCAGGTGCCGGAAACCGCCCCGTCGTCGGGCTTGAGGTTGAGGATCGCCACCTTGAAGGGCGCCACCGCTTCGGGCCAGACGATGCCCGCTTCGTCGTGGCTCGCCTCGATGATGCCGCCGACCAGACGCGACACGCCGATGCCGTAGGAACCCATCTCGACCGTCACCTGCTCGCCCTTGGGGCCGGCGACGACGGCGTTCATCGGCTGGGAGTACTTGGTGCCGAAATAGAAGATGTGGCCGACCTCGATGCCGCGCGCGGCCAGCCGCTCGCCCTCGGGGATCTTCTCGAACGCGGCCTTGTCGTGCATCTCGTCGGTCGCGGCATAGAGCGACGTCCATTCGTCGACGACCGGCTGCAGATCGCCGCTGTAGTCGATCTTGCGGGCGAGGATGTCCTTGTCGACCAGGCCCTTGTGGCAGAACACGGCGCTCTCGCCGGTATCGGCCAGCACGATGAATTCGTGGCTCAAGTCGCCGCCGATCGGGCCGGTGTCGGCACGCATCGGGATCGCCTTCAGGCCCATGCGGGCAAAGGTGCGCAGGTAGGCGACGAACATCTTGTTGTAGGAGCGGATCGCGCCCGCCTTGTCGATGTCGAAGGAATAGTTGTCCTTCATCAGGAACTCGCGGCCCCGCATCACGCCGAAGCGCGGCCGCACTTCGTCGCGGAACTTCCACTGGATGTGATAGAGGTTCTTCGGCAGGTCGCGGTAGCTCTTCACGCCATCGCGGAAGAGCACGGTGATCACCTCCTCGTTGGTCGGGCCGTAGAGCATCTCGCGGCCCTGGCGATCCTTGATGCGCAGCATCTCCTCGCCGTAGTCGTCGTAGCGGCCGCTCTCGCGCCACAGCTCGGCCGACTGGATGGTCGGCATCAGCACTTCCTGAGCGCCAGACGCGTCCTGCTCCTCGCGCACGATGCGCTCGATGTTCTTCAGCACCCTGAAGCCGAGCGGCAGCCAGGCGTAGATGCCGGCGCTGGTCTGACGGATCAGGCCGGCGCGCAGCATCAGCCGGTGCGAGACGATCTGCGCCTCCGAAGGGTTCTCCTTCATGGTGGGCAGGAAATATTGGCTCATTCGCATGGCGGCGGACTGTAGGGAACGGGCCCCGCAAAGGCAAACCGGCGCCGTTCCCGCTGGCTTTGCACAGGTCCCTGCCCGCACACTGCGACAAGCTACGGGGGAGAACAGCCATGCTCGAACAACTCTTCAAGCTCAGCGAGAACAAGACGACGGTGCGGACCGAGATCGTGGCCGGGATCACGACCTTCCTCACGATGGCGTACATCATCTTCGTCAACCCGGACATCCTCAGCAAAGCGGGCATGCCGTTCGGCGCGGTGTTCGTCTCGACCTGCGTGGCGGCCGCGATCGGCTGCCTGCTGATGGCGTTCCTCGCCAACTATCCGATCGCGCTGGCGCCGGGCATGGGCCTCAACGCCTACTTCGCCTTCGTCGTGGTGGGCGGCATGAAGTTCAGCTGGCAGGTGGCGCTGGGCTGCGTCTTCATCTCCGGCATCATCTTCTTCATCATCAGCGTGCTGCCGATCCGGGAATGGATCGTCAACGCCATCCCGAAGTCCCTGAAGATGGCGATCGCGGCGGGCATCGGCCTGTTCCTGGCGCTGATCGCGCTCAAGAACGCCGGCATCGTGGTCGGCAATCAGGCCACCCTGGTCACGCACGGCGATCTCAAGAGCTGGCCCGTGCTGATGGCGACCCTTGGGTTCGCGCTGATCGTTGCCCTGGAATACCGCCGCGTACTGGGCGGCGTGATCATCGGCATCCTGGTCGTGACCATCATCTCGATCGTCACCGGCCACCAGAAGTTCCAGGGCGTGTTCGATGTGCCGCCGTCGATCGCGCCGGTGTTCCTGCAGATGGATCTCGCGGGAGCGCTGGGCGTCGGCCTGGTGACGGTGATCTTCACCTTCCTATTCATCGACCTGTTCGACAACACCGGCACGCTGATCGCCCTTGCCCATCGCGGCGGCTTCATGCGACCGGACGGCACGGTGCCACGCCTCAACCGCGCGCTGATGGCCGACAGCGCCGCGGCAATGATCGGCGCGGCGGTCGGCACCTCGACCACGACCAGCTACATCGAAAGCGCATCGGGCATCAACGAGGGCGGCCGCACCGGGCTCACCGCGCTCACCGTCGCGGTGCTGTTCCTGCTGGCGCTGTTCGTGGCCCCTCTCGCGGGCTCCATTCCGCCCTACGCAACGGCGCCGGCGCTGCTTTACGTCGCCTGCCTGATGGCGCGCGGTCTGGTCGAGGTCGCCTGGGACGACGTCACCGAGGCGGCGCCGGCGGTGATCACCGCGATCGCGATGCCGTTCACCTTCTCGATCGCCGAAGGCATCGCCTTCGGTTTCATCGCCTACACCGTCATCAAGCTGGTCGCAGGAAAATTCGCCGACATCCATCCGGCGGTCGCGATTCTGGCTGTCCTGTTCGTGATCAAGTACGTGTTCATCGGCTGAGCAGCGGAAAAACCGACGCCGAACGCGGACATTAGTTTGACGTTCGGCCGGGCCACACCATAACAATCGTTCCGTCAAGCCCCCTTGGCGGAAAGAAATGGTCTTGGCAATTCCGCAACGCCCGGCTACACAGCCTATGCCTTAGGCGTTGGCCTGAGTTTTAGGGAGGAGAGACGGCACAAGCCGTCCGGGACCACTTCGGGGTTTGAGAGAGGCGGCGGTCGCACGGGACCGCCGCTTTTCGTTTCAAGGACTTAGGTGCGGAAGCTGAAGACGTCCATCTGGTGCAGGACGTAGAACCCGAGCCAGAGAATGGCCGCCACGACGGTCGTGATGATCGCCTTGCGCAGCAGCTGGGGCTTTTCCGGCGCGCCGCGGTCCTGACCCCGGCCGGGATTTTCGATCCGCCTCACGCCCAGCGGCAGGATCGCGAACAGCACGGTCCACCAGATCACCAGATAGACCATGAGGCCGGTCGCCCAGCTCATGGCTGCGGCCTAGACCTGCTCGAGTTCGATCAGGGTGCCGGCGAAGTCCTTGGGATGGAGGAACAGCACAGGCTTGTCGTGCGCGCCGATCTTGGGCTCGCCATCGCCCAGCACGCGCGCGCCCTCGGCCTTCAGCTTGTCGCGCGCGGCGTAGATGTCCTCGACCTCGTAGCAGACATGATGGATGCCGCCATCGGCGTTGCGGGCCAGGAAGTTGGCGATCGGCGACTTCTCGCCGAGCGGATGGAGCAACTCGATCTTGGTGTTGGGCAGCTCGACGAACACCACCGTCACGCCATGCGCCGGCTGCGCCTTGGGCGGGCTCACCTTGGCGCCCATGACCGTGGCGTAGAGCTTGGCCGCCTTGTCGAGGTCCGGCACGGCGATGGCGATGTGGTTCAGGCGTCCGATCATGGCAGTTAGATGCGGACGATATGGACATCCGTCAACGGCTTCTTGCCAAGATGGCCCCGCACCACTCGCCGCACCGCCTGCTGCGCGGCCTGCTCGATGCGCCCGTCGTCCCGCCGCTCGGACGCGCTGAGATCGGCCAGCATCTCCTTCAGGCCGGCAACGATCGATTGAGTGAGTTCGCCGTCCGCATCGTCGATGCCGCGCAGGCTGACCACGGGATCGGCTTTGGGCTGGCCCTGCCCGTCGATCACCAGGGTCGCCGCCGCCGCGCCATTCCACAGGAGCTTGCGGCGCTCACGCAACGCCCCTCCGTCCAGGGCGATCACGCCATCGCCGTCGCGCGCCAGCCGGCCCGCAGGGACATGATCGATGATCGTCGCCGGCCCGGGGGCCAGCCGCACCAGCGTGCCGTTGGGCGCCACGACCGTCTCGGGCACCTGGCACTGCTTGGCGAGCGCCGCATGCTCGATCATGTGGCGCATCTCGCCGTGCACCGGCAGGGCGATCTTCGGCCGCACCCACTGGTACATGCGGATGAGCTCGTCGCGCGCCGGATGGCCGGAGACGTGGATGTGCTCCTGCGGCCCGTCGGCGATGATCTCGACGCCGCGCGCCATCAGCGCGTTGTGCAGGCGGCCGACGGCGCGGTCGTTGCCGGGGATCACGCGCGAGGAGAAGATCGCGGTGTCGCCCTCCTCCAGCACCAGGTCGCGGTGCTCGCCGGCCGCGAGCTTGGCCATCGACGCACGCGGCTCGCCCTGGCTGCCGGTGCAGATGAACAGCACTTTTTCGCGCGGCAGGTAGCCGGCTTCCTGCTCCGACACCGTCGGCGGGAAATCGAGCAGGTAGCCGCATTCCTGCGCCGCCTCGACCATGCGCTGCAGCGCCCGACCCGACAGCACCGGGTGCCGCCCCGCCGCGACCGCTGCCTTGGCGATGCTCTCGACCCGCGCCAGGTTGGAGGCAAAGCACGTGACGGCGACCCGGCAGCGGCGCGTCTTCACGAGCTTCTCGAGGTTGGCGCGGATGGTCGCCTCCGAACCCGCCTCGCCTTCGACGAACACGTTGGTGCTGTCGCAGACCATGGCGAGCGCGCCCTGCTCGCCGATCCTCTGCAGCGTCGCCTCGTCGGTCACCTCGCCCAAGAGCGGCTCGGGATCGATCTTCCAGTCGCCGGTATGGAAGACCGTGCCGAGGCTGGTGCGGATCGCCAAGGCATTCGGCTCGGGGATCGAATGCGTCATGGTGATCATTTCGAGCTCGAATGGCCCGACCGTGAACTTGCCGCCGAGCGGGATCTCGGTGATCGGCACGGCATCGAACAGTCCTGCCTCGCGCAGCTTGCGCTTCAGCACCGAGGCCGCGAAGGGCGTGGCATAGACCGGCGCCTCGAGCCGCGGCCAGAGATCGGCGACCGCGCCGAGATGATCCTCGTGGGCATGGGTGAGGATGATGCCGGCGAGGTCCTGCTTGCGCTCCTCGATGAAGGCGGGATCGGGCATGACGACCTCGACACCCGGCGTGCTGTCGTCGCCGAAGGCGATGCCGAGATCGACCATCAGCCACTTGCCGGCATGGCCGTACAGGTTGAGGTTCATGCCGATCTCGCCGGCACCACCGAGGGCCAGGAACAGGAGCTCGTGGTTGCCAGGGACGGTCATGGACGGTTGCGGCGCCAGATCTCCAGGAGGCCGAGCGACATCAGGTCGGGCTCGATGGCGTCGAACAGGCCGATCTCGTCCTTGAACACGTTGGCGAGTCCGCCGGTCGCGACCACCTTCATCGGCTCGCCGTATTCGTCGCGGATCCGGCGGATCAGGCTCTCGATCAGCCCGACATAGCCCCAGAAGATGCCCGACTGCATCGCCGGCACGGTCGCCTTGCCGATCACCCGCTCCGGCTTCTCGACCCGGATGCGCGGCAGCCGCGCGGTCATCAGGTAGAAGGATTCGATGGTGAGCTCGACGCCCGGCGCCAGCACGCCGCCCACGAAGTTGCCGTCCTTGTCGGCCATGTCGAAGGTGGTGGCGCTGCCGAAATCGACCGTGATCAGCGGCCCGCCGTATTTCTGGTAGCCCGCGATCACGCCGACCAGGCGGTCGGCGCCGGCGTCCTGCGGCCGGTCGATCAGCACCTTGATGCCGAGCTTGCAGTCGGGCTCGCCGACGATCAGCAGGTCGGTGTGGAAATAGGTCTGGCACAGCCGCCGCAGATGGACGTTCACCGGCGGCACGACGCTCGCCAGGATCGCGCCGGTGATCGTCCTCGGCTCGAAGCCTTGCAGGTGCATGAGCTGGGTCACCCAGGCGGCGTATTCGTCGGCCGTCCGCTTGGCCTCGGTGCGCAGCCGGTATTGCGAGACCAGCTTGTCGCCGTCGAACACGGCGAACTTGGAATTGGTATTGCCGACGTCAATCGCGAGCAGCATGGCTCGGTCTCCCCTCAGGCCGCGCGGGCCAGCAACTCGCCGGCGACGATCCGGCGCGGCCCCGCCGCGGTGTCGAGCAGCAAGGCGCCCTCGCGGTCCATGCCGGCGAAGCGGCCCTGCACCAGCTCCTCGCCCAGCTTTACGTCGACTTGGGTGCCGAGCGGGCCCGCCTTGGCGAGCCACTCGGCGCGCACCGCATCGAACCCTGCGCGGCGCCATTGCGCCAGCCGCCGGGCCAGCGCCGCCGTAAGCCCCTCCAGGGCCGCTTCGACCGTTCCACCAAGACATGCCCCCGGATAACGCATTTCCGGGAGCTGCGGGGCAAAGCCCACGTTGACGCCGATGCCCAGGATCACGTGCTCCGCCCGGCCGTCAGCGCCGATCGCGCTTTCAGGCAGGATGCCCGCGACCTTGCCGCCCTCGACCAGCACGTCGTTGGGCCATTTCACCCGCAACTGCCGGCCGGCCGGCACCATGTCGGCTACCGCGAGCGCCGCCACGAAGCCGAGCTCGGCCGCGCGTGCCGCCGGGCAGTCGGGCCGCAGGATGGTGGAGCTGTAGAGATTGCCCATAGGCGAGGCCCAGACCCGGCCCCGCCGGCCACGGCCGCCGGTCTGCTCGCGCGCCCAAACGACGGTGCCCTCCGAAGCTCCCGCCTCGGCCAGACGCGCGGCCTCGTCGTTGGTGCTGCCGACGCTGTGCAGCGCGACCAGCGTCCACCCGTCCGGCAGGACGGGTTTCGATGTCACGGGAACAGGCCCTTGGCGGCGGCGGCGGCGATGGCGCTCAAGGGCTGCGGCAGCAACGAGAACAGCGCCACCAGCACCGCCGAGACAAGCGCGACCGCGCGATTGACGTTGAAGGCCTGCGCGTCGAGCGCCTCGGTGCCCTCGTCGAAATACATCACCTTGACGATGCGCAGGTAGTAGTAGGACGCCACGACCGAGGCCAGCACGCCCAGGATGGCGGGCCAGAACAGCTTGGCCTCGACGGCCGCCATGAAGACGTAGAGCTTGCCCCAGAAGCCGGCGAGCGGCGGGATGCCCGCGAGCGAGAACATGAACAGCAGCATCGCGAAGGCAAGCAGCGGATGGCTGCGACCGAGGCCCGCCAGGTCCGAGATGCTCTCGACCATGATATTGCGCCGCCTCATGAGCAGGATCACGGCGAACACGCCGAGCGTCATCACCATGTAGATGGCGAGATAGAACACCACGCCCTGGATGCCCTTCTCGCTGCCGGACGCCAGACCCAGCAGCACATAGCCCACGTTGCCGATCGACGAATAGGCCATCAGGCGCTTGATGTTGGGCTGGCGCAGCGCCGCGAAGGCGCCCCACGCCATCGACAGCACGGCGGCGGCGACGACGATCTGCTGCCACTGCGGGAACAGCGGCTTGAATGGGCCCATCAGGACCGAGACGGTCAGCGAGACGCCGGCGATCTTGGTCGCCACCGCGAAGAAGGCGGTGACCGGCGTCGGCGCGCCTTCATAGACGTCGGGCGTCCACATATGGAATGGAACCGCGGCGATCTTGAAGGCCAGGCCCGCGACCACGAAGACCAGGCCGATCGTGGTGCCGATCTCGGCCGCCCTGCCGGCCAGCAGTGCCTGCGAGATCTGCACGAAGGCCGTGCCGCCACAGTAGCCGTATATCAACGAGGCGCCGAACAGCAGCATGCCGGACGCGACCGAGCCCAGGACGAAGTATTTGACGCCGGCTTCGGTCGAGCGCAGCGAATCGCGCTGGAACGCGGCGATCACGTAGAGCGCCAGCGACTGCAGCTCGAGCCCGACATAGAGCGACATCAGGTCGTTGGCCGAGATCATCAGCATCATGCCGAGGGTGGCCAGTGCGACGATCAGCGGGTACTCGAAGCGCCACGCTTGGAATCGCTCGAAATAGGCGCGCGACATCAGGATCGCGACCGCCGAGCTGATCAGCACCAGTGCCTTGGTGGTGACGGTGAGCCGGTCGACGATGAACAGGTTGGCGAACGCCGTGCCCTCGCGGTACGGCACGAACAACAGGATCGCCGTGACCACCAGGGCGATCGAGGTCGCGATCGAGATGAAGGGGGTCGCCACCTCGCCGCGCAGCACGCCGTACATCAGGAGCAGCGCGGTCGCGGCGGCCAGGAAGAGCTCCGGCCGGGCAAGCGACCAGTGTTCGAGTCCGATCAACATGTCCGTGCTCATGGCAACGCCGCCGTGCGGGCAAGCTTCAGCGCCGCGTTGTAGTCCCCGATCAGCTTGTCGACGGCGGGCGCCATCGGATCGAGGAAGGAGTTGGGATAGATGCCCATCCACAGCGTGATCAGCACCAGCGGCAGGAACACCACGACC
>Ga0310810_10009392_pt1 | contig 11311 bp, 9 predicted proteins | sample NCmetagenome_FD_207641 | JGI IMG/M metagenome (GOLD analysis project Ga0310810, IMG submission 207641) | Soil microbial communities from experimental microcosm in Duke University, North Carolina, United States - NC | ecosystem: Engineered > Artificial ecosystem > Soil microcosm > Unclassified ... | reverse complement strand
CGACATCCTCCGCGAGCACAGGTGGAAACGCATCCTCCTGGTCAGCTCGCCCTACCACATGCGGCGTGCGCTGCTGGTGTGGCAAAAGCAGGCGCCCGATGTGAGCGTCTTGCCGACACCCGTACCCAGGAGCCAGTTCTACGAGCATTCGCGCGGCGCCACGCTGGAGCAGGTGCGCGGGATCCTCCAGGAGTACGTCGCCATCTTCGGGTACTGGCGCCGGGGATGGGTGTGAGCCGCGGAAGATGGCGCGCGCTGCTGACAGTCAGCCTGCCGGCCGGTGCCGCGGCCGTGCTGCTGTTGGCCGGCGCTCTCGAAGTGTGGGTGCGCGTGTCCTGGGAGTCGCGCAAGGGCACCCCGGGCTTCTTTCTGTCAGATGCGATCCGCGGTCAGCGACTGGCGGCCGGCTACGACGGGTGGTTCGCCGGCGTTCCCGTCCACATCAACAGCCTCGAGCTTCGCGATCCCCGCGACTACGACCTGAAGAAACGTTCGAACACATTTCGAATTCTCGTGCTCGGCGACTCGGTGACTTTCGGGCACGGTTCGGTATACGAGCATACCTACCCGTATTTGACAGAGCAGCGGTTGGAGGCGTGGCGGCCGGACATCGACTGGCAGGTGTGGAACGCGGCGGTGCCCGGCTACAACACGAGCCAGGAGCTCGCCTATCTGCTCGAGGTCGGCGATCGCTTTCAACCCGATCTGGTCGTCGTCGGCTTCTTCGATAACGATCTGAGCGACAACCATCCGCTCCCGCAGCCAGGCCGGATCCGCGTCGCCGCGACGAGGCTGCTCTCGTTTGCGCGACGCCACGTGTACTCTCTCGAGTTTTATAAACAGGTCTACCTGACGGCCGTGTGGCGCCTGTCGGGCTCGGACGACTACCGACGTCGCGTCGAGCACTTGGAGACCGAAGAAGGGTTGCTGGCGACCGCGTCGGACCTGAGCGGGCGGCCCGAGCAACAGCTGACGTCATTCGAGCGTCTCACCGACGAACAGGTGAGGCGGAACGTATGCAGGGATGGCATGAGGGTAAACGAGAACTCGGTCCGGGCGCTCGAGCATGATTCGCGGTTTCAGCAGTGGGTCGATGCGGTGCGCGGCTTCCAACGACTGCATCAAGAAGGCCGTTTTCGCATCATGTTCTTCGTGAACAACGCTCCGCCGAGCTGCACAGTGGTCGAGCCCGCGGCCGACTTCTTTTACGACGGCGGGTCGAGGCTGTTCGATGGCCTCTATCTGCGGATTCTCGGGGAAGGCACGCTGGCGGTGAGCGCCTACGACGCGTTCCTGCACACGAGACCTTCACAAATGCCGAATGCCGCCGGTCACTCCATCGGCAATGCGAACGTCATCAAGGCGGATGTGCTGTTCGGCTTCCTGCGCGAGTGCGCGCTGCCGAAGCTGATTCAGAAGAGCGGCCAGCCGTCCTCGTGACGACCCGGTGTTCGGGCAATGTCACGAGTCGGTTCGGATACACTCGACGCAATCCATGCAAGTGGCGGTCGTCCTTCCGGCCTACAACGAAGCAAACAATCTGACGCCGCTCATCACGGCCCTGGTTGACGAGGCGCGTCGTGACGCGATGACGCTGCAGGTGATCGTGGTGGACGATGGATCGACTGACGGCACAGCGTCGGAGCTGACTGAATTGCGTCGCCGGGTGCCGATTCTGAGTGTGGTCACACATCGTGTGAATCAGGGGCTCGCACAGGCGCTGAAGACCGGGATCGCGGCGGCACGCGAAAGCGGCTGCGACGTTGCGGTTTTCATGGACTCTGATTTGAGCCACCGTCCAGAGGACCTGCGGAAGCTGGTTGCCGCCCTGGCCAACGGCGCCGACGTCGCGCTCGGATCGCGGTTCGTCCCCGGCGGTGGCATGGAGGGCGTTCCGCTGTGGCGCAGGCTCGTCAGCCGACTCGGTAACCGGTTCGGTCGCCGAATGCTCGGATTGGCGCTGACGGACCTGACGACCGGATATCGAGCGATGCGGATCCGAGTGTTCGACGCGCTTGCGCTCGGCGAAGACGGCTTCACGATTCAGCTTGAAAGCGTGGTGAAAGCGCATGCCGCCGGGTTCCGAATCGTCGAAGTGCCGATTGTGCTCGGTACGAGGAAGCACGGCAAGTCGCACATGAGCTACACCCCACGGCTGTTCACCGACTACTGGCGACTCCTGATGTCCTCCCGCCGCTGGCTTCGACGGCCCTCACCGTGAAGATTGTCGTCGTGATGGGAACGCGGCCCGAAGCCATCAAGCTTGCGCCGCTCGTCGCCGAACTTCGGCGACGACCGAACGTGGATCTCCGGGTCGTGACCACCGGCCAGCACCGCGAGCTGCTGGACCAGGTGCTGACGACGTTCGCGATCGTGCCCGACGACGACCTTAACGTGATGCGCCCGGAACAGACCCTGGCGGAGCTGAGCGGCCGCGTCTTATCGGGCGTGGATCGGTTGCTCTCCGCGGTCGCTCCTGATGTCCTTGTCGTGCAAGGTGACACGACGTCGGCGTTCATGTGCGGCCTTGGGGCGTGGTATCGCCGCGTGCCGGTCGCGCACGTGGAGGCCGGGCTGCGCACCGGCCTGCTCACCGATCCCTTTCCCGAAGAAATGAACCGTCGCCTGACCGCCAGGGTTGCGTCGCTGCATTTTGCCCCCACGGCTCGTGCACGCATAGCACTGCTCGACGAAGGCGTTGCGGACGACACGATTTTCGTCACCGGCAACACGATTGTCGACGCGCTGCTGCACATCAGGCGTTGCGACTCATACCAGAAAGGCCCGCTCCCGGTAGGAGTCGATCCGGCGCAGCGCCTGCTTCTCGTGACGCTGCATCGACGGGAAAGTTGGGGTCCGCGCCTTGCCGGCATGTGCCGCGCGATCCGGCGCATCGTCGAGATGCGGCCGGACGTGCGAATCGTGTTCCCGGTCCATGCCAATCCGGCAGTGCGCCGAATCGTGCACGACACCCTCGGCGACGACCCTCGGATCGAGCTGATCCAGCCGACTGACTATCAGACATTCATCAAGTTAATGGACGCGAGCTGGCTGGTGCTCACCGATTCCGGCGGCGTGCAAGAGGAAGCGCCGGTCCTCGGCCGACCGGTGCTGGTGCTCCGCGAGACCACCGAGCGGCCCGAAGCCATCGAGTGCGGCGTCGCGCGTGCGATCGGCACCGATCCGGATGCCATCGTCCGACACACGCTCGCGCTGCTCGACAACCCGGCTGAACATGCCCAGATGGCGCGGGCGACCAGCCCCTTTGGCGACGGGCACGCGGCTCAGCGGATTGCCGACATCCTCGAGGCGCGGATCGGATGACGCCACTCTCGTTCGCGGCATTCACCGCATCGACTGTCTTCGTGTCTCTGCTCGGCGCGCGCCTATTCGCGAGCCCGCGGTTCACGGTCCTGACAGCCGTTCTCTTCGTGCTGACTCCGCTGCTGTGGCGACAAACCCAGGACGCGTCTGCCTCGCTGTACGCATTGCCCTTCGTCGCCGGGTGGCTGTTCGCCGCCGCTCACATGCAATCCGCTCATGGGTGGTGGTGGCCTGTGATTGCGGGAGGTCTGCTCGGGGTCGGGGTGTACACCTCGAACGCCGCGGCCGTCATGATGCCGTTCTACGCGCTGCTGACAATTGCCGTGTTCGCTCACGCTCGAGCGCTCCGATTGCGCGAGCTCGCACTGTTCGTTGCCGCCTTTGCCATCGCCGCCAGCCCGCTCGCCGTGTCCTTCATCAGTCACCCTGAAAGATTTCGGGATACCGTCAACGCGTATCACCTCTACGATGCCAATCGCTTCAACGTGCTGCAGGGGATCCGCGAGATGTCAAGCTGGGTGGGCCTGACGGCGCGCACCGAGGTCTATTACGATTATTTCAACCCGGCCTTTCTCTTTCTTACTGGACGGGTGCTGCTGTTTCCGCTCGTCGTGCTGATTCCCGCCGGTTTGTATCAGATCGTGTCGGGCGAGACGACGCCGCTCGCTCGGCTCTCGCTCACCGGCTTTCTCGCGGCGCCCTTTGCCGCGTCGCTCACTGCCCAGCCGCCGATCCCGGGCCGTATCCTGTTCATCACGCCGTTCGCCGCGATCGTGGCGGCGTACGGCGTGAAGCGAGTGTTGTCGTGGCGGCTCAGTTTCTTCGGAGAATCGTGGCGGTTGGCGCGTTCGCCATATCGTTGACGACATGCGCGATCGAGCACCGGGCAGGGCCGAGGAGGTCGTTCAAGCGCGGATTGCCGACGTCGAGCACGAGGAGGCTGCCGGAGGGGACGTCGCCGGGCCTGAAGGCGCCTGCGTCAAAGTACTGAGTCCGGCGCCACAGATCTTCTCGCTTGTTCTTCACGAGATGGAACTTCCACTGCACGGACTTTCCCGTGCCCAGATCCTTGCTCAAGTACACAGCGGGTACGGGGGCCGAGCGATCGCTGCCGATGACATACGCAGCCACGGCGCTCATATTCGCCGAATCCAGGCGATACGCTGATCGGCTCTGATAATCGGCGAAATAATCTCTGGCGAAGAACCGGAACTGGACAGGTATGCTCAGAATCAGCAGCGCCGCCAGGATCCGCCCGGTCCGTCCGTGTTCGGTGACCAGCCATTCCACACCAGCGACACTAATCAGCAGGCCAAACGGCACAGCCAGAAGATCGCGTGCGGTCGCGTACTGCGGGGCCTCCGGCAGTGCGAGGATGATCGGCACGGGCGCGAAGAAGAACCCGACCAGCAACAGCGTCCGGGCGATCGACGAATGCCGCCGCCAGATACTCCAGACCCCCAACGGTAACAGTGCCGCCACGGCGAGCGCAAAGACACCCGCCCGTCTGGTTGCCCACATCGGATCGGATCCGCCGGAGAAGAACAGATACGAAGGGTTGAAATAGTCCCAATACAGCGCGACACGCTCGGTCAGATTCAACCGCGTGCTCACGGCGTAGCCGCGAAACGTGTCGCGAGGCATCTCGGGGTGGAACCAGATCCACGGCACGAGGGCGAGCAGCGGCACGACGAATCCGACGGTGAGCTCTAGGTGCGCGCGAAGCGGCTTCCGAGACAGCCACAACACCACGTGGGTGACCGCGAGATAAAACGGCATGATGATCCAGCACGCGATGTACGAGTACACCCCGACGCCGAGGACCAGTCCGGTTACTGCCGGCAGCCAGCGATGGTCGGTCTGCACGCATACCACCAGGCACAACAGCCACGCCAGCGCGAAAGGCACCGGACAGAAGTAATCCGACGCCATCCGCGCGAAGATGAGATGGGCGGGCGTCAGCGCCAGCATCAGCGCCGCGAGCACGGCGTACCAGGGGTTGGGAAACAACCGCCGCCCGATCGCATAGATCAGCACCACGTTGAGGATCGCCAGAAGCGCGATCGGCAGACGGACGGACCATTCGGACAACGGCGCGAAACGGAGCACCGCCGCGATCAGGTAGATCAGCACGGGCTGCCACCAGATTCGGCTGCTGTTTTCGGGAATCAGCGGATCGGTGTTATGGAAAAAGAGTGGAGTCTGGTGTCCGTTCAAGTCGCGGCCGGTCGTTGCGATTGAATGTCCCTGAAGCGCAAAACGCGCCTCGTCCCAACCAATGTACACGGGCACGCGATCGAGATCCCTGAGATAGACAAAGCTGGCGAGAAGGAGAACGCCAGCGAGCGCCGCGCGCACAGGCATATGCCGCATCATTATGTGCGAATGGCCGCGCCTCGCCTCGAGGCCGGTCGTTGAGCGCGCGGTGGCCGATTGTCGCTGTGCTGCTGGTGACCGCGACTCTGTACTTCCGATCGGTGGGAGCCGTTCCGGTCTACATCGGCGGCGACGAAGCGCGCTTCGCCACTGCCGCTTCCTCGATCGCGGCGACGGGGCGCGATTTGTCCGGCCATCGGCTGCCGTTGTTCTTCCACCTGTCGGATTCTCTAGCCGGCGACCAGGAGAGCACCAGGTGGTATCAGCCGTTGCTCTTCTATCTGATGGCGGTGGCCTTTCGCTTCGTGCCGGTTACCGAGCAATCCATGCGGCTGCCGACGGCTGTCATCGGCGTACTGAACATCCTGCTGATCTATGGTGTGGCGCGGCGTCTGTTCGGCGATTACCGATGGGCCACTCTGGCGGCTGCTCTCCTGGCACTGTCGCCGGCGCACTTCATCTTCAGCCGCCAGGCGCTCGACTACATCTGCCCGCTGCCGTTCGTGCTGGGGTGGCTGTGGTGTGTGCTGGCGGCGCTGGAAACCAGCAACCTGTGGCTGTCGCTCGCGTCGGGGATCCTGCTGGGCGTCGGGTTCTACAGCTATGTCGCCTCGTGGGCGACGATGCCGCTCCTGCTGCTGATCACGTGGGCCGCGCACTACCAATCGGGCGAGAAGTCTTCGCGCGCCAGCCTCGCGGCCGCAATCGGCTTTGCCGTCCCGGTTCTGGCGGCGATCGCGTGGCTTTCGTTTCATCCAGAGATGTGGCGTGATCTGGCCCTTCGCTATAGCGGATACGACTCGCGTCGTCTCTCGCAGGTGTCGGGACCGACCGGCGTCTTCAACGTTGCCAACGTCGTCGAGCGGGTTTCGGTGTACTGGGACTATTTCAACCCCGCGTATTTGTTCTTTTCCGGCGGCTCCAATCTGTCGACCGCCACGCGCAGGGCCGGCGTATTTCTGTTGCCGGTGAGTGTGTTCCTTGCCTGCGGGTTGCCCGCACTCTGGAGGCAGCGAGCAGCGACGAAGACCATCCTCATCGGTGGCGTGGCGATCGCGCCGCTGCCGGCGACGCTCATAGGTGAGCGCTATGCGATTCAGCGGGAGCTGATCGTTTTGCCATTTGTCGTGCTGATCTCCACGTTCGGCGCGATGTTCCTGTGGCGCCACTCGTCGCGAGCGGTTCGACTGGCCGGGGTCGTCCTGCTGCTGGCGATGCCCGCCCAGTTTGCTGCCTTTTACTACGACTACTTCAACGATTACCGCATCCGGTCCGCGTTTTCTTTCGATCCCGCGAACTTTCGCGGTGTCGCCGAGTTCCTGCTGTCGAGCCAGACCTCCGGCCGGGCGCCGCCGGTGTACCTCAGCGAAGACCTGGATGATGTCGCGGCCCGGTGGCGCTTCTATCTCGCCAAACATCGACGGGAAGATCTGCTCCAACGCACGAGTCTCTTCGCCGCCCGGGACCTCGACGTCTCCAAGGTTCCTGGTGGAAGCCTGATTGTTCTTTATGCGAACGATCCTGCGATTCCCACGCTGCTGGGACCCGAGAAATGCGCCGTCGCGTCTGTTGTGACGGATATTGCCGGCGGGCGTTCGGCCGTCATCTTGCGGAAGGCGAGCTGACCGTCGCCGGTGTGCCCGCAGGCCGTGGTATGGCCGAGACGGCGATCGCCACGCATATGAACATCAGTGGCTGGATGGTGACGGCATAGCGCATGTTGATCAGCACGGGCGCCAGCGTGACGGGCACATACGCGATCAGCAGGATCGGCAGGCCGATCCGGTAACCGCGGCGCCAGCCGATTGCGATCCCCGCGACGCACAGCGTCAGGAGTGCTGCCGTCACGAAGGTGGCCAAGGCGTAAATCCGCGAGCTTCCACTGAACTGATGCGCCGTGGACGGATCGGAGTCGCCTTCGACGACGAATAGCCGGACGCTTCGGTACGCCGATGCGATGAGGAAGGCGCCTGGATCCAATCGGATGTTGTCGAACGCCAGCGCTCCGTATCGTCGCATCATGTGCGGCTCGCGCCGGTAGAACACCTGATTGACACCAACGGCGACCGACTGCTCGCATCCCTCCATGCCCGTCAGCCGGCGATTCGGCATGCCGAGTTCGCGAATCGACCTCGTCGATGTCATCAGCGTGGACGCAATCCCCTCGCCGACGGCGAGGTCGGTGATCTGGCCGCCCCATTGCCGAGGGATCGAGATGGCCGATCCGTCCGCGAAGTCAACGCGCGCGCAAACGTCGTTCGATTCAATGCGCACCGTCGCCGTGTCCGCTTTGTCGCCAAGCGTTGCACGCAGCAGATGCGCAATCGCCGGCCGCGCGTCGGCCACTCCAGCCTGGCGTAACGCGCCTTCGAAGCGGAGTGGCTCACTCCACGCTGTCTGACGAATCAGGCGAACGACGTCGAACACATCGAGACGATCACCGTGGGCATCGAGATCGCCCAGATGGTCGTGGCTGACGAAGTAGACGAAGGGATCGTGCGCTCCAGCCGTCGGGGTTGCTCGTCGGGCTGGTCCAGACGGCTCAGACCACGTCGTCACAAAGTAGTAGTAAACGACGGCATCGCGTCCGGGCGCCGGAATCTGAAACGCGTACCGGCGGGCGCCAACGCGAGTCGGGGCCGCTCGTTTTTCGACCGAATCGGCGTCAGACCAATATGCCAGTGACACATCGCCAAGCGGCGGTTCCGTGCAATGGAATTCCGCTTCCACGACAATCGGCACGCGGTCGAGGCTGGTGTAGTCGAAAACAGGCGCTTCGAAGACCGAGCGGGGATTGTACGCTCTGCTGTGCAGGTAGGGTCCGACTTGGAGCGTGCCGTACCACAACTGCACGCCGCCATGAATGCTGGTCGGCAGCACGGTGCCCGTAAGCCTGTAGTTGCGCCAGACCCAAGGGGCGAGGGTTGCGCCGGCGCACATCAGCAGCACGGTAGAGGCCTTCAGCCGAGGACGGGTCCGGCGCTCGAACACCGCATACGCGACGAGCACCAGCGGAACGAGGATCAGGTTGGGACGAAATTGCGGCGCGAGGCCGGTCAGCAGGCCCACCAAGGCAAATGCCGGCCAGCGGTCCTGCCGCCGTGCGGCGCCGAAAACCACGATCGCCGACATGAAGATCACAGTGCAGACCGCGTCTGACGACTGCGTCGACGCATAGAGGGTGTTGAACGAGAAGAGCCCGGTGATCGCGGCGGCGACGAGGGCCGTCCGTTGATTGGTCCATTCCAGTGCCAGTCGATAGACCAGCCACGGCACTGCGGCATTCAGCAGCACCTGTGCGACCAGCAGGATCCACGGGCGATCGCCGAACACCCGGTAGAACGCCGCCGCGAAGTACGCATACCCCCACGGCACTTCCATGGTGGGGAACGGCTGGCCCGCCGCCAGCGTGAGGGCGAGCTGATGGTAGTGATCGAATCCTTCCCACCCCCAGGGGTGAGGCGCCCATACGAAAATGAAGGACAGCCCCAGCGCAAGCGAGATCGCGCAGGCCGCAGGAACGATCGCCGACCGACTCATCTTCCAGCATCATACCGGTGAAGCTCCCACGAACGTGCTGGCCTGGCGCGCGATCCGACATATGCTGATGATCCCATCATGAAATGGCAGTCGATAGCCGCCGACGTCAGGCTGGGCAGGGACGTCAAGATCTTTGATTTCGTCAACCTGTACGGATGCGAGATCGGCGACGAAACGCGAATTGGCACGTTCGTTGAGATCCAGCGCGGTGCGAAGATCGGCCGCCGCGTCAAGATCCAGAGCCACACCTTCATCTGCGAAGGGGTCGAGATCGAGGATGAGGTGTTTGTCGGGCACAGCGTGACGTTCATCAACGACAAGTACCCTCGTGCCGTGACGCCTGACGGCGAACTGGCAGGGCCCGGCGACTGGACGATGACCGGGACCGTCGTCCGTAAAGGCGCGACGATCGGTTCTGGGTCGACCATTCTGTGCGGTGTCGAGATTGGCAACGACGCCATCGTGGGCGCCGGCAGCGTCGTGACCAGGAGCGTGCCGCCGGGAACGATCGTGGCAGGGAACCCGGCCCGTGAACTGCGTAAGGTCGGCGGGCGATGACGGCGGAGGCTCCGGCGCGGCGCGCGTCGTGAAGCTGTCCATCATCATCCCGGTCTACAACGAAGAGCAGACGATCAGCGAACTGGTCGAGCGGGTGCGCGCCGTTGATCTCGGCGCGTTGGAGAAGGAGATCATCATTGCGAACGATGGCTCCAGCGATCGCACTCGAGACGTGATCAATTCGAGCGAGTGGGTCCGGGATCCGCGCATCCGCATCTACGACTACCCGATCAACGTCGGGAAGGGTGCGGCGGTGCGCCTGGGCCTGAAGTTCGCGACCGGCGACATCATCATCATCCAGGACGCGGATCTCGAGCTGAACCCCCAGGAATACGGCATCCTGCTGGCGCCGGTGCTCGCTGGCGAAACCGACGTCGTCTATGGATCACGCTTTCTCAAGCCGACGCACCACATTCCTTTCCGCACCCGCGCGGCGAACTGGTGGCTGACGTGGTTCACCAACCTCCTGTTCAGTGGGCGGCTCACCGACATGGAAACGGCCTACAAGGTATTCCGCCGCGACACCATCGAGACCATCCGCCTGCGCTGCGTCGGTTTCGACTTCGAACCCGAACTCACCGCCAAGCTGCTGCGCGCCGGCCGCCGCATTGTCGAAGTGCCAATCACCTACAGCCCGCGGCGGTCCGACGAAGGGAAGAAAATCCGCTGGACCGACGGTGTCGATGCCATGTACGTGCTTTTGAAATGCCGCTTCAGTCGCTCGAGGCAGCGGTAGATGTGCGGCATCTGCGGAGAGCTGACGTTCGATTCCGGGGCCGCCGTTGACGCCGACACGCTCTTGTCGATGCGCGAGCGGCTGGCGCACCGCGGCCCGGACGACAAGTCCATGTGGGTGAGCGGCGATCGGCGAGCCGGCCTCGCCTTCCGCCGTCTCGCGATCATCGACTTGAGCGTCGCAGCGAATCAGCCGCTGCCGAATGAAGACGGATCGGTCCGCGTCGTCTTCAACGGCGAGATCTACAACTTCAAGGCGCTGCGAACGGAACTCGAGTCCCGCGGACACCACTTTCGTACCGACGGCGACGCTGAAACCATCGTCCACCTCTACGAGGATCACGGCGCCGACTTCGTCGAGAAGCTCGATGGCATGTTTGCGATCGCCCTGTGGGACGATCGGGCGCGCCGGCTGGTGCTCGCCCGCGACCGCGCGGGAAAGAAGCCGCTGTTCTACTACCGCGATGCCCGCCGGCTGGTGTTTGGCTCGGAGATCAAGGCGATCCTCGCCCATCCCGGCGTGCAGGTGACCATCGACGAGGCCGAGATCCCGTCGTACTTCATGTACGGCTATGCGCCGCACCCGGCGACGCTCTATCGAGGCGTCGAACAGGTGAATCCAGCGAGCGTCGTGTCGGTCGAGAGCGACGGACGCATGGCGCAGAGAAAGTATTGGCGACTGACCTTTCCTGACTGCGGCGCAGCGCCGCCACGCGATCGAGGCGTGGCGCGCGAGCGAGTCCGAGGGCTCGTCACAGCGGCCGTGTCGCGCCGTCTG
>Ga0310810_10009391_pt1 | contig 11311 bp, 9 predicted proteins | sample NCmetagenome_FD_207641 | JGI IMG/M metagenome (GOLD analysis project Ga0310810, IMG submission 207641) | Soil microbial communities from experimental microcosm in Duke University, North Carolina, United States - NC | ecosystem: Engineered > Artificial ecosystem > Soil microcosm > Unclassified ... | reverse complement strand
GAGCGTGCGGTAGCGGCGCTCGGCGGCGTCGGTTCGGCGTTGTTGGCCCGTCCGATCGGCGAGGTGCGCGGCGAGGCCCGCAACGACCGTGGCGAGCATCGCGACGGCAAGGTGGCCCGTCGCCTCGCCGAGCGTGAAGCCCGTCGCCGCGGCGAGCGCATGGACGACGACGGGCCGCCCGAGGCCGCGCTGACCGATGTGAGCGCGCATCGACTCAGCATCGGCCTCGCGGCGCCACCGTAGGTGCCCCTTTCGGGGTACGGAGGCTACGGCGGGCTGGTCATACCGTCAGTGGATGTGGAGGTTGATCCCGATCAGGATCAGCGGCCAGAGCACCGTCCCGAGCAGCGCCGAGCCCCAGCCCCGCAGGGTGTGCAGGTGCGACCAGTACTCGTGCGTCGCCGCGACGATCGCGCCCACGATCAGGTAGAGGGCGAAGAGCCAGCTGACGCCGACCCGCGGTGCGGCCGTGGTTGCTGCATAGCGCATCCGTCTTCCTCCTCTTTTCAGAGGAAAACGGGGAAGCCGGTGTTCGGGTTACTCCGCGGTCTGGCGCCGTAGCCGTCTGAGTCGCGGATTCGGGCTTGCGGTACAGGATCGGTACACGAAGGCAGTCGCGCCGAGCAGCAACAGGAGGTCGCCGACCGAGAACGCGTTCGCGAGCGGCACGGCGGCGGGCAGTGGCAGCACGTCGCCGAGGAAGCCGAGATGGGTGTGCGCACCGGCGAGAACGTTGTTGTTGTAGTGACCGCTGCGAGTGATCGCGGCTCCGGCCTTTCCCGTCGTCTTCCAGACCGAGAGCGCGACCGGCATCCGCCCGTGGTTCGCGGCGATGACCGTCGCATTCAAGGCGAGCCCGAGCGTCGCGAGGCCGAATCCAGGCTTGCGAAGATTCGCGGCGGCGAATAGCAGCAGAAGAAGGTAGGAGGCCATGTGCACCGCAGTCGCCGCTCCCCCGAAGAGCCGTGTCGTCCACGGGATCGCGAACAGCAGCAGCTGTAACGAAAAGGCGAGCGCGATCAGCCAGCTTGACTCGAGACGAACGTCGGCCAGGCGCCGCACGTTCGCGCCCGCCGCCGCGGCGAGCAGGATGCCCCCACCGAGCAGGATGCCGAGCGTCACCGCGCTCGCTCCGGTGAGCCGGAGCCCGGCAGGAGCTTCTCTTCGATCGCGGCCAGCTCGGGGATCGCGACGGCACCGTCGGAGGTCCCGGCGACGATTCGCGGTGCGAGCGGCTCCAGCCTCGCCGGAAGCTTGACGGCTCCGATCGCGCGGGCGATCCGGCCTTCGAGCTGGTCGAGCGCATCGACGTCGGTGACCAGCGCAGAGATCCCGAACGTGTCGTCGTCGAGCCGGATGAGTGCATCGTTCTGCCTGAGCGTCGAGCGGAGCCCGCGCTCGACCTCCGCGACGATCCTCTCGGCGACGAGCTGACCCGCACCGCGTCGGACGCGGTCGAAGCACTCGAGCGCGACGAGGGCGATCACTCGCTGTTCGTTCGCCGATCTGCTCTCGTCGACCCGGCTGCGGGCGGCGGGCGGCCGGTCCGCTGCGGCCGCGAGTGCCGAGGCGAGCCACTCCACGAGCCCGGTCTCGCTCGGATGAGGCCGCCTGATCAGGGTGACCACGAAATGGCAGTCGCTCTTCGTCGCGCCGGAGAAGGCAACGGTCGCTCCGTTCGCGAACGGCACGACGCCCGCGTCGTCACGGCGCCGCGCCCAGCTCTGTGCCTCTGCGAGAGCCGTGGAGCCGAGACCCGGCAGCGCTGAGGGGCGGACACCCGAGTCGAGCGGTAGCCAACCGGCCGATCCCGCAAGTCCCGCTTCGGCGAGCACGCTGTCCGCCGGAAGGCCGCGCGCGAGCGCGCTCTCGGCCCGCTGTCGCCGGCGCCGAAGCCGCCCTGCGGTCCAAGCCCAGGCACCCGCAGATGCGGCTGCGGCGGCGAGCGGTGCGGTGTACGGCCAGACCCCCTCGACTCGCAGGCCGGAGAGCCCGAGCGCGACGAGGATCGAGGCGAGGAAGGCGGTGCGTGGCTGCCACAGGACCGGCAGCCGCAGGGAAACAGGCCGGGGACGCCGGAATTGCGACTTCAGAACGACGAGCTCCTGTGCGGAGAGCGCCGTCTCGACGGCTTCGCCCGAGAGCACGGCGACGAAAGCACGCGCCACGAGCGGATGGAACTGTGTTCCCGACTTGTCGAGCAGCTCCTTACAGGCTTCCTGCTGAGTCAGGGCCGGCCTGTAGGGGCGGGCAGACGTCATCGCATCGAAGCTGTCGATGACGATCAGGACGTGCGCTTCGATCGGCATCGTCTCGCCGCCGACGCCGTAGTAGCCGCAACCGTCGAAGCGCTCGTGATGGAGCTCTGCGAACTCGGCCATGTCACGGGCGAACGAGAACGGGCGCAGCAGCTGCGCCGAGAGGCGAGGGTGCTGGCGGATCTGGTTCAGCTCCTCGTCGTTCAAGCGCTCGGCGCTCGTCAGCGTCCGGACGTCGACGGCGATCTTCCCGAGATCGTGATACCGGGCAGTCGCGATCAGCTGATCCGCCGCTTCCGGCGGGAGACGCAGCGCCTCGACGAACTGGCCGACGTAGTCTGCGACGCGCTCGCTGTGCGCCGCGGTCGACGGGTCACGTGCATCGATGACGTCCGCCATGGCGTTCAGGGCCCGTTGAGTCTCTGTGCGCAGTCGCTCGAGGTTCGCCTTCGATGCGTACAGAGCCCCGAACAGCGGCAGCAGAAACGGCAGCGTCGCCGTGTCGTGGGCGATGCCGGCAGCGACGAGGACTCCGAGGCTTCCTTCGCCGGCCGCGGACCCGAGCTCCTCGAACCCGGCCTGGGCGAGCATCGCGAAGAACGGACCACCGCCGCTGATGGCAAGACCTCCGCAGAAGATCGAAGTGGTGATCGCATACCGCACGGCGAGGACCGCCGCGAGCGCGATGAAGTTTCGCGACGTCAGGCTTGCGGTGCCGCCGCCGAGCGTGTGGTAGGCGATCGACGCCGCCCAGGTTGCGATCCCGAACATTGCAGAGTTGATCAGCAGAAACCCGCGTCCGTCCCGGCGGAGGCCGTCGGCGATCAGGATCCCGAGCGCTGCCGTCGCTGCTGCATCGAGCGGGCTGAGGAGCAGCGCGGCGGCGACATGGGCGACGGCGGAGAACGAGATCGCGGCAGCTCCGCCTCGCTCGCGCTGGCGAACGACGAGCTCCTCCCCGGCGACGGCGAGCGCGACGAGCGGCGCCATCTTCGAGAACGAGTGAACGCCGTGATGCAGGGCGAGGCCCGTCAGGAGGCAGGCCCAGAAGAGCCCTCCAACGACGAAACCGTAGTTGCGAAGGCGTACGCTCACGGCGACCACCCCGGGTCGCCGTGACGCGTGATTGCCAGCCTCGGGGACGACGACATGATCGGTTGCGCAGCTTGCTGAGAGGTCGCCCGCCCTCGCAGCCCTGGGGCCCTCACGGCCCCGATGTGGTGCTGTGCGCTAGTGGAACTTCCGATCGGCGCCTGCAGCGACGACGAACATCGCAACGATGCCGAGCATGTAGAGCGCTTTGCCATAGCGGGCGCCGAACTTCCGCGAGAACTTCATTCGAGGGCTTCCTTTCGCTCGAACCGCAGGGATGAAGCCCTCTTTCTTTAGGCAACGGCCCGCGGTTCGGCATCACCCGTAAAGGTGAACGGCCGTCCCGGCGTGGCAGACGACGTTGGCTTCCGCGGCTGCGGCGCGGGCGGCTGCCTCACCGCCACCCGCACCGCCACGCCGACGCGAGGCTGCTCGTACTGCTACGAGCAGCCGGTGTTCGTGCCGCAGTCGCGGCACGTGTAGCACGAGCCGGTGCGGATCATGCGACCGCCGCAGCGGGCGCACTCGACCGCGTCCTCCCACGAGTTGAAGAGGGCGGTCTGGCCCGGCGGCGGCGTCTCGAGCGGCTCGGCGGGTGCTGCCGTCTCGCCGCCGCCCGCGTAGCGGTCGGCGAGCATCGCCTTCACCTCGGGCGAGAGGATCCCCGCCTCCTCCTGCTGCTCCGGCGTCAGGAACTTCTTGCCGAACCAGCGGAAGATGTAGTCGACGATCGACTTCGCGACGCGGATGTCGGCGTCGTTCGTCAGCCCGCTCGGCTCGAACCGCATGTGTGAGAGCTTCGAGACGTACACCTCCGGCGGCACGCCGTACTGGAGGCCCATCGAGACCGCGAGGCAGAGCGAGTTCATCAGGCCGGCCATCGTCGTGCCGTCCTTCGCGATGTCGACGAAGATGTCGCCCGGGCTGCCGTCGTCGTAGAGGCCGACGTGGATGTAGCCCTCGTGGTCTCCGACCTGGAACTTGCGCCCGATCTCCGTCCGGTCGAGCGGCAGCCGCTTCCGCTCGCGGACGAGCACCGGCGGCGGCGCCGTCGCGTCCTTCGAGCTCGAGAGCGGCTGCGCGACCTTGCAGTTGTCGCGGTAGATCGCGATCGCCTTGACGCCGAGCTTCCAGGCGTCGATGTAGAGGCTCATCACGTCCTCGACCGTCGCCTCCTCGGGCAGGTTCACGGTCTTCGAGATCGCGCCGGAGATGAACGGCTGCGTCGCGCCCATCATCCGCACGTGGCCGAGGTAGTGGATCGAGCGGTCGCCGACGGCGCAGTCGAACACCGGGTAGTGCTCTGCCTTGACCGACGGGGCGCCGACGATCGTGTTGCGCTCGTCGATGAAGGCGACGATCTCCTCGACCTCGCGCGGCGCGTACCCGAGCTTCTCGAGCGCCATCGGCACCGTCTTGTTCACGATCGTGATCTCGCCGCCGCCGACGAGCTTCTTCGACTTGACGAGCGAGAAGTCCGGCTCGACTCCAGTCGTATCGCAGTCCATCATGAAGCTGATCGTCCCGGTCGGCGCGAGCACGGTCGCCTGCGCGTTGCGGAAGCCGTGCACCTCGCCGAGGTTCAGCGCGTCGTCCCACGCCTTCCGGCACGCGCCGAGCAGGTCGGCGGGCACGACGTCGGTGTTCTCGATGTTGCCGACCGCAGCACGGTGCTTCGCGATCACGCCGATCATCGGAGCGCGGTTCGCCTGGTAGCCGGCGAAGGCGCCCATCCTCGCCGCGATCTCGGCCGACTTGCGATAGGCCCGGCCCGTCATCAGCCCGGTGATCGCCGCAGCGTAGGCACGGCCCTCGTCGGAGTCGTACGGCAGCCCGCGCGCCATCAGCAGCGCGCCGAGGTTCGCGTAGCCGAGGCCGAGCTGGCGGAACGCCTTCGCGTTGCGCTCGATCTCGGGCGTCGGATACGACGAGTAGCCGACGAGGATCTCCTGTGCGAGGAAGACGACGTCGCACGCGTGCTCGAAGGCCTCGACGTCGAGCTCGCCGTCCTCGCGGCGGAACTTCATCAGGTTGAGGGACGCGAGGTTGCACGCGCTGTCGTCGATCGACATGTATTCCGAGCACGGATTGGAGGCGTTGATGCGGCCCGTGTTCGGCAGCGTGTGCCACGAGTTGATCGTCGTGTCGTACTGCACGCCCGGATCGGCGCACTCCCAGGCCGCGGCCGCGACCTGCCGCAGCAGGTCGCGCGCGTCGACCGTGTCGACGACGGCGCCGTCCGTGCGAGCGGTCAGGTTGAACTCGCGGGCCTCGGCGGCAGCCTCCATGAACGCGTCGCTGACGCGCACGGAGTTGTTCGCGTTCTGGTACTGGATCGAGGCCCAGTCGGGCGAGTCGAGCGACATGTCGTAGCCCGCCGACTCGAGGACGCGTGCCTTCCGCTCCTCCTTCGCCTTGCACCAGATGAACTCCTCGACGTCGGGATGGTCGACGTCGAGCACGACCATCTTCGCGGCGCGGCGGGTCTTGCCGCCCGACTTGATCGTGCCCGCCGACGCGTCGGCGCCGCGCATGAAGGAGACCGGGCCGGAGGCGTAGCCGCCCTTCGACAGCTGCTCCTTCGAGGAGCGGAGCTTCGACAGGTTGACGCCCGAGCCGGAGCCGCCCCGGAAGATGACGCCCTCACGGCGGATCCAGTCGAGGATGGCCTCCATCGAGTCCTCGATCGAGAGGATGAAGCAGGCCGAGCACTGCGGCTTCTCCTCGAAGCCGACGTTGAACCAGACAGGGCTGTTGAACGAGGCGTACTGGTTGACGAGGATCGCCTTCAGCTCGGCCTCGAAGGTCTCGGCCTCCTCGTCGTCGGCGAAGTAGCCGCCCTGCTTGCCCCAGGCGACCGCGGTGTCGACGACGCGGCCCACCATCTGCCGGACGCTCGACTCGCGCTCCGGCGAGGAGAGCCGGCCGCGGAAGTACTTCTGGGCGACGATGTTCGTGGCGGTCTGCGACCAGAACTTCGGGAACTCGACGGCGCGCTGCTCGAACGCCGGCCCGTTCTTGCCGGGGATCGTCGCGTCGCGGACCTCCCATTCGATCTCGTCGAACGGGTCGCGGCCGGGAATGGTGAAGAACCGGCGGACGCCGAGGCGCGCGCCCTCGTCGGCGACCGAATTGACCGCCTCCTCGACCGTCGTGTCCATGTTCGTCGTGTCCTCTACGCTCGCCATTCCGGCCCCTCCACACTGTAGTTTCGCCGGGCCCCTGTCCGCCCAGCGGGGGACCGGAGGTTAGGCCTCGCACCGGACGGAGCCGGCGGCGCTTCGGGCCGCCGGCGCTCCGGGCTAGCGGCGCTTCGGGCCGGCGGGCGCGGCGGCCGTCGCCGGCGTGACGCGGCGGGACTGGAGCCGCCGCGTGAGCCACGTGGCGCCGGCCGCGAGGAGCAGCAGGAGCGCCAGCCCGGCGAGCACGATCAGGGGCAGCGGGATCGACTGGGCGTTGCCCGGCCCGAGCCGGTCGCCGAGCGCGTTGAAGAAGCCGCCCCCGCCCGACCCCGAGCCGGGGCCCGAGGAGCCGCCGCCCGGGCCGCCGCCGCCACCACCGCCGAGGCTCGGCGGCCCGCCGTTCCCCCGGTCGAGGCGGATCGCTGCGAGCTCCGCGCGGCGGATGTCGTCCTCGGCGCTCGAGTAGCCCGCGACGTCCGGGTACTGGCTCAGGTGCTGGATCGCCTGCGTGTAGCAGGGGATTGCGTAAACGCGGTCGACCTGGTTGTTGTCGAGCCAGTCGTTGATCACCTGCTGCCAGCAGGTGCTCGTCGCCTGGAACGACGCGGCCGGGGCCGCTGTCGCCGTGCCGGCGCCGGCCGCGAGTAGCGTGAGCGCGCCGAGGAAAGCCGCGACGAGCAGCTTCGTCCACTCGTATGAGGTGCGTGCCTTCGTCGTCATCGCCGGTCGCCGCAGGCGCGCCACTCCGCGTCGGAGCGGGTTGGGCGCCGCGGCGGGTTGGACACAAGTCTCTTCGTCGGGGGTGTTCTCGCGGTAATGCCGATGTAAACCGTTTGTGAACGGGTCCGCCGCGCCGTTTTGACGATGCTAGCGTCACGGCTCGTGCGCGCTGCGGGCGAACGGGCCGGCGGACTGGCCGTCGCCCTCGGCCCTGCCTCGGCTGCGGCCGCCGTCTCGTTCTGCGCGATCTTCTTCGGGGGCGGCCTGACCGCCGCCACGCTCGCCTGGATCGGGGCGCTCGCGCTCGTCGGGGCCGCCCTCCTCACCGGGGCGGCGCTGCTCGGCGCGCTGCCGGCGCCGACGCTCGACGGGCCCGCGGCACTCTTCCTCGGCTCGCTCCTCGGGCTCGCCGTCTGGTGCGGCTTCTCGACGGTGTGGTCGATCTCGCCCGAGCGGACGTGGGGCTACACGAACCGCACCGTCGTCTACACGGCGTTTGCGCTCCTCGGGCTCGTCGCCGGCACGCGCCTGCCGCGCGCCCGGCTTGCGGCCGGCGCGGCGGCGCTCCTCGCCCTGCTCGCCGGCTTCGCGCTGCTCGCCAAATGCGTGCCGGCGCTCTACGACTACGGGCGTGTCGCGCGGCTTCGCTCGCCGCTCGGCTACTGGAACGAGCTGGCGCTCCTCTGCGACGCGGGCGTCCCGCTCGCGCTCTGGGCCGCCGCACACGCGCGCCGGCAGCGGGCGCGGGCGGCGGGCGTGGTGCTCCTCTACGCGCTCGCCCTGACGCTCCTTCTCACGTACTCGCGCTTCGGCGTCGACCGGCGGCGCGTCGAGAGTCTCGCGGCGCTCGCCGTCGGGGGCGGCGCGGGCGCCGCCGTCTTCGGGATCGCGCTCGCGCTGCCGGGGATCACGAACGACGGGGAGGCCCGGTCGGTGCGCGCGCACGACGGGTGGATCTTCGCGCTCGTCGTCATCGCGGGAGCCGCGCTCGTCTCGCTCGCCGCGCTCGCCCTTGCGGGCCGCGAGGTGCCGCCCGAGCGCCGCGCCGGCATCGAGCGCGCCGCGGGCCTCGCCGCGCTCGCGCTCGCGCTCGCGGGGCTCGCCGTGAGCATCGCGTTCGCCGGCAGCGTCTGGAGCGAGTTCACGAATCCGGGCAGCCAGCTCTCGAACAACGTCTCGCACCTCGCGAGCGCCAAGAGCAACCGCTGGATCTGGTGGCAGGAGGCGTGGCACGCGTTCACGCGCCATCCGGGCGGCGGCACCGGCGCCGGCAGCTTCGAGCTGACGAACCAGATGCTGCGCCGGGCGCCCGTCGTGGTGGACGAGCCCCACAACACCCCGCTGCAGTTCCTGAGCGAGACCGGGGTGATCGGCTTTCTCCTCTATCTCGGCGTCGCGGGAGGGGCGCTCTGGGGTGCCTGGCGCGCCCGCCGCGAGCCGGCGGGCCTCGCGCTCGGCCTCGTCGTGGCCGCGTTCTTCGTGCACGGCGTCGTCGACAAGGACTGGAACTACGTCGCCACCTGCGGGCCGCTGCTTCTGCTTGCCGGGGCGCTCCTCGCGAGGCGGAGCGCGACGCACGCGCGCCGGCCGCTCCTCGCCGCGGGCGCGGTCGCCGTCGCGCTCGCCGCCGTGTACTCCCTCACCGCGCCGTGGCTCGCGCAGCGCCAGCTCGCGAAGGGAACGCCTGCATCCTTCGCGAGCGCGCACTCGTACGACCCGCTGTCGGTCGACGCGCTGCAGGGGCTCGCTGCGTTCGACGACCGGCCGGGGCACTACCGCGACGCCGACCGGCTCTACCGCGACGCGGTCGCGCTGGAGCCGCAGAACGCCGAGACGTGGTACGCGCTCGGCGTCTTCTACTTCGAGCACGAGGCCTGGCAACGCGCCTACGCGGCGCTGAACAACGCCTACACGTACGACCGCTTCGGAACGTTCGCGCGTCCGTGCGGCCTGCTCGACCAGGCGCGCACGAAGGCGACCGGCTACACGCCGCCGACGCTCAAGTGCCCAGGATCAAAACGACCTGCGAGCCCTTGAGCCGCCCACGCCCGACGCCGTCGACCGGCGCGACGAGCCTCACGCCGGCCTCGTGGGCGAGCCGCCTCGCCTCCTTCACCCAGCCGGGCACGTACATCACCATCGACTGCGCATAGTCGTGTCGCGGCGCGTTCTGCGCGGCGCCGATGTGGTACCCGGCGGCCTGGAGGCGCGCCGCCGTGCTCGACGCGGCGCCCTGGACCCCGTTTCCGTTCAGCACGAGCACCGAGACCTTGCTGCGCGGGCGGAGGGGGTGCGACGGGACCGGCGCGACGTGCCGGACGTGCGCCACCGTGCGCGCCGCGGTCGTCGCGGGCGCGGCGACCTTGGCATGCCCCCGGTGCGGCGCGAGGTGCACGGCGCCGATCACGATCAGCGCCACGAGCTCGGCGAGAGCGATCGCGCCGACGACCACCGTCGAGGTGCGCCAGGGAAACGAGCCGGGAAAGCTTTCGGCGTGTTGCACAGCGCGAAATCGATTCGCTCTCCGCGCTGCCGTTCCTGCCTATGCCGTCAGCCAGCCCCAGGTGTAGGCGAGCCCCGAGTCGAGCGAGCGCTCGGCCCGCCAGCCGAGCTCGTGCGCGGCGCGCGAGACGTCGAGGACGCTCCGCTGGAGCTCGCCCTGCCGCGCGGGCGCGAATGTCGGTGCACGCTCGATGCCGGTGACGCGTGCGATCGCCTCGCTCAGGTCGAGCACCGAGGTCTCGACGCCGGTGCCGACGTTGAAGACGCCGCCGTCGGCCTCGAGCGCCGCGAGCATCGCGCGGACGACATCCGCGACGTGGACGTAGTCGCGCGTCTGGCGGCCGTCGCCGTAGATCCTCGGTGCACCGCCGTCGCGCAACGCGCCCATGAAGATCGAGACGACGCCGGCTTCGCCCGAGGGCTCCTGGCGCGCGCCGTACACGTTCCCGAGACGGAGCGTCACGTGGCTCGTGCCGTAGAGGCGGTTCCAGGTCGCGAGGTACTCCTCGCCGCAGAGCTTCGACGTGCCGTAGGGCGAGAGCGGCCGGCGCTCGGCCGTCTCCGGCGCGGGCCCGTCGCATTCGCCGTAGATCGCGCCCCCCGTCGACGCGAACACGACCTTCGCGGCGTGCCGGCGCGCCGCCTCGAGGACGCGAAGCGTGCCGAGAACGTTCACTTCGGCGTCGTGGTCAGGTCGCTCGATCGACGTCCGCACGTCGGCCTGGGCCGCGAGATGGAGGACGACGTCCGGCGCGACGATGTCGAACACCTGGACCGGGGCGCGGACGTCGGCGACGTGGAGCTCGGCGCCGCTCGCGACACGTTCACGGCTGCCGGAGGAGAGATCGTCGAGGACGTGCACCTCGTCGCGGCGCGCCAGCAGGGCGTCGACGACGTGCGAGCCGATGAAACCGGCGCCCCCAGTGACGATCGCCCGCATCGGCCTCGTATCCTAGGAGCGATGGGAGTGCTCCTCGCGATCGAAGGCATCGACGGCTCGGGCAAGGGCACCCAGGCGGGCCGGCTTTGCGAGACGGCCGCCGCGCACGGCCACCGCGTCGCCTCGTTCAGCTTCCCGCTCTACGACGACAACCCGTTCAGCCGCGCGATCGCCGATTACCTGAACGGCGAGTTCGGGGCAGCCGACGAGGTTCACCCGGAGCTCGCCGGGCTGCTGTACGCCGGCGACCGGTTCCACGCGCGACCGCGCCTGCTCGCGGCGCTCGACGAGAACGACCTCGTCGTCTGCGACCGCTACGTCGCCTCGAACGCCGCGCACCAGGGCGCGAAGCTCACCGGAGCCGCCCGCTCGCGCCTGCTCGCCTGGCTCGAGGCGGTCGAGTACGGCGAGTTCGCGCTGCCCCGCCCGGACCTCGTCGTGCTGCTCGACGCGCCGGTGGCGCTCGCGCGCGAGCTCGTGGGGCGAAAGACGGCCCGCGGGTACACGACGCTCGAAGCGGACATCCACGAGTCAGACGCCGGTCACAGCGGCGCCACGCGCGACGTGTATCTCGAGCTGGCGCTGCAGGAAGGCTGGCGCGTCGTCTCGACCGCGGA
>Ga0310810_10009390_pt1 | contig 11311 bp, 9 predicted proteins | sample NCmetagenome_FD_207641 | JGI IMG/M metagenome (GOLD analysis project Ga0310810, IMG submission 207641) | Soil microbial communities from experimental microcosm in Duke University, North Carolina, United States - NC | ecosystem: Engineered > Artificial ecosystem > Soil microcosm > Unclassified ... | reverse complement strand
GAAAGCCGTCTCCTACCATATGAGAGGAGCCTGCCTGATAGATTCCCAGCACTTCCTTCGTCGCCGTCACATTCGTGGCCATGGTGGTCCTCCTTGCCCATCCCCTTAACGGGCGATTCCCGGCCCGCTCAGTAAGATATCCTCGGCTTGCGTCCGAAGCGTTCTTGAAAAGCCCATGCGACATGCCCCATCGTCACGGCTCTTAGGATGTTAACGGCGGGGCTTATGGCGGAGAACAGGTAAGAAGCCCAGCGAGCAGCGCGGGAACGGGGAAGAACCCGCCGATGAGCAGCGCCGTTGGCTGCAAGATAGTTCTAGCTAGAACTAAAGTCAAGGGGGCCTATGAATGCCCTACACCGGGCGGGGTGCGAAAATGGGCTAGGTACCAGGACCCGCGAATATTACTTTCTTTCTTTGATGGCCCGCTGGACTTCTCGGCCGGCTTCACGGCTTTTGATGGTCTCCCGGCGGTCGTACAGCTTCTTGCCCTTGGCGAGCCCGAGCTCCACCTTGGCATAGCCGCGCTTGGAGAAGTAAATACGGAGGGGAATGAGGGTCAACCCTTTCTGCTGCGTCTTGCCGAGCAGCTTATGGATCTCTGTCTTATGCAGCAGCAATCTGCGGACTCTTGTGGGATCATGATTCATGATGTTGCCATGACTATAGGGGCTGATGTGGCACTGGTGCAGAAGCACTTCGCTTCCACGCACCGAAGCATAGCTATCTTGTAGATTCACCCGCCCTTCGCGCAGCGATTTGACCTCGGTCCCCTGCAGCATGATGCCGGCTTCATAGCGCTCCTCGATGAAATAGTCATGAAACGCCTTGCGGTTCGTCGCGACCACTTTCTCAGAAGCGTTGGTGCGTTCGGTCATGCCATCCTCACGAGCCGGTCCCCTTGACCTGAGCCGATCTGCCGCCTAAGATTCGCCATGCGCCCTTCCGGATCCCTCGATTCCTTCGGCGTGATCCTCTCGGGCCTTTCGAAACGGCTCGGCCTGCAGTCCCATCTGTTTGAGCTCCGTCTTCAACAGCAATGGCGCGACATCATTGGAGAGCCCGTCGGCTCTCACACATGGCCCGCCCACGTCCGGTTCAAGAAGCTGCACCTTATTGTCAGGAACTCCGTCTGGCTCCAGCAACTCATTTTTTTGAAGCCGACGTTGCTGACGAAGCTCATTGAACAGGGCGGATCCGAGATGATCACTGACATCGCGTTTCGCGTCGGCGAGATTCCGGAGGCTGGCCCGGAGCCTGCCCGGGCGCCGGTTCACACCGTCGACGTCAGCGAGGCGGCGCTCGTAGAAGCCAATGCCCATGCCGCCGCCGTCCAGGACCCCGAACTGAGGCAACGATTGGCTGCCGTCATGGCGGAGGCCTTTTGTCGGTCGGTTCAGAAGGCCGCCGGGCTGCCGCCTCCTTGAACAGTTGGCGGGAATACGCCGCCGTGGCGGCCGAGTCCGGTCCGTCCACCATCGGACCGATCCGGCCCTCTTCCTCGCTTTCGGTCAGCTGATAGAAACCCCGAAGCGCACGCTTGAAGCCGTCGCGGACCTCCTTGTCTTCCCCGCTCAAAAATTTATGAAGAATCGGCGCCTCGGCCCACGCGTCATGCGTAAAGATGTAAATGGTGATCCGCTGATACCGGCCGGACGAATCGTCCGGCGTCGTCGGCCTAATTTTCATGGATCCGAAGTTTCTCGTCTCCCTGCCGACCTTGCGAAAGCGCTCGATCAATGTTTCGATTTCGGGATCGCTCGTCCATGCCGGCACATGGACGGCCACCGCGGTGCCCTCCTGAGAGCCGATGCTGTAAGGAGGAATCGACCGATCCGGCCGGCTGAGGTACATACCGCCCCAGATCAGGGCGAACGATCCGAAGAACACGGTCAGAGCGAGTTTGACGATCGTATCGAGCGGCTTTTTTTTCGGCAGGGACGGAACGTGATGCGCGGTATCATTCATCGAAGCACGGGCAGACCTGGGAGGCGTCTTATTGGCCGGCAGGACCCTCTTCCGCACCGGCCTCTTCGCGCTCGCCGCTGTCGGCAAGCCGCGCTACGGCCACGACCCGATCATCCTCCCCTTCGAGATCGAGAATTCTCACGCCCTGGGTATTGCGGCCGATCTCCCGGATGTCGCCGACTTTGCACCGTAGAACCTTGCCTTGCGCAGCCATCAGCATGATTTCATCGCTGTCGCGTACCTGCAGGAACCCCACGGCCAATCCGTTGCGTTCGGTTGTTTTGACGCTGATAATGCCTTTGCCCCCACGGCCCTGAACGCGATACTCGCCGACCGGCGTGCGTTTGCCGTAACCGCCCTCGGTCACGGTCAGAATGGCGGTGGTGGAGTCCGGCGTGATCGTCTCCATGCCGATGACTTCATTGCCTTCTTCGAGGGTAATCCCTTTGACGCCGTATGCCGTGCGCCCCATGGACCGCACGTCGCTCTCGGAGAAGCGAATGGTAATACCCTGTTTCGTGCCAAGAAGAATTTGCCGCTGTCCGTCGGTCACCTGTACGCCGATGAGCTTGTCCCCCTCTTCCAATCCGAGCGCGATGATTCCGCCCTGGCGGGGATTACTGTAGGCCGACAATTCCGTCTTCTTGATCAGACCCTTCTTGGTCGCCATCACGACAAACCGGTCTTCCGAGTATTCCTTGACGGCGAGCGTCGCGGTGACCTTCTCGTTGCCGGCCAGCGCCAAGAGGTTCACAAGCGCCTTGCCTTTCGCCGCCCGACTGGCTTCCGGAATCTCATGAACTTTCAGCCAAAAGACTTTGCCGGCGTCCGTGAAGAACAGCAACGTGTCGTGCGTCGACGCCGTAAAGAGCGTTTCCACGAAGTCCTCGTCTTTAATCCCCATGCCGATCCTGCCTTTGCCGCCCCGGCGCTGAGCGCGATACAGCGACGCCGCATTGCGCTTGATGTATCCCGCATGGGAAATCGTCACGACGACTTCTTCTTCGGCGATCAAATCCTCGAGACTGATCTCCGCTTCTTCTTTCACGATCTGGGTCCGGCGGTCATCCTTGTAGGCTTCCCGAAGCTCGGTCAACTCGTTCTTGATGATCGACCGGACAAGGGCCTCGCTCGCCAACACCGATTTCAGATATTCGATTTGCTTGAGGACTTCCTGATATTCCTCGACCAGCTTCGCACGCTCGAGCTGGGTCAAGCGCTGCAGACGCATGTCTAGAATGGCATTCGCCTGGATCTCCGTCAGTGAAAATTGCCGCATCAAGCCGACACGCGCTTCATCGGGAGATTGCGACCGCCGGATGAGCGCGATCACCGCGTCGAGATTATCAAGCGCGATCTTCAAGCCTTCGAGAATGTGCGCGCGCTCTTCCGCCTTGCGCAGCTCGTAGATGGTCCGCCGGACCACCACTTCCCGCCGGTGCTCGATGAAATGGTGCAGGATCTGCTTTAGATTCAGCACCTCGGGCCGGTTGTTCACCAGCGCGAGCATGATGACCCCGAACGTCGTTTCGAGCTGCGTGTGCTTATAGAGATTATTCAAGACCACGAGCGGGATCTCGTTGCGCTTGAGGTCAATGACAACCCGGACTCCCTCACGGTCGGAGGATTCGTCGCGGAGGTCGCTGATGCCTTTGATGCGGTCTTCCTGAATCAATTCCGCAATTTTCTCGATGAGCTTGGCCTTGTTGACCTGGTAGGGAATTTCAGTGACGATCAGGCGTTCGCGTTCGGTCCGCTCGTCGCTTTCAACGACGACCTTCGCCCGCAGCGTCAGCAGGCCGCGTCCCGTTTCGTAGGCTTCTTTGATCCCGCTCATCCCATAGATGAATCCGGCGGTTGGGAAATCCGGCCCAGGGATTTTCTTCATCAGCTGCGGAATTGTGACATCCGGGTTTTCGAGCAGGAGCAGCAGCCCGTCGATCACTTCTCCGATGTTGTGCGTGGGGATGTTGGTGGCATAGCCCACGGCGATGCCGCCGGCGCCATTGATCAATAGGTTGGGGACCTTCGTCGGGAGGACCAACGGCTCTTGACGCGATTCGTCGTAGTTGGGGCCGAAATCGACGGTTTCCTTGTCGATGTCCGCCAGCATCTCCTCGGCCAGCTTCGTCATGCGCGCTTCGGTGTACCGCATGGCCGCCGCAGAGTCCCCGTCCATCGAGCCGTAATTGCCCTGGCCGTCGACGAGCACATAGCGCATATTGAAGTCCTGCGCCATGCGCACAAGGGTGTCGTAGATCGCCGAATCGCCGTGCGGATGGTAGTTGCCCATGATCTCGCCGACGATCTTGGCTGATTTCCGGTAAGAGCGGTTGTGCACGAGCCCCATCTCGTTCATGCCGAACAGGATGCGGCGGTGGACGGGCTTCAGACCGTCCCGGACGTCGGGGAGAGCCCGGCCGACGATCACGCTCATCGCGTAATCGAGGTAGGAAGACCGCATTTCGTCTTCGATGGCGATCTGGCCTAGTCTTTCATCAGGCGGCATCCTGTGTTCCCCTCTCCTTCACTCTTTCGCTCTTGCGGTAGGATGCTATGCACGCGACTTTGCCGGGCACCGTACTGCGAAGCCGTAGCGGTCGCGCTTCGAGACGACGAGCACTGTTCGAAGGTCCGTTCAAGTGAAGGACGGACGGACCGAGTTGCGCAGCCGAGAGGAGGCGAAGCATCGTACGGTCGACCTGAGGCAGTGAAGCCTGCAGGCATTCCTCCGGGATACTGCTATACATCCAAATTCCGTACTTCGAGGGCGTGGGTCTGAATGAAGTTTCTTCGCGGCTCGACTTCGTCGCCCATGAGAATCGTGAAGATTTCATCGACCCCCGTCACGTCTTCGAGCTTGACCCGCAACAGCGTGCGCGCTTCCGGGTTCATCGTGGTTTCCCATAATTGACCGGGGTTCATTTCGCCCAAACCTTTGTAGCGCTGAATGGCCAGGCCCTGCTTGCCGAGATCCAAAATGGCTCTCACAAGATCGGCCGTGGATCGTAATTCCTGTTCCTCACCCTTTGCCTTGAGCTTGTACGGGGCACGACCCAACCCGATCGCAGAGGGGGCAAATTTTTGTAACTCGCGGAAATCCGCCGATCCGACCAGCTCGTGAGTCACATCGAGACCGAAGGTCGTCCCGCTGGCCTGTACACGGCACAGGACCTTGTTGGACTGGTGCTCTTCGTCCGGCAGGATCTCGAGCGTCGGCTCAAGCTTGGGATAGACGATGCGCAGGGTCTTTTTCACGTTTGCGCAGGCCTCAGTCAACGCAGCCTGGTTCTTGAGCAGATCCCGATCGAGCCCCGGCTCGCCGACAAAGGCCCGCATCATCGCGGCTTCATGAGGCTTTTTGTTGAAGCGCGCCAACAACGTTTCGAAGGAGATCATCTTTTTCAAAATCGGCAGCAGCCGGCGTCCGGTCACGAAATCCTGGGCGCCCTCCAGGTAGAGCTGCACATCCTCGACTGCGAGGTCGGCCAGATATTCGTTCAATGCCCCTTCGTCCTTGAGATAGCGTTCGACTTTGGCCTTTTTTACTTTGAAGAGGGGCGGTTGTGCGATGTAGATGTAGCCGCGCTCGAGCAGTTCGGGCATCTGCCTGAAAAAGAACGTGAGCAAGAGCGTACGAATGTGACTGCCGTCGACGTCGGCGTCCGTCATGAGAATGATCTTGTGGTAGCGCGCTTTCGCAATGTCGAATGTGTCTTTGTCACCCTTGTCGCCCTCTTCGCGTTTCCGCCCAATACCGGTCCCGAGCGCCATAATCAGCGTCCGGATTTCATCGCTCGTGAGCATTTTGTCGAAACGAGCCTTCTCCACATTGAGAATTTTCCCCTTCAACGGCAGGATGGCCTGAAACTTCCTGTCCCGGCCCTGCTTGGCTGAGCCGCCGGCGGAATCGCCCTCGACAATGTAGAGTTCGCTCAACGCCGGGTCGCGTTCAGAGCAGTCGGCGAGCTTGCCGGGTAGCGAGCCCCCGTCCAATGCGCTTTTGCGCCGGATGAGGTCCTTCGCCTTCCGTGCCGCCTCGCGCGCACGAGCCGCGTCGATTGCCTTACCGATGATCTTGCGGGCGACCGGAGGATTCTCCTCGAAGTAGGCGCCGAGCTTTTCATTGACGGCCGTCTCGACGACGCCCTTGACCTCGCTGTTGCCGAGTTTGGCCTTCGTCTGTCCTTCGAACTGCGGATTACGGACCTTCACGCTCACCACCGCCGTCAGCCCTTCACGGACGTCGTCGCCGGTCAGCGATTCCGTCTCTTTCTTGAGCAGTTCGTTGGCGTTGGCGTAATTGTTGATCGTGCGTGTGAGCGCGGCCTTGAAGCCGACGAGATGCGTCCCGCCTTCCTTGGTGTTGATGTTGTTGGCGAACGAAAAGAGATTTTCGGCGTAACTGTCGTTGTACTGGAGAGCGACCTCCAGAATCATCTCCGTGCGTTCGACCTTGACGTAGATGGGCTTGTGCAGCGGCGTCTTCGCTTCGTTCAAGTGCTCAACGAAGGAGACGATGCCGCCCTTGTAGAGAAATACCTGTTCCTTGGCCGGCTCTTTTCGTTCGTCCTTTAGCGTAATCGAGAGGCCCTTGTTCAAAAACGCCAGCTCGCGCAGACGCTGGGCGAGGACGTCGAAGCTGAACTCGAGCGTTTCGAAAATCTGCCCGTCCGGCTTGAACCGGACCTTCGTGCCGCGCCGCTTCGTGATGCCCGTATTTTTGAGCGGAGCGCTTGCCTTCCCACGCTCATACCGTTGCTCGAACACCTGCCCGTCCTGCCAGATTTCCAGCTCCAGCCACTCGGACAGCGCATTCACGACAGAGATGCCGACACCGTGCAGACCGCCAGATACCGTATAGGCACCCTGCTCGAATTTCCCGCCCGCATGCAGCACCGTGAGCGCCACTTCGGCGGCGGATTTCTTCTGCGTCGAGTGCATGCCGGTGGGGATGCCGCGGCCGTTGTCGATGACCGTCACGCTGCCGTCGATGTGGATGGTGACCTCGATCGTTTCTCCAAAGCCGGCCATGTGTTCATCCACGCTGTTGTCGACGACTTCATAGACGAGGTGATGCAGACCGTCCACGCCGGTGCTGCCGATATACATCGCCGGCCGCTTGCGCACGGCGTCGAGACCTTCCAGCACTTTAATTTGATCCGCGCTGTAGCTGTCCGATTTGGGCTTGGTGGTCTCGTCCGTGGCCATTCAGGCTCCTACCTCCCGTGTCCGTGTACTCTATCAGGATGTTTGCAAAGGTTGTCGGCAGCAAGGGGAGCGGCGAGGCGTCTTTCAGCGGCGTACTCCAACATCCCTCTCAAATCTTGATGGGCATCACGACGCACTTGAACCCCGGTGTTTCCGCTTCCTGAATGAGGCAGGGACTGAGGGCGCTTTCCATCTGCAAGGACACCTTTTCCCCATCCATGACGTCGAACACGTCGAGCAGATATCGGGCATTGAATCCGGTGTTCATCGCCTCACCCTCGTACTGCGCGGACATCTCTTCTGTGGCCTCGCCATAGTCGGGGTTACTTGAAAACAGCGTGAGCCGGCCGGCCGCAAACGACAGCTTCACCGCATTGGCCTTGTCCTTCGACAGCACCGACACGCGGCGTAATGCACTTTCCAGTTCCGTGCGTTGGATGATGATCTTTTTGTTGCTTTCCTTGGGAATGACTTGTTGGTAGTTGGGGTAATTGCCTTCCATCAGGCGAGAGGTAAGAAGAAGACCGCTCTTGCGGAAGATCATGAGATTTTTCGTAAATCCAATGAGGGGTTCTGCGTCACCACCCTCTTCCAGCAGACGACGCATTTCATGTGCGGCTTTTTTCGGAATGATCGCCTTGATTTCCTGCGGCGCGCCTTTCGCGCCGGCCTTTCCCAAATCCTGCTCGGCCACGGCCAGGCGATGGCCGTCAGTGCCCACGAGCCTGAGTGTCGTCTTCTTTTCAGTCGAGATCAACGTAACGAGCAGACCGTTCAGGATATATCGGGCGTCGTTGTCTCCTGCCGCGAACAGCGTCTTCCTGATCAATTCCAACAGTCCAGCGCCGGCGAGCGGCGTCAATCCCTCACGGTCAATCGCGGGCAGCGCCGGATAATCATTGCTCGGCAGCCCGACGACCTTGAACTGGCTCTTTCCGGCCTGGATTGTCGTCCAGTTGTTTTCACTCGAGATCAGGTCGATCTCGCCGCTCGGCAACTCCTTGATGATCTCGTAAAGCTTGCGAGCCGAGACCGTGATGCCGCCCGCCTTCTGAACCGTCGCCTTGTAGAGCCCGCGCATGCCGATCTCAAGGTCGGTGGCCACGATCTCGGCCCCTTCCTGCTTCGCTTCGATCAAGATATTCGACAAGATCGGCATGGTGTTGCGCTTTTCCACGACGCCCTGCACCCGCTGAAGCCCCGTCAGCAACTCGTCCCTGCCGATACGAACTTTCATAGTCGCCCCCGTCGTTGACCGCCGGTCAGCCTCTGAGAATTTTTTCCTTCAATCCGTCAAGGGTCTGGTTCAACACACTGTCGGCCTCTTTGCCTTTCATGATCTGGCGGCAGGCATGCATGATGGTCGTATGGTCCTTCCCGCCGAACAATCGGCCAATCTCGGGAAACGACGCGTCGGTCAATTCACGGCAGAGGTACATGGCAATCTGTCGCGGATGCACGAGCGTTTTGCTGCGGCGTCGCGATTTGAGATCCGCGATCTTGATGTGGAACCAGGCCGCCACCGCTTCCTGAATATCCTCCATCGCGACGATCTTTTTTTTATCCCCGATCAGATCGCGGAGGACGTTCCTAGCCATCTCCAGCGTAATCGCTTGGCCGGTCAACGAGGCATAGGCCCCCAGACGCACCAGCGAGCCCTCGAGCTCCCTAATGTTGCTTTTCATCGTGTTCGAGAGAAACTGGATGACGTCTTCGGGCAGCGTGACGCCTTCGTCCTCGGATTTCTTTCGCAGGATCGCAATGCGTGTTTCGACGTCCGGAGGCTGCAGGTCGGCGATCAGTCCCCATTCAAAGCGGGAGCGCAACCGCTCCTCGATGTCCGGCATGTCCTTCGGAAAGCGGTCGCTTGAAAGGACGATCTGTTTGTGGGCTTCATAGAGCGCATTGAAGGTGTGGAAAAACTCTTCCTGAGTCCGTTCCTTCCCGGCCAAAAACTGAATGTCGTCGATCATCAGCATGTCGATATGCCGATACCGTTTACGGAGATCCATCATCTTGTCGTAACGAATCGAATTGATGACCTCGTTCGTAAACTGTTCCGTCGTCAGGTAGGCAATACGGAGATCCGTTCGTTCCGCGACATGGTTGGCAATCGCGTTCAATAAATGAGTTTTCCCCAGGCCGACGCCCCCGTAAATGAAGAGGGGGTTATAGGCCTTGGCAGGCTGCTCGGCCACCGCCATACAAGCCGCGTGAGCGAACTGATTCCCGGCGCCGACCACGAAATTCTTAAAAGAATACTTTGGGTTAAGTTGGATCCCGCGTTTCGGCTTTGCCGGGGTTGCCGCCCGGACGGCTTGGGCCACAGCGGCTGCATCACTCTGTGTGGGGGTCGTTCTGCTGAAGACGACAAACGAGACGGCCGTCTCTCCTCCTCCGCGGGCCGTTGAGACGGCTTCTTGCAGCAGAGGACCATAGTGCTGGCTGAGCCAATCGCCAAAAAACTTATTTGGGACGCCTATTTGCGCAGTCCTGTCTTCAATGCGTTCTAGGCGGACCGGCATAAACCAGGTGTCATAGACCTGTTTAGGCACTCGTCCTTGGATAAAAGCCAAAGCTTCCTGCCAGACCGTCGAAAGCGTCATCTCCCGCGTAGACTCCCCATACACAGGCTTATTCACACCTGTGGATAATGCCTCGAAAGCGTCCTTTGGTCAGGTGACACTGCAAGGACTTTTCCGTTATGAGGCATGCCATCCATGTCATGTCGGTCTGCCTTCAAGAAGTTATGAACAGTGCACTTTCATCCCACACCGAGTCAATCCCCAAGTTCATCCACAGTCCCTAAGGTGGAAGACCTTATGTGCATCAGCCGCTTAGCAGGAATCCCCGTCATACACCGCTCCTACTCCGATTCCTACGACGACGACTGTGTTTCTTTGTACCACACATCTTCGGAGAAGAGCTGTACGAGCTAGATCACCACCGTGTGATCACACTCAAAGATTTTTTTCACAAGGGCGTCATAGTTCAGGTGTTGACCGCCATCACCATCGCCCAGAGAAAAAACCGTCCCGCCTGCATACTCGAACGTTCGAGCACCGCTTCCTTCCAAAAGCACCACATCACCCCGGGATTCGGACGCAAGAAATACGGCGGGATCAATTCGATTGAGCGGCTTTCGAAACAAATACAAAATTTTCTTCAAGAAAACACCAGCGTACGATCGCACGATTCGATAAGGTGACGGATCTCGGCTGGAGATTTCGGCGTCACCGAGAAGTCTTCGAGAAGCCCATCAAGAGCCGTCCCGGATTCCACAATGAACGGCACTTCCATCTGCGCGAGCGAGGGACGGTATTTTTCAAGAATCTCCACGTCGACGACATCGTCCGTCTCATCGGTCAAGAGAAGAGGGGCTCGTCCCAAGAGAACAACGGTGGTCTGATGGTCGCCGGCACAGAGGCCAAGCGCAATGCGCAGGGCTTCCACCGGACGGTGCGTGCTTGTCGGGTCTTGTGCAATGATGACGGCCACGCGTTTGGACATTGCTGAGCCGTTATCTACACTTACGTGAACGCCAAAAAACGATCACAGCCGTCGATGATGCCGGAGAGCACAACTAAGCCCGACAGGGATACACGGGAATCGACGCCCTCTGTGGAAACACCATGCTGTTGGCATCCATAGGCGCACACGGACATCTTGACGCCTCCATCGAGCAAACGACCAAAACGGACATCGGTGAAGGATTTGACACCCTCATCAATGAGGTACAAATAGACTTCTACCCCTTGCCTGACGGCGGCTTCGGCGAGCCGGACAACGGTCTCAATACTCCCGTGCGTTGGGGCTGTGGATAACAGCAAACCAAGTTTGCGGGAAGGCATTGTGAATCTCTAGAAATTAAAACGAAGTTTTTATTAAGAATCAACCAGTTATACGAATAATTATGTGCGGCGAGACTACGGGGTTTTTCCAACGAAGTCAATCGGAAAAATGCGACGTTAAAAGCCCTTCAGTAGGGACGTAAAATAACGAGGAAGATCAGGCAGAGCAATCGTCTCTTGAGCCTTCGAATCCATGTTGCGGACGACCGCCGAACCGGATTTGGCCTCATCATCCCCGAGAAGGATTGCAAAGCGGCAACCGCTGCGGTCGGCCTGCCGGAGGT
>Ga0310810_10009389_pt1 | contig 11312 bp, 9 predicted proteins | sample NCmetagenome_FD_207641 | JGI IMG/M metagenome (GOLD analysis project Ga0310810, IMG submission 207641) | Soil microbial communities from experimental microcosm in Duke University, North Carolina, United States - NC | ecosystem: Engineered > Artificial ecosystem > Soil microcosm > Unclassified ... | reverse complement strand
TCGGACCTTTCACGGAAAAAGAGGTGGGTCTTGGACAAGCTCGAGGCTCTCGGCAGGCTGCAGAATTTCGTTCGCTGGCTCACGGAGTCCGGCGTCACGGACCGTCCGTCGTACCGGCTCTGGCTGAAGAAGGAAGGCGTCGAAGAGGACATGGCGAAGCTGTTCGCCTACGAGCGCGCCGGCAAGATGCCGTCCGTCACCGCGCTGCTCGCGCCGTACTTCCATCCGGAGCTGCCGCTCGTCGGGCTGAACTACAGCCCGGTGGCGCACAACACGCTCCACGCGTTCCCTGACGGCTGGACGCCGGTCCTGCGGCTCTGCCGCGGGCTCGTGCTCCGCACCGACGGCGCGGTCGTCGCGGTCCCGTTCCCCAAGTTCTTCAACTTCGGGGAGCACCCGGAGACGACGGACCTGCCGGACGAGCCGTTCGAGGTGAAGGAGAAGATGGACGGCCATCTCGGCATCATCTTCGACCTCGGCGGCGCGCTGCACCTCTGCACGCGGCAGAGCTTCGCCGGCCCTTCGGCCAGGCTCGGCGGCGAGATGCTCGCCAAGATCGCCAAGCAGAAGGGCTGGGACGCGACGTTCCCGCGGCACCTCACGGTGCTCGTGGAGATCATCCATCCCAAGACCCGCGTCCACGTGGACTACGGCCGCAAGCGCGGCTTCGTCCTCCTCGGCGCGTACGACCGCGGGACCCTCGAGGACCACGGTTCGCACGCGGAGCTGCTCGGGCTCGGCAAACTGCTCGGCATCCCCGTCGCCGAAAGCTGGACCTGCTCGTCGCTCGCGGAGCTCCGCAAGAAGATGAAGGACCCGCACGTGCGCAACCGCGAAGGCGGCGTCGCCTTCTATCCGTCGTCCGGCATCCGCGTGAAGCACAAGTTCGAGACCTACATCGGCCTGATGGTCGAAGCGAAGCTCTCGTACGCGTACCTCATGAACCGGATGATCGCCGGGAACCTCGACAGGATGCTCGACACCCTGGCCGAGGAGATCCGCCCCAAGGCCGATGAGATGGTGAAGGCCATCCGCCGCGCCCGGCGCTTCAAGGACGAGAAGAAGGCGAGGGAATACCTCTACGCCCTCGATCCCGAGAAGCAGAAGAACCAGTACTACCGCGGCATCTGCCGCAAGCTGCTCAAGCACCTGGCCGCCAAGGCCTCCGCCTGAGCCCGCCCCTGACCCGCGTCGGGGGCTTTTTTTGTCCACATTTCGGGGACAGTCCCCGAAATGTGGATATCTGGGCCCGTCGCCTTGACAAGGATTGACAAAAAGAGGCGTTTCGTGTATCATCCGTGCCATCGGTAAAAAAGTCGTCCAATAGCCAGAGAGCCGGCGCAAGCTGGTCAACGAAGGCAGAGGTACGAACACGATTACCGGCCAAAGGTCGTTACTCAACAAATGGTCTGACGGATTACGTCGGACCCAACATGTACCACATGTCCTTCGATCAGCAGGGCGGTTTCTCCCGGCAGATGTACGACGTGTCGGCCATGGGCCTGAAGTGCGCGGATTGCGGCGTCGCGATCACCGAACTTCCTTTCGAGCCCAAGGCTGACCGCCCGGTCTACTGCCGCGACTGCAACCGCAACCACCGCAAGGGTGGAGCGTCGACTGGCGGCGGCTTCGGCGGCGGCGACAGGGGCTTTGCTCCTCGCCAGTCGTTCGATGTCTCGGCCATGGGCCTGAAGTGCGCGGATTGCGGCGTCGCGATCACCGAACTTCCTTTCGAGCCCAAGGCCGATCGCCCGGTCTACTGTCGCGATTGCAACCGCAATCGCCGCCAGGGATTCGGTCGCTAGACCTCGTCTGAAAGAACTCCCGCAAGGGAGTTTTTTCGTTCTTGGCTTAGAGGCCAGAGAGCAGAGGACGGAGGGAGAACAAAGACGAAAGAGCAAAGAGAGGACAGAGAAGAGAGATGTTTTTCCATAGCGCGGGGCTCGCAGAACGGTAGCGATCTCTTCCCTTTGTTCTTTCTCCGCACTCTGTTCTCTTTTCTCCCTCTGACCTCTGTTCTCCGATCTCGTGCGTGATGCCGCCGACCTTGACCCTGCCTTGTCCGCCGGGTATGCTGCGACGTCCCTTGGACTTCCCCGAAAGGAGCAGCGCATGGGCGCTCTTTCACGCAGAAGGCGAACGTTGCCGGCGCCGGTGTTCGGCTGCCTCGAGGAGACGGGCTCCGGCCTGGCCTTCCGCAGGCCGGACCTGCCCGGCCGCCGCCACATCCCCATCACCGAGACGGCCCTCGCCGACCTCGTCGTGCAGGGCTGGGACCGCCGTCGCGACCCCGAGCCGCACTGCATGGCGTACGTCAGCGACCGCACGGGCTCGCCCGTGGTCATCACGGTCGAGTACGTCGAGCCGCACCACAACATCGACTAGGAGACGACATGAGACCCCCAAAAGTGCTGTGCATCGCCGGCGGTTCCGGCGCGGGCAAGTCGACGCTCGCGGCCGGCCTCGTCGCGACGCTCCACGATCGTGTGTCCGTGCTGGCGCTCGACGAGTACCAGCGGCCGAAGGACCAGGTGCCGCTCACCCCGAGCGGACGAAGGAACTACGACCATCCGGACGCGGTCGACTTCTTCCGCTTCGTCGGCGACCTGCTCGCGCTGCGGGCCGGACGCGACGTGACGCTCACGCGGCGGCATAAGAGCCGCACGATGGACGAGGGCGTTTCCGACGCGGGGACGTTCACCGTCGCGTCGCGGCCGCTCGTCATCGTCGAGGGGTACCTCGCGCTCTGGCACCCGGACGCGCTGGCGCAGTATGACCTCAAGGTCTTCCTCGACGCGCCGGACGCGCTCCGCCTCGACCGCCGCCTGTGGGCCAAAGACCCGCAGTACGTCGCCGAGGTGCTCATGCCGATGCACGCGCAGTTCATCGAGCCGACGAAGCGCCACGCCGACCTCGTCATCGACGTCTCGCGGCGCACGCGAGCGGAAGTGCTCGCGCTCGCCTTCAAGGAGATCGACGAAAGGAAACTTCTCCACTGAAAGACCGGCCCTCGCGGCCGGTCTTGTTCATAAAAGACAAAAGATAAAAGAAAAAAAGCTTAGAGGTGACACATCCTCTAAGCTTTTGACTTTTCGCTTTTCACTTTCCGGGTCTCCGATCTCACGCCTTGCCCAGCGTCTTCTCGCCCTGCTCCCATTCGACCGGGCACAGGTCGCCGCTCTGCACGGCCTTGAGCACGCGCAGCGTCTCCTTGACCGAGCGGCCGACCGAGCCGGCCGAGACGACGATGTACTTCACGATGCCGTCAGGGTCGATGACGAACAGGCCGCGCGCCGCCGAGCCGTCCTCGTTGAGGACGTTGTACGCGCGCGAGATCTCGAGCGTCGTGTCCGCGACGACCGGGTACGCGACCTCCGGCAGATCGCGCTCGAACCAGTTCTTGTGGCTCCACTCGGAGTCGGTCGAGCAGGCGATGATGGCGCAGTCGAGCGCCTGGAAGTCGGCCTCCATCTTGGCGAAGCCCTTGAGCTCCGTCGGGCAGATGAAGGTGAAGTCGCGCGGATAGAAGAACAGCACGACCCACTTGCCGCGGTAGTCCGCGAGGCTCAGCCTCTCGAAGTCCTGCTGGCCCTTGCGGTAGCAGAGGACGTTCCGGAACGCCGGCGCGGGCCGGTTGATCTTGATCTCGAACCCGCCGCCGCTCTCGCCGCCTTCGCCGCAGCCTCCGCCGCCGCAGCACGCTCCGTCTTCGCAACCCATAGTTGATGTGGTTAAAGGATGATTGATGCCAACGCGCCCAAAGGATATCCTTCAAGTTCCGTGATGGTCAACCCGAGTACCCAGTAACCCGTACCCAGTACACAGAGCCGGTGCGAAGTCGGCGGATCCGGTGTACTCTGTAGGCGTACTGGTTACTGGGTACTGTTTACTGTTTACTGCAAACTTCCATGACCTCCGCCGAACTTTTCGTGAAAGCGCTCGAGAACGAAGGGGTCACGCACGTCTTCGGCGTCCCCGGCGAGGAGAACCTCGACCTCCTGAAGGCGCTCGGCGCCTCGAAGATCCGTTTCGTGGTCACGCGCCACGAGCAGGCCGCGGGCTTCATGGCCGCGACCGTCGGGCGGCTCACCGGCAAGGCCGGCGTCTGCTTGTCGACCCTCGGCCCGGGCGCGACCAACTTCACGACCGCCGCGGCCTACGGCCAGCTCGGCGGCATGCCGATGCTCATGATCACTGGCCAGAAGCCCATCCGGAAGAGCAAGCAGGGGCGGTTCCAGATCGTCGACACCATCGACCTCATGCGCCCGCTCACCAAGTGGACCTGGCAGCTCGTGAGCGGCAACGCCGTGCCGGCCCGCGTGCGCGAGGCCTTCCGCGTCGCCGAGGAGGAACGCCCCGGCGCCGTCCATCTTGAACTTCCCGAGGACGTCGCGGCCGAGCCGGCCGAAGGCGAGCCGTTCACCGTCTCGCGCGTGCGCCGCCCCGTCGCGGAGGAGAAGGCCGTCGCCGCCGCCGCGGAGATGATCGAGGCCGCGAAGAGCCCGCTCCTGCTCATCGGCGCGGGGGCCAACCGCAAGCTGACCTCGGTGATGCTCAAGGAGTTCATCGACAAGACCGGCATCCCGTTCTTCAACACGCAGCAGGGCAAGGGCGTGGTCGACGAGCGGCACCCGCTCTTCATGGGCACGGCCGCGCTCTCCGACAACGACTACCTGCACTGCGCCATCGCCAAGGCCGACCTCATCATCAACGTGGGGCATGACGTCGTCGAGAAGCCGCCGTTCTTCATGAAGCCGGGTGGCACCAAGGTCATTCACGTGAACTTCACCTCGGCCAAGGTCGACGAGATCTACTTCCCGCAGCTCGAGGTCGTCGGCGACATCGCCAACGCGGTCTGGCAGCTCAAGGAGCGCCTTCGGCCCGGCGCCGCGTGGGACTTCTCCTATTTCATGAAGATCAAGGCGCAGCTCGACGCGCACGTCGCGGAGCACGCCGCAGACCCCCGCCATCCGCTCGCGCCGCAGCGCATCGTCGCCGACGTCCGCCGCGCGGTCCCGGAGGACGGCATCGTCGCGCTCGATAACGGCATGTACAAGCTCTGGTTCGCGCGCAACTACCGCGCCTACGCGCCCAACACGCTCCTGCTCGACAACGCGCTCGCCTCGATGGGCGCCGGATTGCCGTCGGCCATCGCCGCGAAGATGGTCCGCCCTGACAAGAAGATCGTCGCCGTCTGCGGCGACGGCGGTTTCATGATGAACTCGCAGGAGCTCGAGACCGCCGTGCGGCTCGGCCTCGACCTCACCGTCGTCATCATCAACGACAGCGGCTTCGGTATGATCAAATGGAAACAGCAGTCCATGGGCTTCCCGAACTTCGGCCTCGAGTTCGGCAACCCCGATTTCGTGAAGTACGCCGAGGCCTACGGCGCGCACGGCAGCCGCGCGTCATCCGCCGCGGAGTTCGGCGCGCTGCTCGCCAAGGCGCTCGCGGGCAAGGGCGTCCACCTCATCGAGGTCCCCGTCGATTACTCGGAGAACGACCGCGTCTTCACCCGGGAGCTCAAGGAGAAGACATGTTTACTTTAAAGGACGCGTCTGCGAAGCTCGTTCCACGTCCTTTCAACGAGGAACGAACCATGTACGACCCGTCCAAGAAGACCGCTATGCCCTTCGTGTCCACCAACCCCGCGACCGGCGAAGCCTTCGCCGAACATCCCGAGCATGACGGCGCCGAGATCGCGCGCCGGCTCGACCTGGCCGACCGCTGTTTCGAAGAATGGCGCGAGACGACCTTCGCCGAGCGCGCCGCGCTTATGAAGCGCCTCGCCGCGCTGTTCCGCGAGAAGAAGCGCGCCGTGGCCGAGATGGCCAGCCGCGAGATGGGCCGGCCGATCACCGCGGCGATGGCCGAGGTGGAGAAGTGCGCGCTCGTCTGCGACTACTACGCGGACAACGCCGAGAAAATGCTCGCGCCCGAACCGGTCGACGCCGGCACGAGCGAGAGCTACGTCCGTTTCGACCCGCTCGGCGCCGTGCTCGCGGTCATGCCCTGGAACTTCGCCTACTGGCAGGTGATGCGGTTCGCAGCGCCGGCGCTCATGGCCGGCAACGTCGGGCTGCTCAAGCACGCCTCGAACGTGCAGGGCTGCGCCATCATGCTCGAGGAGCTGTTCCGCGAGGCGGGATTCCCGACCGGCGCGTTCCAGAACCTGGCCGTCCGCGTCGCCGCCGTCGAAGGCGTGCTGCGCGACAAGCGCGTGAAGGCCGCGACGCTCACCGGCAGCGAGAAGGCCGGCGCGTCCGTCGCTTCGATCTGCGGACAGGAGATCAAGACGACCGTGCTTGAGCTCGGCGGCAGCGATCCGTACGTCGTCCTTGCGGACGCCGACATCGAGGCCTGCGCCAGGGTCGCGGTCGAAGCGCGGCTGCAGAACGCCGGACAGAGCTGCATCGCGGCCAAGCGGTTCATCGTGGTCAGCGCCGTGCACGACCGTTTCGTGAAACTGCTCATGGAGGGTTTCGCCAAGGTCGTCGTCGGCGACCCGCTCGACGAGAAGACGACCATGGGGCCGCTCTCGACCGAGGGCGGGCTGAAGGACGTCGAGCGCCAGGTCGCGGACTCCGCGGCCATGGGCGCGAAGATCGTCTGCGGCGGCAACCGCGTCACGGGCCCGGGCTGGTTCTACGAACCGACCATCCTCACCGGCGTGAAGAAGGGGATGCCCGCCTACGACGAGGAGACGTTCGGCCCCGCGGCTGCGGTCATCGAGGTCGCGAACGAGGAAGAGGCGATCGCCGTCGCCAACGACACCGACTTCGGTCTCGGCGCCGCGCTCTGGACGCGCGACATCGCCAGGGCGAAGCTGCTGGCCGCGCGTTTGAACGCCGGCTTCGTGGCCATCAACAACATGGTGAAGTCGGACCCGCGCCTGCCGTTCGGCGGCATCGGCAAGTCCGGCTACGGCCGCGAGCTGTCGCACTACGGCATCAAGGAGTTCGTGAACATCAAGACGGTGCGCATCTCGGCTTCGTAAAAGGACAGAGGACAAAGGTCAGAGTTGAGAGGAAAGGACCTTCTAAACCGCCCTGCTCAAGCAGGGCGGTTTTTGTGAGTTCCTTTCATCTCAACTTTGTCCTCTGCCCTTTGTCCTTTGGATACGTCCTTGCTTCTCCACGCCTCCTCGGTACTATCCACATACGTCCTTTTCTCTTTCGAACGAGGACAGGCTGGAGGCTCCGATGCGCAAACTTGCGCTCGCCTTGCTCTCTCTTTCTTGCGCCACCTGCGTGAGGACCATCACGGTCCGGCCGCCCCCTTACGGGCACATGCCGACCACGTGCGAACGCGCGCCGTCCGACATCGACGTCGTGACCTTCAATACCGGGCTCGGTCCCGGCATCGTCGGTTACTCGTCGCCGCGCGCCCCGCACGTGATCGACGCCGTCGCCGCGACGCCCTTCGACGTCATGTGCCTCCAGGAGGTCTGGACCGACGGCGATCGCGACGCGCTCGTCGCCCGTCTCGGTCTGCCGCCGGAGAACGTGCTCTTCGCCCGCACGACGGGCATCGGCGAGACGGGGGAGGACCGTTGTTCCCCCTCCGACATCGACCGGCTCGAGGCCTGCACCGCCAGGAAGTGCGCCGGCGTCGCCCAGGAAGAGGTCACCGGCTGCGCCATGGCGAACTGCCGTTCGGCGCTCACCGGCATCTTCCTCGGCAATCGCGAGTGCATCAATTGCCTCGCGGCGATGGCCGGCCATCCGGCGGACATCACGCGGCGCGTCTGTACGACGCGCGGCGCGTCCCGCATCTACGGCGGCAGGAACGGGGTCATCCTCGCGTCCCGCTGGCCGCTGCGCGACAGGGAGGCGGTCCTCATCCCGGCGTCGAACGCCAACCGCGTCGCCCTGTTCGCGACCGTCGACGTTCCCGGGCACGGACCCGTCGAGCTCGCCTGCACGCACATTTCCTCCGACCAGGAGATCCCCCCGTACCATTCGGGGTACGACACCTGGGACGAGGAGAAGGAAGCGCAGCTCGCCGTCATCGACGCCAAGCTGACGTCGAGGGCGCACGGACGCCCGCAGCTCTTCATCGGCGACATGAACTTCGGCGGCGCGCGCGGCGCGACCGTGAAGGACGAGTCGGGCTGGGTCTGGTACGACGCGCATGAGCGCGGCTTCCTCGATCCCGCGGGCTACACGGACCCGGAGCTCTGCAGCATCTGTTCGGGCAACTCGTTCATTGGCCACCGCGACAGGTCGGAGCTCATCGATCATGCGCTCCTGCGCGACCCGCCCGGGGGCGACGAGCTGACGCCGACCTGCGTCGAACGCCTGTTCGACCGTCCGGAGGTCGTCACCGGCTACCATGGCGAGGACGTGACCACCAACCTCTCCGATCACTACGGCATCCGCGTGAAGTTCAGGTTCCGCTGAACGCTTCCCGCCCTTCGAGGGCGGGAATTTTTTTAAAAGGTTAAAGCTCCGAGCCCTAAAGATTAGAGCGATCGCCGCTCTAACCTCTAACCTTTAGGGCTCTAACCTGCTCTCCTTGTCACACGCTCGCTCACGTGCTTAAGATGCGCCAAGTCCTTTAGCAACACGGAAGGAGTTTCCATGCGTCCAGCGACTTTGCTCTTGTCATCCGTCTTCGCTTTCGTCCTCGGCTGCGGCGACAACGGGTCGCCGTCCTGCGAACAGGGTTCCGCCCGGCTCGCGGTCGTCACCTTCAACACGGGCCTCGGGCCCGGCATGGTGGCGCTGTCGTCGCCGCGCGCTCCGCACGTCGCGGCGGCCGTCGCGGCCACGGACCTCGACGTCCTCTGCCTCCAGGAGGTCTGGACCGCGCCGGACCGCGACCGCATCATCGCGGCGCTCGGCCTGCCCGCGGCGAACGTCCTCACGGCCGATACGTTCGGACAGAACGACGTCCCGGAGGACCGCTGCGCCGAGGGCGACCTCGACGGCGTCGCGGCCTGCATGCGCGCCGAATGCGCGGACGCGCCCGACGAGGACGCGAGCCTGTGCGCGCTCGACAAATGCCAGCAGCCGCTCGTCGCGCTCTACTTCGCCAAGCCGCACTGTTTGCATTGCGTGGCCGCGTCGGCGGGAAAGTCGGCGGAGGCAGCCGAAGCAGCCTGCCTGGCGCATCCCGTGACCCGCATCCAGGGCGGCGGCAACGGCGTCATCCTGGCGTCGCGCTGGCCGCTCCTCGCTGCCGAGGTCATGCCGCTTCCCGCCGGAGGCGCGAACCGCGTGGCGCTCTTCGCCCGCGTGGCCGTGCCCGGCGCCGGGGAAGTGGAGATCGCCTGCACGCACCTGTCCGCGAACCAGGACGTCCCGCCGCCGCACTCCGGCTTCAATGATTGGGGCGCGGAGCGCGACGCGCAGTTCCGGATGATCTCGGACCGGCTCGCGGCGCGCGCCGGCGGCCTGCCGCAGCTGTTCGTCGGCGACATGAACTTCGGGCATGCGAACGGCTCGTACGTCGGGGACAACGACGTGGAGTCGTGGGACCAGGCGGCGCGCCTCGGCTTCTCGAGTCCGGCCGCGGACACCCAGCCGCCGCTCTGCAGCTCGTGCGGGGACAACACCCTGCACGGCCTCGGCGATCACGGCAGCCTCATCGACCACGCGCTGCTGCGCGACCCGAATTCGTGCCCCGCGCTCGTGCCGACCGGCGCTTCGGTGCGCTACGACGGCAAGGAGACGGTCACGGGTCATGACGGGCGGCCCGTCATGACGGAACTCTCCGATCACTACGGCATCGAAGTGGACTTCGCCGTCCGCTGAACCGCATCCCGCCCTTTGGGCGGGATTTTTCTTTTCGGTCCGCGACCGCTACCATCCAGAAAGCCCTTTTGAAAGCTGTACCACAGGAACGCAGGACGCCATGCGAAGCGTCAGAATGCTCGCGATCGCACTATTGTGCGTTTTCCTTCTCGATTCGCCGCGGCCATCCGCGCCGCCTCGACCGCCGCAGCCTCCCGGCCCGACGCCCGCGTCATGCGATGACGTGCGCGCCGACCTCACGGCCGTGACCTGGAACATCGGGCTCGGGCCCGGCATGGTCCCGCTCTCGACCCCGCGCGCCGCGGGCGCCGCTGCCGCGCTCGCCTCGACCGACTTCGACGTGCTCTGCCTCCAGGAGGTCTGGACCGCGCCGGACCAGCGCGCCGTGCTCGACGCGCTCGGCCTCCCGCCGCGGAACGTCCTCGTCTTCGACACGACCGACCTGCAGGAAGACGGCATCGCGCGCTGCGACGCCGGCCGCATGGCATCGCTCGTCGAGTGCGCCGAACGCGAATGCGACGACGTTCCCGACGAGGAACAGTCGCTCTGCGCGCTGCGCGCCTGCGAGCCCCAGCTCCTGCGCATCTACCTCACGGACCGCCAGTGCCTCGATTGCCTGACCTCGGGCGTCGGTTCGACCGTCCGGTCGATCGCCGAGCGCTGCGAGGCCGGAGGCATGTCGCGCATCTACGGCGGCAGGAACGGCGTGATCCTCGCCTCGCGCTGGCGGCTGTACGACAAGGACGTCATGCTGCTGCCCGCATCGAGCGCCAACCGCGTCGCGCTGTTCGCGCGCGTCGAGGTTCCGGGCCGCGGTCCCGTCGAGATCGCCTGCAGCCACATCAGTTCGCCGCAGCGCATCTCGCCCGACCGTTCGGGCTTCGACGACTGGCAGGACGAGCAGATCGCGCAGGTCCGCCTCATCGCCGAACGGATGCGCGAACGCGCCACCGACGGAGCGCCCCAGGTGTTCCTCGGCGACATGAACGCCGGGCCCGACCTCGGCCCCGGCATCGAGGCCGCCTCGTCGCGCGTCTGGGACGAGATCGTCCGTCTCGGCTTCGGCCGACCGGCGGCCGACCCCGTCCCGCCGTTCTGCAGCGTCTGTCCCGAGGACACGCTGCGCGGCGGCTGGCCCGGCAAGCTCATCGACCACGCGCTGACGTTCGACCCGCCCGGCGGCGAGACGCTCGTGCCGCGCTGCGTCGACCGGCTGTTCACCGAGCCGCGGACCCTCGTCGGCCACCGCGGCGAACCGGTCGTCTCCAGCCTGTCCGATCATTACGGCGTACGCTTCAAGTTCGACCTTCGTTGAGATCCCGGCCATGCCGGGATTTTTTTAAGAATTGAGAATGTAGAGTTAAGAATTGAGAAATTCTAAACTCTCAATTCTACATTCTCATCTCTCTCGCCAACCTTGACTTTGGTCCGATGGCATGGCACGTTCCAGCGTCCGTCCTCAAGGCGGACGACGGCACGTTCACAACCGAAATTCAGGAGGTTTCCGCATGGATACCGTCACTTTGGACCTGCTGCCGCACATCAGCGGCTTCC
>Ga0310810_10009387_pt1 | contig 11312 bp, 3 predicted proteins | sample NCmetagenome_FD_207641 | JGI IMG/M metagenome (GOLD analysis project Ga0310810, IMG submission 207641) | Soil microbial communities from experimental microcosm in Duke University, North Carolina, United States - NC | ecosystem: Engineered > Artificial ecosystem > Soil microcosm > Unclassified ... | reverse complement strand
GCGCGCGAAATACTATCACCTCACGAGCGAAGGCCGCCGGCAGTTCGCGGAGCAGACGACGGGCTGGCGGCGCTTCGCGTCGGCGGTCAACCAGGCCGTGGCGTCCACACGCGCCCCGAGCTGGGCGAGGTAACGGAGGGAACGATGCGACTACAGCTACCGTGGCGCCTGCGGCGCCCATTCGAACGGACGCCTCAAGCGGAAGTGGACGACGAGATCCGCTTTCACGTGGAGGAGCGCATTCAGGAGTACGTCGCGCGCGGGATGGATCCAGCTGCCGCACGCGTCGCAGCGCTCGAGCGTCTGGGGGATCTTGGCTCCGTTCGCTCCGAGTGTACGCAGCTCCTCGCGGAGGACCGTCTGACCGAGGCCCGCCGCAACTGGTTCGACGACTTGAGACACGATCTCCGCTTCGGCATTCGGTCGGCGGTGCGCACGCCGCTGTTTTCGCTGCTCGCGATCACGACGCTGGCGCTCGGGATTGGCGCGAACGCGGCCGTCTTCGGCGTCGTCAAGTCGGTGCTCCTCAACGCGCTGCCGTTCGGGGATGCTGACCGACTCGTGCGGGTCTATTCCCGAATGGAAGACGGCTCGGTGGAGCGGTCGTCGATCAGCGCCGGCGTCACCATGGACGTCCGCGAGCGCCAGCATTCGTTCTCCCGGCTGGCGACGTTCTACCAGGGCGTCATCGACGTCACGTACACCGGGGACGCGACCCCGCGTGTGGTCAAGGCAGCCATGGTCGGCGAGGGTTTCTTTCCGACGCTGCGCGTGTCCGCCGCCCGGGGGCGGACCCTGACGGACGCCGACACGAAAACCGGAGCACCTAACGTGGCCATGCTGAGCTGGCCGGCCTGGCAGCGGGAGTTCGGCGGCAGCGCGTCGGCCATCGGCAAGTCGGTGCGTATCGATGGGGACGGCTACGAGATCGTCGGCGTGCTTCCGCGCGGCTTCGTGGGGCCCATGGGCGCCGCGGATGTCTGGCTGCCGCTCGACATCGGGCCGGCGCTCCGCGATCCGGTGCGCGCGCGGAAGCAGCACTGGCTTGCGATGATCGGGCGTCTCAGCCCGACGGCAACCTGGGAGACGGCGCAGCGCGAGATCGCGCGGCTCGGCGCCGACATCGCGCGCGAGCATCCGGAGTCGCAGGGCGGCATGGCACTCTGGGCCGTGCCGCTGCGTGACGACATGGTCGGCGACACGCGAACGCCCCTCCTCGTGCTCATGGCGAGCGCCGGGCTCGTGCTCGTGATCGCCTGCGCCAACCTCGCCGGCGCCTTGCTGTCGCGGTCACTGTCGCGCCGGAAGGAGTTCGCCGTCCGTATCGCGTTAGGCGCCGGGCGCGAACGCCTTGTCCGACAGCTGCTCACCGAGAGCATGGTGCTGGCGGTTGCCGGCGGCGCTGCGGGTCTCGCGCTCGCGACGCTCGGGTTACATGCGCTCCGCCAGCTCGCCTTGCGGGCGCTTCCCGCATACGCGGAGCTGGCGCTGGATCCCATCGCCGTGCTCGTGACGACCGCGATTACGCTCCTCACGGGCGTGGCATTTGGGGTGGTGCCGGCGCTGTCGATCGGGCGCGGGAACACCCAGGGCGTTCTCCGCGACGAAACCCGCGGCACGAGCGAAAGCCGGCGCACCCGGCGCCTGCGTGGGCTGCTCGTCGCCGGGCAGATCGCGCTGTGCGTGAGTCTGCTCGCGGGGGCCGGCCTGCTCGTGCGAAGTCTCTGGGCCATGGCCACGGCACCGCTGGGGTTCGACCCGAACGGCGTGCTCACCGTCGCGGTCCAGGTTCCATCGAACGCATACAACCAGAACGACGTGCGCGCGCGCTTCTTCGAGCGCCTGGAGGAGCGCCTCCGAGCGCTCCCCGGCGTTTCCAGCGTCGCCAGCACGGGCGAGCTGCCGGCGCCTAGCATGAATCGGAACGGGCTGTCCATCGAAGGTGTCACGTGGCCCGCCGGCGAGGGGGAACCGTTCATCGCGTACGAGAGCGTATCGGACGACTACTTCAAGACGCTGCGGATCCCGCTTCGCGAAGGGCGCACGTTCGGCCCGCAGGATCGCCCGGGTGCGACGCAGACGATCGTGATCAGCGAGGCGATGGCGCGACGCTACTGGCCCGACGGCGGCGCGGTCGGGTCACGGATCAAGCTCGGGCCTAACGAGGTGGTGCCGTGGAAGGAGGTGATCGGTGTCGTGGGCGACGTTCGGGCCGATCCCGCGCGCGTGCAGCCCGAACCGATGACCTACGCATCGAGCCGCCAGGACCCGTGGGGCACGCGGATATTGCTCCTGCGTACGAGCGGTGATGCGCTCGCCCTCGTGAAACCGGTCCAGCGCGAGCTTTCAACGCTCGACCCGGCGTTCGCGATGCACGACGGCAAGCTGCTCGCTGACATCATGTCCGATCGCCTCTCGGGGCGGCGGCTTCCGGTAGTGCTCATGATCGCGTTCGGCGTGCTCGCCCTGGTGCTGGCCTCGGTGGGCGTGTACGCGATGTTCGCCAGCATGGCCGCGGCGCGCGAACGCGAGTTCGGCGTCCGCGTGGCACTCGGCTCGAGCCGCGCGGCGATCGCCGGTCTCGTGCTGCGTCAGGGTGGTGTCTGGATGTTGGTCGGGCTCGTCGCGGGCGCCGTCGGGACGGTGTTCGTGTCGCGATCGATTGGCGAATTGCTGTATTCGGTGCGTCCGTTCGATCCAATCGCGTTAGGCTCGGCAGCCGTGATGCTGTGCCTGTGCGCCACGGCGGCGCTCATGGTTCCGGTGCGGCGCGCGACAAGGGCCGACCCGATCGCGGTGTTGCGCTAGCGTCAGCCGTTATCCGTGACCCCGGTGACTGAGCTGGGCCGAAGTCAGCTGACGGAAACCATTCACCCGGTCGTGACATTCGTGACAGTTTCTCGCCCGACCCGGAACGGCAAGACCTGACGCGGATGTCGAACATCGATGACGCCGATGTTCGCGGATTTGCTCCGAAGGCATTAATGCCTCCAACGGCACGTCCAGTCTCTCAATGTTTTTGGTGAACGGCCTCCGGACGCGGCCGCGTCCGGAGGCCGTTCACCAAAGATCCCGCTCGTTGCGCTGCCAGGTCAGGGTGTGTCGGGAGCGATCCGGCTGATCCGCCCGATCCCGACGCATCCAAACACCCTCCGTCGTAGATGCCGGCCAGAGGGGCCGGCCCCACAGACGACAGGAGTTCGGATGCTCCGGATGTGGCGGATCAGCCGAATCGCTCCTTGGCCCTGACATCTCCGCTCGCAACGAGCCGGGGTCGAGAAATGAACGACCTCGGGCTGCTCTCACTTGCGTCCCGAAGTCGTTCAACAAAAAAACGATGAGAGGCCAGCCGTGCCGGCGGAGCCCTGACTGCGCGCGGACCAAATCCGCGAACATCAGCGTCATCGATGTTCGACATCCGCGTTAGGTCTTGCAGGCGCGAGCCTCGAGGCATGTTGGCGCCGGGGTGCCACGCGACCCCGAGCGTTGGCGCCTTCCTGAGTCGAACGCTGGCCTGCGAGCCTCAACGAGATTTCGGCGCAGCCCGGACTCGAATCGCCTGATCTTGTGATCTCCCATCGACAAAACCGCTGCCCGCTAGCCATTCTCCGGCGATTCGCGGTGTACCGCAACCCGACTCGCCCTCCCGATGGTTCTCGCGTTCCTCCTGCTCGCTCTACAGCAGCCCGTTGCTGCCGACTCCGGTCTTCGCGGCGCGCGCGACCCGGCCTTTGCTCCGGATGGCCGGCTCGTCGTCTCGATCGACGGCGACCTTTACCTGCAGGCCCCGAGCTCCGGCGCGTGGACTCGGCTCACGAGTGGTTCCGCTTGGGACCGCCAACCGGCATGGTCGCGTGACGGCACCGCCATTGTCTTTTCATCGGACCGATCCGGCGGATTCGACCTCTGGCGTGTCGCGGTGCCCGCGAATGGCACCACGCCGTCCGGTGACCCCGAACGTTTGACGACCTCACCAGAGCCCGATGAGGAGCCGTCGGTTGGCAACGATGGCCGCATCATCTTCGTCCGAGGCCGCGGTGCGATGGCCCGTCTCTGGTCGCGCGCGCGCGACGGGACGGAGCAGCGCCTCACGCGAGGTCAGGCGGCCGAACGTTGGCCGACCGTGTCGCCCGACGGAGCGCGGGTCGCGTACGTCGCGGTCACGGAGACGGGCCGACGGTTGCGTGTCCGCGCACTCGCGAACGACTCCGCCCGTGCGGCCGACAGCGTCGTGATTGCTGATCGCGATGCGGAACGGCCCGCCTGGTCGCCTCAGGGCGACCGTCTCGCGTTCACCGCCGGTGGATCGCGCGCCGGCGTCTACATCGCGGCCGCGGACGGTCGGTACGCGAACCTCGTGAGCACTCGGCACGCTGCGCCCGCGTGGGCGCCGAACGGACGGACGCTGACGCTGGCGGAGCTCGGAGCCGATCCTCCTGACTACAACGGAGACCCCGCTCGCGTCACCGATCATGACGTGGCCGAAAATCTCGCGGGCGGTGGCCGAGTGTGGACCGTCGCCGTGCCTAACGCTCCCGACGATGCCCTCACGGAGGACCGCGTCGCCGCGGACCGACCACGACGCGATCGGAACGCCGAAGCGTTCGACCGGGTCTGGGCGCGTTCGGAACAGCTCTACTTCTCGACGCCCGATGCCGCCGCGCGGCGGCAGCGCTGGGCTGCGCTCAGAGATCGGTACCGGCCGCAGGCGCTTGCCGCGCCGTCCGACGCGGCGCTCGACGACATCATCTACGCCATGCTGCGCGAGCGACCGTCGCTGCGCGAGCCCGCCTCGGGACGTGCCGCGGTGTCGAGCGCCCATCCCGTCGCGACTGCCGCCGGGTTGGAGATCCTCCGGAAGGGCGGCAACGTCGTCGACGCCGCGGTCGCCGTCTCGTTCGCGTTAGGTGTGGTCGAACCCGATGCCAGTGGGCCGGGTGGCTACGGTCAGATGCTGATCCAGACCACCGGGGCGGAGCACCCGGCGCTCATCGAGTTCATGTCACGTGTGCCGGAGGAAGCCACGCTCTCCAACGCGGCGCTCATGTCCGATGGCCGCTACCCCCAGGACGGACCGGTGCTCGCGAACGTGCCGGGCACCGTGGCGGGCATGTATTCGGCCTGGAGGCAATTCGGCAGCAGGAAGGTTCCGTGGGCAGACCTGCTCGGTCCGGCGATTCGGGCCGCGAAGGATGGGTTCGTGGTGAGCGATGGGCTCGCGACCACGCTATCGGTCGAGCGCGAGCACTTTGCGAAGTACGAGTCGAGTCGGGCGCTGTACTTCCGTAACGGCGGGCCGCTGCACGCGGGCGACACGCTCCGCAACGCGGACCTCGCCTGGACGCTCGAGCAGATCGCGAAGGGAGGCGCCGACGGGTTCTACAAGGGCGAAGTCGCGCGCCGGATCGTCACCGATCTGCGAGGGAAGGGCAACGCGATGAGGCTCACCGACCTTCTGCGCTACTTCGCAGCCGATCGCGCGCCGGTCGTCTCGACGTACCGCGGCTACACCATCTACTCCAGCGCGCCACCCGTGTCGGGCGGCGCAACGCTCGCGGCGCAGCTCAACCTGCTGGAGTCATGGAAATCGCCGCACGTCTACACTGACGATCCGGCGACTGCCCATGCCATGATCGCCGCCTGGCAGCTCACGCCGTCAGCGCGAAACCGGATTGCGGATCCGGGGCTCTGGCCCGTGACGGTCGAACCCTTCCTGAGCAAGGACACGGCGCGGGTGCGCTGGCGCTGCTTCGATCCCGCGCACGCGCTCACGCCCGACGCGTTCCGAGGCGACACGCTCACCTGCGCTGGCGATCGCAAGGCGACGACGGACGGGAACGCGAAGGGTGACGGTGCCAGCCCACTCGACCTCGCGCTCGACGGGCGGTCCGCGTGCGGAAATGTCGCCGAGCATGCGCGCGAGGTCGAGGCCTGTCACTCGTCAGGCACGACGGCGTTCACCGTTGCGGACGCCGACGGCAACGTCGTCGCCGTGACGCAGACCCTCGGCACGTGGGGCGGGAACTTTTACGTCGCACCGGGCCTCGGGTTCATCTACAACGACAAGCTCACGTCGTACGGCACCGACCCGTCGCAGTACGGGGCGCGACTTCCATACGCGCGGCACGGGAGCACGCTCGCGCCTACGATCGTCTTCCAGGGCACGGGCAGTGCACGGCGGCCGGTGCTCGCGGTGGGTGCGGCGGGGAACGCATGGATTACGTCAGCGGTCTACGAGACACTGGTGGGTATGCTCGATTTCGGTCTGACGCCGCAGCAGGCACTCGAGCTTCCGCGCTTCCTGCCGCAGGGACGCACGACCGGCGGGCGACGGGAGTTCGTGGTCGACGTCGAGGGCGGCTTCGGCCCCGCCACACTGCGACGTCTCCGGGAGATGGGGTACACCCTCAACGTGATCTCGCTGGCCGGCGAGCCGCGAATGGGCTACGGCGCCGCGATCTTGTTAGGCAAGGGCGCCGTGACGGCCGGCGCGGATCCGCGGCGGAGTGGTGCCGCGGGTGCCATTCCGTGACGACAGCGGGAGGTTGCCGGCTACTGTTAACAGGTCCTCGGACAGGTAACCGAGGACAGCTCTGTCAGCGCCGTCGCAGCGTAACCCCGCCGTTGGTCGTCGTGACCCTGACGAGCGGACCGCCGGAGCCGAGCTGCGTCGTTAGGCGGCGGTCGATCTTGCCCTGAACGGTGACCGGGAAGCCGATGTCCATCCCGCCGTTCACCGTGCCGGTCTCGAGCCGAGCGTTGTAGCTCGCCGGGATCGCCAGCTCCACGCCGCCATTCGTCGTTTCGACGTCGAGCCCCGCGCCGGACCACCGGTCACCCGTGAGCTCGACGTCGACGCCACCGTTCGACGTCGATCCGCGCACATCGCCCGCAACGCCCGTCAGCGAGACGCCGCCGTTCGTCGTCTCGAACTCCAGCCGCCCGTCGACGTTCTCGATCGAGATGCCGCCGTTGGTCGCGCTGAGGTCGAGGTTGATCTTGCGCGGGACCCGGATCTCGTAGCTGACGGACCACGACGACCGCCACCGCTTCGACGGCCCCTCGGCGCGAATTTCATCACCAACGTCGATGCGAATCTCGCCGGCGATGTCCTTTGCGTCGCTCTCCGAGCCGGCCTGAGTCTGAATCTTCGAGATGACGAGAATGTCCTTACGGTCCGATCCGACGATCTCGATGCCGCCATTCTCACGGCCATCCACGCGGAGCCGTGCCCGGGCGGGAATCGTCTGCTCGCGCACATCGCAGTACTGCTCGCGGTCGTGGTCGCCCGAGTAACGTCCGCTGCGGCAGTCGTCGAGCCAGCGCTCCGCGCTGCGCGACCGCTGCGCGACCGCTTGGGTTGCGGTGACGACCAGGAGGACACCAGAAAGCAGGCGATAGCGCATAGGAGTCGGTCTCGAATGGACGACGATGAGACAACTACTTGTCCGTGATGGTTTCGTCTTGGTGGCAGCAGGCGGCAGGCGGCAGGCGGCAGGCGGCAGGCGGCAGGCAGCCGGCGGGGGCGGGCGACGGGCGAGTAAACATTGTCATCCCGAGCCGGCAGGCGAGGGATCGCGATCGTCCCGGTGGAGAGATCAACCGCTTTGTCGGCACGAGCGCGATCTCTCGCTTCGCTCGGGATGACAACAGCCTGACGCGACGCGTGCGTTCCCTCGCTCCGGTCGGCACGACAAGCCTGCGGTAGCAGCCCCAGGTAGCTAAGCTAATAGCTAATAGCTGGCGCTCGAAGGGCGGCTAGAATTTCCACTCGCGCGACAGGAACGTGCCGAATACGCCCGTGTTCTTCGGCGTGACCACCTCGAGCGTCGGAGCCTGCGGCACATACCTCGGCGTGAAGCTCGCGTCCAGCGCGAAGCCCTTGCCCATCCGCCGGTTGACGCGAATGCCCGGGACAGCGCGGTCGTTCGGGTTGCTCGCGAACGAGCTCAATCGCGCGTTCACGGCAACGAACGTGTTCGGGTCGGTGTACTTGCCGACTTCGACCTGCGTCCCCTTGAAGAATCCCGCGATCTGGCCGCTCTGCGCGAGCTCGGTATAGAGATCCGCCGGCGTCACGTTCACGTACGCCGCGCCAAGCGTACGCTGCGCCGAGCTCTCGAACTGGTCGATGAACACCCCGAGTGCAACGGCAGCAAGCTGCTGGGTCACGAGTTGCGCGCCAGTGCCTGCAAGGCCGGTCCCGCCGCCACCCCCGGCGAGCGAAGACCCGCCGAATTGCAGCAACGAGCTCGACGTCCGACCGAACGCGAGGTAGCTCAAGAGATCCGACTGGGACAACGGCGGCTGCGCGTCGCTGTCGAGCGAGATGCGCGGGCTGCTCAACGTTCCGCCGATCTGCACGCGAATGTTGATGGCCTGACTCGCGGCGAGTTGGACTTCATATTCGGCCGTGACCTGCAGGCTTGGATCCGGCTTCTGCGTGCCGACGAACATCGCGGACCCGCGGCGGACCTGGAAACGCTTGCTGAGGAATTCGTACTCGCCGCGATCCGTCGCGACCTCGCCGTCGAGCACAATGGACTGACGGCGTCGGTCCATGCGAATAGCTAGTGGACGGTCGGGCGGCGTGTAGATCTCGACATTGGCTGCGTTCGTGCGCACCCAGGTGTCGCGCGCCACATCGAGCGTCACGTTCATTCGCAAGTTGGCCATGAGCGGCGATTGCTGGACCAGCTCGGCGTTCGGCTCGTCCGCCCGCGCGGTGTCAACGACCTGAAAGAGCGCCGGATCGCGCGTGCTGATGACCTGCTTGTTGTCGGACTCCGGCACGACGATGACGCCATTCAGCACGCTCACGCGGCCCGTGATGTTCGTTCGGTTGAACGGCCCCTTCACCTGAAGGTCCGCGTCCGCCCGAATCGTGCCCTGGTCGTTGTCGAGCACGCGTGCGTTGTCGGCATTGAGCGTCAGGTCGAACGACGGCTGGCTGAGTGTCTTGATGCCGACGCCACCGCGTGCGAGGATGCGGCCGCCGGCCCGCGCGGAGATCGAGTCGATGATGACGGTATCGGCGAGCATCCGGACGGACGCCGCCACGTTCGTTAGGCGCGTACCGGTCGCCACCAGTCGCACCGACCCGTTCTGCAGCGCCAGCGCACCCGCGGTGCTCGGATGACGCGTTGTCCCACGGACGCGCACGACACCGAAGGCTCGTCCCTGCACGTCGTCGACGGCGTCGGTGAACCGTGACACGAGGTCGAGTGGCAGGCCCTCCGAGGTGACATCGACGCTGATCGGTGCATCGGGCAGGAGGTCGCCCGCCCCCGACCCGAGGTTCATCGGGATGCGGCCATCGGCCACCGCGACGCGTCGCCCGCTGTCCGCCGCCTCGAGGTGCACGACGAGGGCGGGTGACGCGTACGTCGCCGTCACGCGGACGTCGGGGACTCTGGTGCCGCCGTACATCGCCTCCGCGATGCCTAACGCCGCACGGATCCGGGGCGCCCGCGTGGTCCCCTCGATGCGAGCCGTCGTGCTGATGAGGCCGCGGAAGTCCAGGTCCGTCTGGGTCAGCGCCGCGAGATCGGCTGCCTGGAAGTTCTCGATCGCGATGTCGAGGCCGCCCTCACCCTCTGGCGGGACATTCCCGTTGATGAAGACGCGGCCGTCCTTCCCGTTCTTCAGCTCGACCTTGTCGACGAAGACGCCGCCCGACCCCCACCGAACCGACGACGGATGCGAGGCGACCCAGCGCGTGGTGTCGAAGCGCAGCGCCAGATTGCGGAGATGGACCTCGTTGTGCTCCTTGTGAAGCACGAAGTCACCTCCGGTGCTGTACTCCTCGCCCGATTTCTGGAAGATCCCGAGTGCGACGTCGCCGGCCGACTCGTGATACGACGAACGGATCTCCACACTGTCCAGCGCGAACCCACCGGCGCGCGCGGAGTCCAGCGAGGCTCCCACGGCGATCGACGACTTGGGCGTCATCGCGCCGAGCCACGCATACTCGAACCGCCCTCGCCGCAACGTGTTCCCGCGGAACACGACGTCCTGCAGGCCAGCGCGGCCGCGCACGTCGAAGCCCTTGATGCCACCCCGAACCACGCCGGCCGCGCGAATGGTGCCGGCTGTCGAGTCGCGGCTGATGGGCGTGGGCGGTGGCGGGATCGGTCCCAGACGCGGCGCGGCGGCGCCGGTGGCGAGCCGCTCGATCTCCGTTGCCCGTGCAACCGCGGCCGAGTCGGCGCGCGCCTGGGCGGCGATGCGCGCGTATCCTCGTGGTCGCGGTACCACGACACCGGTATCCGCCGCCGGCAAGAACCGATTGAGCGCAGCCAGCGAATCCACGAACGCGGTGTACCGAAGCTCGCCGCTGTGACCCGGCGCGAGGCCGAACGTCCCACCGACGGCGAGCACCGTGTGCGGGCCACTGACGGTCGCGGTGTCGACGTGCAGCATGCCACTGGCCGTCGACACGCGAACGAGCGCCGAGTCGATCGCGACGGTGTCGATGGTCGACGTGGCGAGGTTCGCCCCGAAAGCGGCCTGCATCGTCGCGGGGTCGATGCCACGCCCACGCGCGAACGCCGTGGCGGTGAGCGACGTCGACGGCGCCTTCGCCACAACGCTCTTCGCGTTGAAGACGCGCATCCGGGCGTTGAGATCGTAGCCCTTGTCTTTGCTCGCGAGATCCACCGTGCCGCGCGCATCGAGGTCGCCGCCGCCGGCGAGCGCGAGCCGAATGTCGAGCGTGAGGTTGCGAAGATCGCCCGTCACACGCACTGGCCCAGCAGCAGCGCCCTGAAGCCCGGCAGCAGGGACGAACTTCCCAACCTCGGTCAGCGACAGTGGGAGCAGCCGAGCGTCCACATCCATCCACGGGGTCTTGCCCAGCCGCAGCGTGGCATTGCCCGCGATGCGAGACCGCAGTCCCGCATCCGTGTGTGTGAGATCGGTCCGAACGGCGAGCTGCCGGTCCGTCTCGCCGTTGAGACGCGCCGATCCGCGAAGGGAGCCAGCGATCGGCAACGTCGCCACGAAAGTCCGCCCCATGCCGACCTGCACGGGATCGAGTGTCACGTCCAGGTCTCGGAACCTAACGCCACCGCCCGTCGTGCCCACCGCGCCTTTCGCGACCACTCGGCTCCGACCATAGCGCGCGTCGTCGAACGCCACGGCCCCATCGACGTTCATGAGTCCCGGTGGGCCGTCGAGCTTGGCGTTGCCGCTCAGTGTTCCATGACGCGGAATCTCGAAGCCCGGGACCATCTGCTCGATCAGGTGCGTGTCCACCGACGAGAACCGAATGTCCGTGTCGTGGAACCACAGACTGTCCCCAACCATGGAGA